>Ga0181590_10001898_pt1 | contig 17593 bp, 27 predicted proteins | sample 071ome_34_FD_132446 | JGI IMG/M metagenome (GOLD analysis project Ga0181590, IMG submission 132446) | Coastal salt marsh microbial communities from the Groves Creek Marsh, Skidaway Island, Georgia - 071411BT metaG (megahit assembly) | ecosystem: Environmental > Aquatic > Marine > Intertidal...
ATGATCTGATCTAGTTGCGAAGAGAAATTTAGCCGAGGCGTAAGAGTGTGGCGCTTCACCAAGTATTCTATGGAATGGCATTTGATCATGAGTTGTGATTTCTAGCTGTAGATAAGAAACGATCTTAATCATAGAGTGGTCAGTGTTTAATATCTATGACTCTGTTCATGCATTTAATAAAAAAGTCTTATAAATCAACTAAAAACACTCAATTTTACCAATAGGATAAGCAATAAATGGATCTGACCTGATTTAGGATTAGTCGCGTTTAGCCGACCTGGTTGTTTTCGATATTGAAATATTTAGTGTTCTTCTAATACAGTTTGTTAAATCCCCAAAACAAAATGAGAAAAGTCATGCCAGATAATGTTGAGGTGCTCACCCGCAATCCTGAAGTAGTTAAAGCCTACGATAGACTCAGGAAATTATTAAAAGCCAGGCTTCCAGACAAGTTCTCTCTTAAATCATTTGAAGACTATCTCAGTTTGACGGTTATTGCATTGGAGTTTAAAGGCGACCCGTCCATCACGATGACTCTTAACCAACTCAGACAGCAACTGGATCCAGAATCAAGAATGCAATCAGCCTTGCTAAGCAAGATCAAGACTCAAGCTAGCAAAGAGCTTTGTCATCAAACAGCAAGCGCCAAACAGATGTACCGGGGAATTGAAGTGCCAGGTGACTCTGATGTTGGTCATTCTGAAGTTAAACCCAAATCCGGAAAATCTAAACGTGTTTACCGTGGGCAAGCCTGTTAAAGCTTCATCATGTTCTGAAAAACACCAATACTATCGAAGAGAAGGCAATGAAACTTAAAATAAAGTTACCGCTTTGTTTGATTCTTATCAGCTTAATTCCAGCAGCCATTATTTCACTGTTGGCGTATAACACTTCAACCGATGTTATTAATCAGAGTAAGTTTGATCAATTGAATTCATTGAAAGAAGTTAAAAGATCTGCAGTTATCCGATATCTACAAGGTATGCAAGATCAAGCGAGTTCAATGGCATTAAATCCAGCTGTAAAAGATAGCCTCCGGAAGTTCAACCGGGCATTTTCTAGTTATGCATCTGATATAAGCTTTAATGACAGAGAGGACTCGATAGATAAACTAGAGAGTTACTACAATCAGGAGTTCATTAATTCATTAAGCTTGAAAGATCCAAGTGCGAATGAGAGCGCCAATGATTTGTTAAGCACACTGAGCGATAACGCTCTGGCTTTGCAAGAAGCCTATATCTCTAAAAATTTACACCCTACAGGTAACAAGCATCTACTAAGTGCTGCAACAGAAACGGCGATGTATGATTTTATTCACAGAGATCAGCACCCATATTTTAAAGATTATCTCGAGCGGTTTGGGTATTACGATATTTTCTTGATTAATCCAAGAGGAGATATTATCTACTCAGTGTTTAAAGAAGTTGATTTCGCTACATCCTTAATAAAAGGGCCGTACTCAAATTCAGGTCTAGCTCAAGCATATCAAAAAGCCAAAGCGCTCAAGCCTGGTTCGAAACCTGTTGTTGTCGATTTTCAAGAATACCTGCCGTCTTATAATGCGCCTGCTGGATTTATTGCCTCTTCAGTTTATCAAGGGAGTCAGTTTCTTGGAGTGGTTGCTTTTCAATTTCCTATTGCTGAGCTTAATGAAATCATGCTTGAACGTGATGGATTAGGAGAAACCGGTGAGACATACTTGATTGGCTCCGATTCTTTAATGCGATCGGATTCATACCTCGATCCTGAGAATAGAAGTGTTGAAGCTTCGTTCAGAAATCCAAGTGAAGGGATGGTTATTACTGAGGCTTCAAAAGCTGCGCTTTCAGGCACAAAAGATATAAAAGTCATTAAGGATTACAACGGTAATTCTGTGCTTTCCGCATATGGCCCATTAGACCATCAAAACTTACATTGGGCGATCTTGGCGGAGATCGATGAAAAAGAAGTAATGAGTGATGTGGCCAGTCTAAGAATCACTATGATTTTAATATTATTGAGTACCATTGCCGTCACATTGGTTATTGCTTATAAAATTGCACATTCGATTATCAAACCTTTGGGCGGAGAGCCTGAAGAAATGGCAGGTATAGCAGAGTCCATTGCTGGTGGCGATCTGACGATCGAGCTTAATGACTCAGACGCAACCGGTTTGTACTTATCTATGGTGAAAATGACGGGTGAATTATACGGCATGACATCAAAGATAGCGGACTCTTCCCATCAACAAGCCAGTGCAGCTGAACAGTTATCAGCAATTACATTGCAGACAAGTACAGCCATAGAGCAGCAAAAGTCATCAATTGATCAAGTTGCAGCGGCGATTAACGAGATGACAGCGACAGTTAATGAAGTCAGCATTAATACTCAGTCTGCTGCAGATGCTTCCCAGGTCGCCAGACGTAATTTGCATGCAGGTTCAGAAGAGGTGGCGGCCGCGGCTTCGGAGGTTGAGCATGTCTCTAAAGATCTGTTTAGTGCACAGGAAGAAGTTGAAGGAATCAAGCGCCATGCTGATAAGATTGCAGGCATTCTTGAATCCATTAAGTCGATCGCTGATCAAACGAATCTACTAGCCTTAAATGCAGCTATTGAGGCAGCTAGGGCTGGGGAGCAGGGAAGAGGGTTCGCCGTTGTCGCAGATGAGGTGCGATCACTTGCTCAAAATACTCAGGAATCTACCATTGAAATTGAAAGCATGATATCCGCTCTTCAGGGGAGTACTGAAGGTGCATGCAAGGTTATGGGTGAATGTTCTGAGAATATGAGAGATGTGGCTGACAGAGCGCTACAGACAGCCTCAAACCTAAAGCAGTCGGTAGTCTCCGTAGAAAATATCGACGACATGATGGGGCAAATTGCAATTGCATCTGAACAGCAGACAACCGTAGCTGAAGAAATTAACCAGCAGGTGATTGCGATTAATGAAATGAGTGATGAAAGTAGCGATGCAACCAATCAAATAACCAGTGCCAGTTCGAAATTGGCCGAGTTAGCTGGCGAACTTCAATCACTCGTTAGTAGATTCAAAGTATAGGAAGGAAAATCATTGTGGCAGAGAAGGCTTTTGAAGGTAATAAATCAGTGAGTGAAAAAGGATCCAAGCTGACGAGAACGATGTTTTACATATCGGTGATTGCATTCTGTTTAGGGGCAATTATAAGCGCATCTATCAATCTAACGCTTATCGATGATATTGGTTTTCAAGGCATTAATGGTCTCAAGAAAGAGGTAAATTTAACATTTAGGGATATGCGAGAGCGGGTGGAAAACGTGAAGCCGGCTCCTAATGTAACGCTGGAAATCGATTTAAGCAGTGCAACCCGTGTTTTGCATGGATTTACTCTGACTCCAGACAAGAATCAGCTTGCTCATTTGGCTGTATCGCTAATGCAAGACAAATTAACAGGTTTGGGGTATTTCCCAGCAAGTTTTAGTTTTGATGGTCATTACCTTATTATGAATGCGATACCAGTAATGCCACCAGCTAAGGAGCTTGAGCCGACGAAGAAGTTCAAACGCTGGCTTCCTAAGACAGAAAAAGAAGAAGGAGCTCGCTAGAGCTCCTCTAATACCACACAGTTGGCAATGTGTCGTTTATTCTCTCTTAATACATGGGTGTAAATGGTCACCGTGGATAGATCTGCATGACCCAGTTGATCCATGACTTCAGTTAACGTTCTGTTTGATTCAACCATGTATGTCGCTCGGCTGTGCCTCAGCCAATGAGCGGATGCATTTTCAATATGCGCAGCATCTGACATTAACAATTCTTTATCTGCCAAATGGTCATGTTCTGCTTCTTTCCGGAGCTTTTCTGCAGCCATTCGAAATGTTTTTTTGATTGATTGATGAATCGACTTGTCCGTTATTCGGTGGGTGAAGTTGACTGCCTGGTCGGGTCTACGTGACTCACCAGCAATTAAAGGCCAATCGGATTCATTAGTCGTTGGTAAGGCCGAAGGGTAACCTGCATTTAACCTATATTCTTTTAACGCCTGGATGAATTGGTCTCCGAGATCAACATCTCGTGGTTTATTTCCTTTCCCAATAACCTTGAAGTAATGGTGAGATCGGCCAGCCAGGTCACCCATAGAAAGGGTGCTAGCTTCTTCAAGGCGAATACCAGTAAAGAAAAAAAGCTTAAGCAAAAATATTTCTCGGTGGATTTTAAAGCGTTGCTTAATGTCATCAGGGTAGATCTGATTGAGTTCGTCTTTTAGCGCCCAAATAATAAACTGAACCTGCTCTTTATACAGAAAGCGTTCCAATGCACCACGGCCAGCAAAATCCTTCTTGGTTCGCTTGTTACGCATAATTGGAGAGCCGCGGAGATATCCTCCTTCAACCAAGTGGCTAAAGAAACAAATAACCACTCTCATTGCAGTGTTGATGCTTGACGCTTTGAGACCGGCATTGTCATTAGATGACTGAAACAAGCGCCATTTGGGATTAATAGTACCATCAGGCTTATACCGCTTAGCCCTTGGGCCACACCAAGTGGCTTTGGGCTTTGGGTCAGCTAAGAACACTTGAAAAGCATTAATGTCTTCGTGACCTATTGCTGAAATACTGATATGGCGTACATTCCATAGCCACTGAAGAAACCGCTCGATTTCTTTAGCATAAGACTTAACGGTCTTTTCATCTTTGGCATAGTATTCAAGAAAATTTAGAACAGCTTCATGATCATTGCTGGCTCTAATACGACAAAATTCAGGTTCAGCTCGATTGAACCCGTCTTCAAATAGAGGCGGGTAGTAATTGAACGAAGCGAGAAACCGGTCATTGAGCCGGATCATTGGTTGAATCTTTATTTTCATTGTTCAGCTATTTGTGAGTCTTATTTCTTTTTCTTCCCAAAGCTAAAACGATAGTCGGAAGTAACCGGGTATTTCAAACTTAGGATCACTCCTAGTGCGATAAAGCAAGTGATGTTAATTATTGGGATCATATTGCCTGATAATGAAGGTGAATCGCTGAAAAACCAGTAACCTATAAAAAACAACAGCTGAGGAGTGTAAAATATTAGGCCGAATTCGAAACGTCCAAATCCGAACATATCTCTGCAAAACGTTAGAATGTTTGGTTCGTACTCAATAAGACCATCTACCTCTTTCTTCATCTTAGCAATTTTGTATTCAAGATACTCCTGGTAGCTCATGCCCTTAAACCAAGCTTTAATAGAATTAATAATCATAAAATTGAACCCTTAGCATGCTAATGCGCATAGTTTTTTATTTGTCATTTAGGAGCCCTTATAAGCTTCAGATGATCTCTTCGACCAATTGTGTTTTATAGGTCTGCATTCAAGGATGATAAGCAGGAGACAGAAATAACCGTAAGCAAGCAGTAATATGAGAGCAAAAACCGACATTAGTGCATAACCTATCGAAACAATAGGGTCTATAAACTCTAAGCCGTTAACATTTACTCTAAAGTTAGCAAGCAAAACAAAAGCTAAAAGCACGGGCAACAGATGTAAATGGAATTTTATGAATCTATAAAATCTTGGATTTCCTGATGTATTTTCAGGAGTTTTAGGTGTCGTGACAACCAAGGATAATATCAGTAGGCCGCACAGCATGGCTGTGATTAAATCTTTGTGGTTGGCTAGCGTAACAATGAAGTTAACACTCTTCATGTTGTCAGGAATAAAGCAAGAAAGCGTTAAGAATACAGACAAAAACATGCAATGCATTGATCCAATATGCTTTAGTTTTCGAGAGAGTGTTATCTTCATGAGGCTCCATTTATTTGTTTTGGGGTAGGCGAGCGCTAAATACATGCCATTGATACGTTGTTGAATCTATTACTATGACATCTGAATAGGTTATTTCAATATCGAAATCTATCAAAAACTTAACGCTATTCTTTTCCAAAAGCATTCTTCCTGAGAACTAAGGTGCGTTATTATGTACCTTCATAGATTACTAGCGAATGGAGTATGAAATGCACAAGGAAGTCAGATTCCAAACTGAAGAGCCTTCAAAAGTAGATTTGTATGGGGGGCAAGGGCACAAAAATGCAGCTAATGCGTTAAAGCATATTGTTGAGCATCAGCCTGATACTTCCTTGATCGGCTTGGAAGGAGAGTTGGGTGCAGGCAAAAGCTCTGTGATACAAATGGTTCAGGATAGTTTGTCTGATACTCATGAGTTTCGCACGTTCGATGTTGATACGCATAGTCATTCATCGATCAAGGCAACTCTTATACGAGTCCTTCATAATTGGATTTCAAAACTCGACGGCCTTTCGGACTTAGAAAAATCAAAAATAGATAATGCCAAAGACAAAGCTCTTGGCAATTCATTGGTTTATGAAAAATCCACAAGCTCAAAAATAAACATTTGGGTTTTATTTTATATCATTAGTTTTGTCTTTCTGTTGCGCTTAGGACCGGATGCCGTAGAGCATTTCTTTAGCACGCTTGGTTTAATGACCGAGGGAGTTTGGTGGTTTTCAGATTCTTTTAACTTTCAATTGAAAGATACCATTGAAGCTTTGTTCGGGCTTTCAATTATTCCTGTTGTCTTTGCTCATTGGGCCTTTTCAAAAGACAATCAGAGCTCTATAAAACGACTCGTAGAAGCATTCAAGAGAAACAGTACAGACAAAATTTCCGAAAAGATGCTTGTTACTCGCGAGGTTGGCAGCCTAGACCTACAGGAAGCATTAAGAGCTTTTATTGACTCCATTCCAGCTGAGAAAAAATTGGTTTTTGTCATCGATAACATTGACCGTGTAGAAGACCATCTCGTACGTGAGGTTTGGAGTGACCTTAACATTATTTCAGGTTTATCCAGTGATAAGTTCACTATCATTTTGCCTTTTTCAGAACGTCACGTTGCAAAAGCTCTGAGTGAAAGCGAAGATATTTCTGGCGGGCTTGAATTCATCTCTAAACGTTTACCGGTAACCGTCAGAACTCCACCGGTAGTTGAGGCTAATTGGCATAAGGTACTCGAAGACTATTGGAAAGAGACATTAGGTAAATTAGAAGGTGTTCAAACAGTTGCCGAATTAGTTCAAATCTGGAAACGGGTAAATGGTGCCGTAACTCCGAGGATGTTGAAAAGGCTGGTTAACGATATTGCTGTTTCAAATCTTTGTTTACCTTCAAATGAAGTTACTGGTTTGGTTTCGGCGGTGTATGTATTTGTTTATAAGAAACAGCAATGCATCGATTTTCTGGACCTTATCTCAACAGATATTAACTTGGGCCCCAACAGTAATGAGAGAGTTAAGGAATGCTTAGAGTTAACTCAGGAATTACTTTCTAGTAACAGTAGCCCTGAAGAATGGGCGCTGGAGTTGGCCATGGTTCACTATCAAACCGATAAGGATCATGCCAACAGTGAATTGCTTGAAAGACCAATAGAACAAGCAATCAATGATCTGGATGAAACTAAGATTCTCAATTTAAGTAAGCTGATAGGCTTCGAGATTAATTTCTCACGATTGATCGAGAAAGTGCCGACTGAACATCTATACAACCTAGCGTATCGTGTTTCAGGCGTCACAAAGGTTGAAGACGGTGTCGAGATTATTGATTTGGCCAATCAATGGATGAAAGAATGGATGCCAGTAATTGCGTCTTTCTCTGAATATGATACGTCTCGGATAGAAGTGGCCAAATTCGAAGGTTATGAAAAGCTATGTCAGAACGGTGTTGAAGTCGATCGCTCGAGAATAAATAGAGAATTTGAAGTCGTTGAAAAGAATATAATTGAGAGTAGAAATCTTGATTCTGAAATTTCTGAAAAAGATATTCAAATAAAGTGGCTTCATAGATTAGGGCGACTAATTGATCGCAAACCGCATTTCCTTTCAAATATTGAAGGTTTTACCTTTGTTGAATATTTGTGGCTATTTAGGAATTCACTTGAATCCTGGGATATTGAATCAATCCAACTAACTGCACAACAAAGACAAACCATCTTTGAATACATCTACATAAAACAAGAAACCTATATTGATGTATCAAAAGCAGTGCTTCCATTAGAACATTTGTTGATATGGTTGGGCCAACAGACGACATCGAGTGGTGATAATGAGGTTATCTTCAATGTAGAACCCTCTAAGTTCAAAGAAATGGTTGATGCTATTTTTGAAAAGTGCCCTGAAGTCCTTCCATTTATGCAGTTTTGGGAAACTGAAGACAGGAAGGAAGAAGTCTTCCTGAGTGGAGATATTTCCAATAGAAAAGTCGACGTTTCTAAAGAAGACGCATGTAAGGCTTTAGTCGCCTTGTTTGTTTACTCAATTAAGCATGACTTAACCAAGAATAATATACAGTTTAATGGAACTAACGGGGTACCGGTTCGTGAGCGCTTAAGGTTACTACTAGCTGGACATGAGCCTGATCAAATCACAGAGCATTTGAAGTATTTTCTAAGATTTGGTGACTTAACTAAAGCCGCCGAATATTCAGATATGGAGTCTATCGGTGAAAGTATCCAAGAGGCGATTAAATGGTTGTTTGAAAATAAACAGACATCAGATTTCGATATCAACGAGATCATAACAAATCGATATGACGACTGGTTTGTATGCTTCATTGATGAGACTGAAGAAGAGTATGTTGATTCTGGTTTAAATGAAGGTATTAGTAAGATGATTTCCATGCTTGCTGAGTCTCAATCAGAATTGAAAGAACCTATCGAGGCATGGGATCAGTCATTCGTTGATCATATTTGTCGTGATGTTCTAAATCAGCAGGTCTGGATTGATTTTATAATGAAGGAGTTCTCAGGCGATAGATCTAATAAAAACGCTCTGACTGCTAATATCTTCGACCCTGCGCAGAATCTCCGTGTTCTGGTTGATTTGTTATTTGATCGCGATTGCAAGCTAGAAAACGCTCAAGATCTAACCAATGAAATCTCCGATATTTCTAACAAATATGCTGCCGGAGAAAAATTCGATATAGATCGGAACTGGATAAGAGCTATTATCGGTTTGCTTCCTGCCAAAGATAAAGAGCGGATTTTAAATCACGCGTCTGTATTGTTTTACCAAAGTCCAACGGGTAACGATGCAAGGAATTTCTTCGTAGATGTTTTTGACATGGAATTAGATAGAAGCCAAATGTCGGACAAGCAAAACCAGAGTTTGGTTCTTTCGATCTTAGAAGATGACTCTCTCAAAAAATGGGTTATGCGAAAGAGGCCCAATATTGAAAAATGGGATAAGAAATCTCAGGCTTCGTTCAAGGAGCATTTACAGTTAGAAGAGACAACGGAATAGGGAGCTCGTGCATAACCGGCTGGTCATTATGGCCAGCCCGATCATCCACTTCCGTTTGTCTATAGCGAATATCCCATTTTTTGTACCTAACCTCAGTTACCCAACTCTTTATATTCTTCAAATGTTTGGATCAACATCAATATACTTAGAGGCAAGTATCCTAAACTGAAAAGATAGGTTAAGGCTTGCTTAATCCCAGTTAGTTCTAGAAAAAACAAAGATCCACTAGCAAAAGCCCCGAGGACAAGAAATAAAGTAGTTACTAGCACAGATAAATGGAAATTATTCATGATCACAAATACCTTACTTAACTAGTCCAGCCTTTTTAAAATTGGCCGCATAACCTGGCGAGGCAGAAACCGGCCCCCTCTTTTTATTACAGTTAGTACCGTATTTTCGACTTTCACGCATCGCCTGGTGAAGTAGTCTTTTTTCGAAATTCATATTTCATATCCCTTTGTGCTAGTTATCATACGACGTTTGAGAATTCACTTACTTGCTTGAACATATCCAGCACAATCTGCTTTTCAAACGACTCTTCAGGAAAAACATTTGCGAACAAAGATATTTCAGTTATGCAGGTTCTATATGTTTCACCTGCACTAAATGCATGTTTATTTGCTTTCAGATTTCTCAGATTGCTGTCTATTGATACCGCAAGATTGTAAAGCAATTGAAATGACATTGAATCAACCCCCAATGAATTCCTATCCTGGGTCGTTAATTGATCTGTAAAATCAAAACACATAAATCAAATCCTACATCTGCCTCCAAATTGAGGGGGTTAAAGATGGTTTGATTAAGTAAAGTCGGTATTCTCGCAACAGACCGATCACTCCAAATAGAACCTGACCAAGAATAAAAGGAAGGCTTTCTTTTGCGGCGCCAAATGCAAATAAATATGTTAATCCCATAATGATTAGTCCAGCCCACAACAACTTCATTTGTGAATGGCAAAAAGTTCGTTCGATAATTTTCTTCATAATAGATTCCATAAGAACTATGCTAGACCAAGTAATTGTTTGGCATGGGAAGAGGGATATTGATTCATGTAGTTTTTCAACATGCAGAGCTCAGCCTTGATTGGTTGTCGTCCTTGTGAAGCAATAGTTTTAACATAATTCATGATGCATTCATTCTGCTCGGCCAGATCCTTTAACTCGATATATTCGTTATCTGACAACCGCTCAATCCCGTTCACAAATGAAATTTTATTCCTCGACTTAACATCCCACTTAAAAGCTGGGCACCTAGATTGAAGATGATCGTTATATAAGGCATTTCGCAAAATAATTGCAAACATCGCTGAACAAAAAATAGAAAGCGTTACGTACCCAACTATGTCAGGGGTGGCCAGGGTAGCATTAAAAATACTATTCAAAAGTACAGTTTCTATAATCAAGAAAGTAACAAAAGAAACTCTCGAGCTATAGCTATATGATGCACTGCATGCTTTATCAAAAACATCATTGAATGATTGAAGTTCAATCACAGAGACTGGGGACTGCATGAGTTTCGAATAGTCCATATTTATTTGATCTTTACATTTCTTCATATTAGTTGCCTTGTTCAAAGTGAGCGTTAGCCCAAGTGAAAACGTTGGTGGGCGTCTCTTTAGGTCTTGGCCAAACATTGCCTGTCTGCATGATGTGGAAGCCTCTGTATTGATCTTTAAGTAGCTCCCAAGCACGCCAAAACAAATGAGGGGGGAATGGTTGTGGGCCATATCGAGAGGCTTTTTTACATAATTTTTTAAGTTGACGGTTTTTCATTGTTCAAACCTATTTGTGTTTTCTTCTGCCTCTCGTATGACAGAATTCTATCCGTTCTTAACTGTTGTTCGGATTGGGTGTTTTTAAAAGCTTTGACTAATCCATCAAGGTGCCATGAACTAACAACCGGTTCAGGAAATCCAGTGATGCCGAACTCAGCCATAATTTCATTAGTGCTTGCGAAGTTGCTAAACTTTTCTTGGTCAAGAAAGCGAGCTTCTGCGATATTTCGAATGACATGGTGCATAACCTGCTCATCCTTCTTCTGTGTAGCCTGTTTGATTACAGAAACTAGTTGTTGTCATATCCAAACGTTCCCATGAATCATCAAGATATTTTATTAATAAGGTATCTCTATCAGTATTACTATAAAACCAACCGGTTTCTTCTTGGCGTACTGATTTGATTCCCTCTAATTGGATTAGTGCAACTTCACCGCTATCGGTAGTTACCTTCACAGGTCTATGACCAGCGCATTCTTTGATTAAGAGGCTCTTAAGTTCTCTAGAAGTCTTTTCTTTCTCAAGATTTAGTTCATGTTCACGCTGTTTGGTTTTAAACATAATTAACTCAAAGTTTGAATGTTAGAGGAAGTCAGTTACACCTTCAAAACGGAATTCAGAGCTTAAGTTTGAGGGGGGGTAAGTCCACCATAGATTCAGTGATTTGCAGTTAGATAGAAAGAATTCATCAGGGATTTCATCTTCATCTCCCAGATAAACATCTTCATAACCAACTCCAGGCGAGCTAATCTTATGATGTCCAAATAAGTCTGTCTGAATAAAAACTGGAGCTTCACGCCCTTCAAATGTAATAACTCCAGGCATAACACGCTTATTAATACGTATTTCTGTCCAAAGTTTTTCGTAATCTTGAGACCATAAATTTTCGGTCAAATTGGCATGAGGTATAGATCGTTGAGCTTTTAAAAGGGAAGCTTCAAGAAGGTTCTCTCCAATTTTTTTATAGTTATCATTAATCATTTCAGTATTTTTATTAATGATTACTCGAGCCTTTCGGTTCAATCGAATAGTGCTGAGTGCAAATACTAAAGCGATAAGCAGACAAATAAATTCGAATAAGAGATCTTGGGAGTAGATGAATGAGCTAAACTCGGAAATCATATGGCTAATTGCTTCCACAAGTAGTACCTCTATCAAAAATCACTAAAAGGACGTGAACGGGTGTACGCTAACTTTGACGATTCATGTTTATCGAAGAATTGACCACATTTACCGCGAGGAGGGATGTCTCCAATATTAGATCGTTTGAGCCATTCTCCGTAAGCATTCTGGGGCTTGTGAAGGAACGAAATTTTATCCAGAGTCATTTTGTCTGCTTTTGGATCAAGATAGGATGCATTATCCATTTACAGTACCTTCCTTAATTGTTGAATGAGAAGACTGCTGGTCTGCTTCAATGAGTCGTACAGGCTTTTCAGCTAATAGTTCTCGGTGGTAGTGCACAACAACGTCTCTCCATGATGGATCAAATGAACGTACTTTTTTATCCCACATATCTATTGCCACAAGTCCCTCAAACTCTGGAGATTCCTTTGTCATTTGATAAATGGACGAAAGAGGTAGTGCTCGCTGTGTGCTGACCTGCCAATACATTGCTAAAAATGAGGTAAAGTCATAAGCGTGTTGTGATTGGATGTCTTTTGCCAGTTCCGGATCCAGCTGATTTTCCATGAATTGAAATAATGTTGTGTGCTTAAGAGGAGAGTTAAGTTTTCTGTCGGCGATCTCTATATCCTGAACGTCGGGTATCTTTTCGAACAGGATTTTAAGAATCGGAAGGACGTTAAAAAATCTTAAAGCCCAGATCAAAAAAGCTGTAACTAAAACAATAAATAGGGCAGAAGTGGACATCGAAAAATTCCTAAGCGTGAAAAGTACTAACACTCTGACAAATCGATGGATTTTTTCAATATCGAAAATCGGTACAAAGAGAATTCTTTTATAAATAGTAGGTTACAAGTCATGTTTTATGAGTAAAATGACCCGCGTTGATCAAGCCGAATTATTAGGAGGGTAGTGTGACTATTTCGCATCAAGTAAAGGAAGAGGGTATCAGAGTCATCTCTTTGAATGATACGCGGCTTGATATAGTAAACGCGAAAGAATTAAGGGACTATGTAAGAAACCTAGTCTCTAAATCCAGCTCTATGATCGTCGTTGATCTCAGTGAAGTTGAATATTTAGACTCGATAGGCATCGGCGCTTTATTTGCCTGCCAGGAAGAGGCTAAGTCAATATGTCCATTCCGGGTGATGGATGCCCAAAAAGATGTCTTGAACCTTTTGAAAGTTACAAGAGCGGACAAGGCCTTTAAGTTAATTTCTACATTGGCTGAATTGGGCGAGCCGGTCACTTAGTCCAGAGATTAGGTGCTACTTAATCAAATAAGCGCTTTTGTATCTTAGGAGGAAGAAAGTCCGCAATAGCTGCGATCAAAATGCCAAGACCGATTGAGGCCATAAAGAACGCTTCGAAATCTCCATAGGCAGCTTTGAACTCCATAAATGCAACAACGCTCATTAGGAGACCTACGAGCGAAAATGCTATTAATAATTGCTTCCGATTTTTCATAAGTACCGTACTTTCCTTTTAATCATACTTATTACAGTTAGCCCTTCACGAAGCCCTCTAAATCGGATTCAGAAAAATTAATTGCTACGCATAAATTCCTTCCTTGAGCCATGCCTATTGATGATAACAGGCTTTTACTGGCAGCAGGGAAGCCGTCTTCTATTTTTGCATCATGTGATTTGAAGTCGTGATTAACTCCTAGCAAAGTTGGAGTATTTGCTTTTTGCTTCTTCTTTCCCATTTATGTCACCTGATGTAATTCTTTGATGGACAATTGTGTTGATTAAGGATTCGTATGTTCTAGAGAGTAGGTGGTTTTAAGTGCTCTTTTACGAATGCATCATACTTCTCTTTGGTTATTCCCTCGAACACTAGTTCTGTTGATTTCTTTAAACGATACCAGTGGTTAGAGATGTGGGTAGTAAACACAGGATTTGATGGGTGACCAGATTTTGAGCTTACTTTAACCAGGGCCTGACACCAAATGTCTTCATGTGAGAGGGCAATGCCTTCTACTTTTTGGATGTAGAATTTTTTTTGCTCAATATGATTATCATTATTCTTATCTAAATGTCTTTCAAGATATATTCCGCAGTATTGCTTTGTAAGCTTCGGTGATAATGCTGGTGGGATAAGCTCAAATTCAGCTATTTCATACTCTTCAATCACAGCAGGGTCGTCGAATTGGATCCAATGGCTTTTAGACGCTATCTCAAAAAACAGCGCACCGAGTACGCCGGCCATAAAACCAAAAAGAATGATTTGATAGTTCTTCATTGGATACTGTCCTTTTCGTCGCTATGCCAAGTAAATCTTAATGAAAGTATGGGTACACGTATAGGTTCGGGGGAATATATACCCAAGAGCCAACAAAAACGAAGAGTGATAATTTATTAATTGCCATTGATCCGCCATTTGTTGTTTTGGGGGGTTGAGAAAGTAGTGTATTAAAGTACGTTTAATATGACTCGTTCATAATGCATAAACATGTAATTTTTTCAATATTAGAATCTTGGAAAAATTCATACTGATCCAGTTTTCTATATTGAAATATCTATCTGATTTCGAAACCATGTAAGATCCCGAATAAGTTAGCTTTTGGTCGAGAAATGCATCAGGCAACAATAAAAGATTACTGGTATGCGGAAAAGTTTGATTTCAACCGCCCTTTGGTTCTATTAGTCTCATTAATTCTTTTATTGGACTTGTTCTTGAATCAAAGCTCCCCACGCGCTGTCGTTTTATTTCAGCTGTTTTGGTTATTCCCTTTTGTTTCAGGCTTCATCAAGGGGCTTCAACAGAATGGATGGCTTAAAATTGTCCTGACTCAAAATATGTTTAGGTTGTTGATACACAGCTACGCCTGGTCATTACTTTGGATAATTACAGTAGGTAATGACTTTACAGTTGCTTTGAAGAACGGAAGTTTGGCCATGCTGATGTTTCTCTTCGGTGTAGTGGCATTCAAACCAAAAATAATTGGCAGCGATTATTAGGCGTGCCAGCCATTAATAAGCGAAAGTGTTCAATCACAAAGAGGTAAGTTTATGAGTAATTTGATCATTAAAATTCTCAAAGAGAATAAGTCCTTCCTATTGTTTATTTCTCTAATGTTTGTTTTCAGGAGTTCAATTGCTGATTGGAATGATGTGCCTACGGGGTCCATGAATCCAACTATTGTTGAGGGAGATAGAATTCTTGTTAACAAGATGGCTTACGATTTGAGGCTCCCTTTTACAAACATTCAACTGATGAAATTATCTGACCCTGAAAGGGGAGACATTGTTATTTTTAACTCTGATGTCGCCAATAAAAGATTCGTTAAAAGAGTGATTGGGATACCAGGTGACACAGTTGAGTTAAGAGATAATGCCTTATTGATAAATGGCCAAATGCTGGAATATAAAACGCTAACTTCAGATCAGGTTAGCCTGGATAAGACAGAAATTATTAAAGGTGTTGAGCATCTTATTCGAATTAACAAAGAAGGGTCGTCTTTATCTAGTTTTCTTCCAGTTAAAGTCCCTGAAGGAAGCTACCTAGTTCTAGGAGATAATAGAGATAATAGTTCTGACTCAAGAGTGATTGGCCTAATACCAAGAGATGAAATTATTGGCCGAACCAAAAGCGTGATCCTTTCATTGAATTACCAGAATTATTTCATCCCCCGTGCAGATCGATTTATTCATGCTCTTTAAATTAGAGGCAGACAGACTTAATTGGATCAGAAAGCAAGTAGAGCGAATCCAATGGATAAGGCCATGTAGATCCGGTGATTTTCATGGCTATGGTCCATATACCGTTCAGGCAAGCTCGGACGGTTGGTTTTATGGGGTTGAGAATATGGCGCAGGCCTGTTTCTGGCCTAAATTATGGGGCAATCTGGATATAGTATTTATGATTGCCCGGATTCAACGCAATAAGAAAATAATGAGGGCAATGCAGCGTGGATGTTTATAGCATTGTTGGTTTAATTGGTTCTTGTCTTTATCTTACTTCATACTTTTTATTAGTGAAGGAAAAGATAGATGGCAACGGATTCAAGTACATAGCTATGAACGGCCTGGCAGCATGCCTTGTGCTTGTAAGTTTAACAGAGCACTACAATCTACCTTCAGTCATCATTCAAGTAGCTTGGATGATCATTTCATTTTTTGGTTTGTATAAACTATGGAAAAATAACGGTTGGAAAATTATCTGATTCAGCTGTTTATCAAGTCCATGCCATGTTATTTCATATCGCCATCATCCATGACGGCAACACAAGAGTTCCTTATCGTTGATAGTTGAACAAGCACTAGCCCAGCAAAGAACTACTAATGCTATAAATTCCGAAAAGTGAAAACGCTATCATGAATACGAGACGGAACTTTTTAGTAACAAATTTATTGATGAGTAATAGGCCAATACTGATTGCGGCCAGGGCGCCTATTGATTTTATCACCAAAGAATTTGGTTGCAGAGAAATAGCGGGCAAGAATATCGGAATCAAAAATGCCAAGCCTAAAATTAAAGTGCCAAGGGCAAGTGCAACTGGCGGTTTATAATTATATTCCTGCGTTGTTGTATTGTTAGCATTAGTGCTTTGATCGTTCATGGGGAGTACTCCTAACTATCTTTATGCTTATCTATTTAACATTACACTTATAATGTTAGGCTTATCTTCTTTGAAAATGGAGCTTCGCATTTAGTAAATGAAACTAGCGTAAATGCTGGTGCATTTAACTCCAATCCTTCAGGCTCTGTTTTGTAATTGACGCGCCAATCGGAGCCTTCTTCAACTGCAAAAACTGAAATAGAATCAAGTGACTCTATATTCTTTAGTCGCATTGATGATTCAGGAGTCCAGCTAAAGTTAATCGTTGGATTTTGATCATCTTTACACTCTGGTCGACTAATAAGTATTCCAGTGCTTTTTGGTAAGATCAGGAGGTCTGACACTACGATTGTCTGAGGTGCATCGCTATTCTCTCTGAGAATATTTGTAAACGTCTTTGATTCTTCATAGTTCTCAATAAGGGTCTTTGAAAATCGATCAGATAACATTGAATGCATCCCGAATGCACCTAAGAAAAATCCGATTAACAAGCAAAATATAACGGTTGTAGCTTTCATAGAATTGTTCCCAAATTGTAAAAGTCCAAAGGGCCAGCGTGATCCAGACCCTGCTATTTCTAGGCTTAAAATACAGAACGCTATTAGTTATTTCACAGTCTTAATAAATGTTGGTGATACTCCCCAATGAACTGAAAAACCTTAGATTTTGTTTTGGGGTTTTAGTTACGCAATTGATGATTGAAATTGCTGGATAAATAAATGAATAAAGCGGCTCATAAGAACCGCTTTAAGTAGCTATTAAACTAAATTTTAAAGTATGACCAGTTTGTCATTAATCCCTGCTCATTAAGCTCGTATACGCTCTCCCAGTTAGGATTTGTATCCGGGTCATCTGCTAGGTCAGGTAAATTTTCATCAATG
>Ga0181590_10001905_pt1 | contig 17560 bp, 15 predicted proteins | sample 071ome_34_FD_132446 | JGI IMG/M metagenome (GOLD analysis project Ga0181590, IMG submission 132446) | Coastal salt marsh microbial communities from the Groves Creek Marsh, Skidaway Island, Georgia - 071411BT metaG (megahit assembly) | ecosystem: Environmental > Aquatic > Marine > Intertidal...
AGACCCTCGTTATAAAGATTTAATTGGCAAATTCATCGAACTGCCATTAGTCGGCCGTCGCATTCCGATCGTAGGTGACGAACACGCCGATATGGATAAAGGCACCGGCTGTGTGAAGATCACCCCTGCCCACGACTTTAACGACTATGAAGTGGGTAAACGCCATCAGCTTCCCATGATCAACATCCTGACTTTTGACGCCAGCATTCGCAAAGAAGCGGAAGTGTTTAACACCAATGGCGAAGCGTCAGATGTGTACAGCACAGACTTACCGGCCGAATTTGCCGGTATGGAACGCTTTGAAGCTCGTAAAGCCATCGTCGCCAAGCTAGATGAACTAGGCCTGCTAGATGAAATCAAAGATCACGACCTAACCGTGCCTTATGGTGATCGCGGCGGCGTGGTGATCGAACCTATGCTCACCGACCAATGGTATGTACGCATTGCGCCATTGGCTAAGCCTGCTATTGAAGCCGTAGAAAACGGCGACATTCAGTTTGTGCCAAAGAGTTACGAGAACATGTACTTCGCTTGGATGCGTGACATTCAAGATTGGTGTATCTCTCGTCAGCTATGGTGGGGTCATCGTATTCCTGCTTGGTACGACGATAACGGCAACGTTTACGTGGGCCGTGACGAACAAGAAGTACGCAGCGAAAATGGATTAAGCGACGACGTGGCTCTGCGCCAAGACGACGACGTTTTAGATACTTGGTTCAGCTCTGCCCTTTGGACATTCTCAACCCTAGGCTGGCCTGAGCAAACCCCTGAATTGAAAACCTTCCACAGCACCGACGTATTGGTTACCGGTTTCGACATCATCTTCTTCTGGGTGGCTCGCATGATCATGATGACCATGCATTTCATGAAAGACGAAGAAGGCAAACCGGAAGTACCGTTTAAAACCGTTTACGTTCACGGCCTCGTGCGCGACCAAGAAGGTCAGAAAATGTCGAAGTCGAAAGGCAACGTATTGGATCCTTTGGACATCATCGACGGCATCGATTTAGAAACCCTTGTAGACAAGCGTACGAGCGGCATGATGCAGCCTCAGCTAGCAGCGAAAATCGAAAAACAAACCCGTAAGCATTTCCCCGATGGCATCGCGCCACACGGTACAGATGCACTGCGCTTTACCTTCTTGTCGCTCGCCTCAACTGGCCGCGACGTGAAGTTCGATATGGGTCGCTTGGAAGGCTACCGTAACTTCTGTAACAAGCTATGGAATGCCACCCGTTTCGTTATGGAAAGCATCGGTCACACCGATGAGAAACCGTTAACGTCCGAAGAAATTGCCGACCTGAATAACGGTGAAGTGGATCTATCTCTAGCCGATCGCTGGATCATTTCTCGCTTACAACAAGCTGAAAAAGACATTATCCACGCGCTTGATGAATTCCGTTTTGACCACGCAGCCCAAGCCCTATATGAATTTGTTTGGGATGAATACTGTGCTTGGTACTTAGAATTATCCAAGCCCGTATTGTGGGATGAAAACTCCACCGATGCGCAGAAGCGTGCCGCCCGTCGCACCTTGGTGAAAGTACTAGAAGCCACCCTGCGTTTAGCGCATCCGATGATGCCTTATATCACAGAAGAAATTTGGCAAACCCTTGCACCGATTGCGAACACCACTCAGCTGTCTAAAAATGGTGAGACCATCATGCTGGCCGCGTACCCGCAATACGATGAAAGCAAAGTGGACGCGCAAGCAGAAACCGACATTGAATGGTTAAAAGGTGTGATCACTGGCATTCGAAACATTCGCGCCGAGCTGGGCATAGGCCCAGGCAAACCGGTTAAGTGTTTCTTCAAAGGCGGCAGCGCCGACGACCAACGTCGTTTAGATGCCAACGGCAACTTCCTTAAAGCCATGGCCAAACTAGAAGAAGTCACATGGCTAAACGCAGGGGAAAAAGCACCGCTTTCTGCCACGGCACTGGTAGGTGAAATGGAAGTATTGATTCCTATGGCGGGCAACATCGACGCCGCAGCAGAAATCAGCCGCTTAGAAAAAGCCCTTGAGAAAAACCAAAAAGAATTGGATCGCGTAGCGGGCAAGCTACAAAATCCTAAATTCACAGATAAAGCCCCAGCGGATGTTATCGAAAAAGAGAAGGCTAAGTTAGCTGACTTCGAAAGCACCGCAGCAAAACTATCTGAGCAATTAGAAGCGATTAAAGCGCTTTAAACATAAAGGGGTCGCACATGCGGCCCTTTTTTTATTTGCACACATTACCCGCACGGAGTCGCTATGGGTATCGTCAAAACAATAAAAAGAAAAATCGAAAAAAAGGCTATTAAGAAGGCTAGAAAACAAACCGTCCACAAGGCGCTACAGCCTTTCCTGAATCACTTGCACGTTATTCATGGCCCATTTTCAGGCATGGTCTATCCGAGCACTGAATCAGTGGGCAGTACGTTATTCCCCAAAATACTAGGTTCCTATGAACGAGAGCTTCACTCCGTCATGGAAAGCTTGCCACAAAGACACTACAGCGACATTGTGGACATCGGTTGCGCCGAAGGCTACTACGCTATTGGTTTAGCGAGAATGCTGCCGGACACGCACGTATTCGCTTATGACATCAATCAAAAAGCACTCGATCTATGCAAGTCTATGCAAAACGCAAATCACATTGCCGAGTCTCGCATTCGCTATGGTCATAGCTGCACACCAGAGGAACTCACTAGCCTACCGCTAGGAAAAAAGGCCCTCATCATTTCCGATTGTGAAAGTTATGAGCGCCACCTATTTACACCGGATGTCATTAAGACATTGCAGCAGCACGACTTTTTAATTGAAACCCATGATTGCATCGAACTCGGTATTGCCCAAGAACTTGAACATCGCTTCAAAGACACCCACGATATTTTAACCATTACCAGTGTCGATGATGTACAAAAAGTAAGATACTATCAGTACCCAGAACTAGACTCATTCACTCTAGCGGAAAAGCAATTCTTACTAGAAGAGCAACGCGGCAACATAATGGAGTGGATCTTTGCCACTTCAAAGAGCTCGAAATCGATTCAAAAGGACTGAAACACATGTTTGGCATTGAAATTACCGTCATCATTATTGGCGTACTCTCCGCTGTCTTCATTTTCCAAGGCATTAAGATGGTGCCTCAAGGCTATCATTGGACGGTTGAGCGTTTTGGTAAATACACGCAAACACTTCAGCCTGGCCTACACCTGATTATTCCGTTTATTGACAGCATCGGTCGAAAACAAAACGTGATGGAACAGGTACTCGACATTCCACCGCAAGAAGTCATTTCCAGTGACAACGCCATGGTCACAACCGACGCTGTGTGTTTTTATCAAATTTTAGACGCGGTAAAAGCCAGCTATGAAGTCAACGACCTGCCGCGCGCACTGCGTAACTTGGTCATGACCAACATTCGAGCGGTTCTGGGCTCCATGGAACTAGACGGCATGCTGAGTAACCGCGATGGCATCAATGCCAACTTATTAACCAAGGTCGATGAAGCCACTGACCCATGGGGCATCAAGGTCACCCGCATCGAAATTCGCGACATATCCCCACCGGTTGACTTGGTAGAAGCTATGGCAAACCAGATGAAAGCCGAGCGTAATAAGCGTGCCTCTATTCTGCAGGCCGAAGGTGAGCGTCAAGCCGCCATTCAAGTAGCAGAAGGTCAAAAACAATCCGCTATATTACAAGCCGAAGGTGAACGTGAAGCCGCATTTAAAGAAGCGGAAGCCCGCGAGCGTTTGGCGGAAGCGGAAGCCCGCGCCACGTATGTAGTGTCGAAAGCCATTTCGGAAGGTAATGGTCAGGCAATTAATTATTTTATCGCGCAAAAATACGTTGACGCCCTTACCGCCGTCGGAACGGCAGACAACAGCAAAATTGTGATGATGCCACTAGAAGCCAGCAACGTGATAGGTTCTGTTGCAGGCATCAGTGACCTTATTAAAGAACTGAAGAAGGATTAACGTCATGTGGGAATGGCTCAATCAACTAACCCACTGGCATTGGATCATATTAGGCTTGGTATTACTTATTACCGAAGCCTTTGGTGCGGCGGGCTTCTTCTTGGGCGCAGCGATCGGCGCATTGCTCACGGGCATCATTGTCGGCCTAATTGGCGATGTGCATTGGCAAGTTCAAGTTATTCTCGGCGCCGTATTAGCGTCCACGGCATCTGTCGTCTATTGGCGTTTTTTTCGAGCTGACCTGCAAACGTCAGATCGACCAGAGTTAAACCATCGCACCGCACAGTTTATTGGCCGTCGATTCAAACTGGATACCACCATTGAATTTGAAGGTCGTGTACAACTAGGCGATACATTTTGGAAAGTAAGGTGCAACGGCGTATTAGAAGCTGGAACCCATGTGGTAGTCGGGTCGGCTGACGAGACCAGTCTTTTTATCAAAGCATTGGATTAAACTTCCCAAATAGACATTCACTCTAGTTTTCAATCTTTAAAAGGCCATGATTCGGCTCAAATCATGGCCTTTTTCATTTTTTTGCTAAAAAATACTGAGTAAATGCCGCCAAATTCAATCTAGGGCATTTCGCACCTGAAACTTCATTCAAAATACAGTACCATGTGGCTCGTTTTATCGTTCACATGGAAGTAATGGGATGATCAGTTCCCACGCATTTTACGAAACCCCTGAAGGCATCAACATTAAACTTGCCGTGGCAGGCCCCATGGTCAGAGCCGTTGCCTGGAACATTGATCTCGCCATTCGCATTGTGATCTACATCGTCGCCGCAATTGTTGCGAGCTACCTCGATAAAGTCGGCGATGGCTTGATGCTGATCGGCATATTCCTTCTAGAGTGGTTATACCCCACCGTTTTCGAAGCCTGGAAAGGGGCCACTCCTGGTAAGAAGTACATGGGTATCTACGTGGCCATGGAAGATGGTTCAGGTATTACATGGCAGGCCTCACTCGTTCGAAATTTATTACGTACCGTCGATTTTCTTCCTTTTTGTTATGTCATCGGACTTTTTAGCACCCTGTTAAATCGCCAGTTTAAGCGCATTGGTGATTGGGTTGCTGGCACAGTGGTGCTGTATGCACACGCTCCTCAAGCCAAGCAAGCCGAGGCTGCCGAAGAAAGCCTAGCGCCAAAACCCCTTTCAATTCCCCTGACAGCCGATGAGCAACGTTTAATTCTCGAATTCGTCGATCGCTGCCCAAACATGTCACCTAGTAGACAACTCGAAATGGCCAGCATCCTGTCTCCTGTATTACGTGTACCAGACCAAGAAGCCGTGCAAACATTGAAGCAAAATGCCGCTTGGATTAAAGGCAAGCACCTATGAAACAACTGGATTTTGAATCGAAATACCGTGCTGACTGGCAATCGATGAGCGATCTGCTTGATCAATTAGAAGGCATAAAAGATAAAAGTGACGACTTTCAAGTATTGGCGGCCAGCTTCCCGAAACGCTACCGCCAACTTTGCCAGCAACTGTCTATCGCAGAGACTCGTCAATACAGCCCGATGTTGACGGATGACTTGCATCAACTCACCCTACGCGGACACCGTTACCTATACCAACAAAAGAGCAATCTGGCCGCTTCATTTTTCAAATTTTTGGCAAAGGATTTCCCGATTGCATTGCGTCAGCAATGGCGATTCTGGCTTTTCTCTAGCCTTCTTTTTTATGTGCCCGCCCTGTTCATGGGCATAGGCTGCTACTTAGATAGTGAGTTTATCTTTAGCCTGATGGATTACAACTCGGTCAAAGACATGGAATTTATGTATGACCCTAACAATGACCACTTAGGCCGCACAGAAGAGCGTAAGGCAGATTCCGATTTTATGATGTTCGGTTATTACATCATGAACAATGTCGGCATCGACTTTAAGACGTATGCCAGTGGTATTGTATTTGGACTGGGATCGGTATTTTTTATGGTCTTCAACGGTCTTAGCATCGGCGGCGTGGCTGGTCACTTAACACAAAAAGGCTATACCGACACTTTCTGGCCCTTCGTCTCAGGTCACAGTGCATTGGAATTAACGGCTGCAACTATTGCTGGGGCCGCAGGCTTAATGTTAGGCCGTGCCGTGATTAATCCTCAAAACCACACTCGTCTATTGGCCTTACGAAAAGCGGGCATTGAGTCATTCCCTTTAATTTCTGGCGCCGCCATCATGACCTTTCTTGCTGCATTTATCGAAGGGTTTTGGTCTGCCACGCCAGGGGTTCCCCATTGGGTAAAATACAGCATTGGCATTAGCAGTTGGATCGCTGTGTTTACGTATTTGTTATTTGCGGGTAGGTCAAAATGAATTTAGAGAAACTGCAAATTTCATTAGAACCCAAGGGCAAGTGGGAGGCGATGGATCTCGGTATCGAGGTGGTGAAATCCAATCTTCGTACCAGCATGTCCATCAGTTTTTTAATCACAATGGCATTATTTCTATTGTTCGCGGCCATTACTCAAGACTTTTATTGGGTATCTATCCTGATTTTCATTTTTAAGCCCATTATAGAACGCCCGCTACTGTATTACTTTAGTCGAGCCATCTTCGATGATAAGCCTTCTGTCACTGACGTTTTAAAGCAGTTAAAAAGCATTCTCTGGAATCAACCTTTACGCTCGTATACCTATCGCCGTTTTAGCCCGAATAGGAGCTTTAATGACTGCGTCGTGGCCCTTGAAGGACTAAAGAACCCTCAGCGAAATGCTCGATTAAAAGTATTGCATCATCAAGAGGTCGGAAGTACTTGGCTAACGTTCGTTATGATTCATATTGAATTGCTACTGCAACTGGCATTTTACAGCGGCGTTCTAATCTTTTTACCGGAGTCTCTAGCAGATGCGCTTTTTGATGACTTTACCGAGAACAACGAAACGTCGTTTTATGCTTTCATTACCTGTCTTATCTACGCCACCACCGTCGCGGTCATGACGCCGTTCTATGTGGGCTGCGGTTTCCTATTATATTTAAATCGTCGTACGCAATTGGAATCATGGCACATCGAAGTAGGCTTCAAGAAAATTCAGCAGCGTTTATCTGGCTTATCCACAGTGGCCATTTTGTTGGCTATTTTTGCTTTCGCGCCAATGGACAACACGGCGTGGGCGGATGCCACTGAAGACGTCGCTGCGCCAGCTGAGACCGTAGAGTCCGATGAAGAAACTGATGAAGACATACCAGCAGAAAAACACACTGACTACCCCCTGCTGACGGACAAACAATCTACTCAACAGCGACAAGCGCTCGTTGAATTGCTCAATTCCGACCTGTTCGGTGAGCACTACCAAGAAAAGCATTACGAATTAGACTGGTCACTAGACTGGGAGTGGGACTGGGGAGACTGGTTCGACGATGATAAAAACGAATCTTCAGAGCCCCCCGATTTAGCCTGGCTCGAAGGTCTAAAAGACGCGCTCGTGTTCTTAAAATGGTTCATCATTCTTGTGTTTGCCGCACTTCTAATCTGGGTGCTCTACAAATACAAAGTCTGGCAATGGCTAGGGCTGGTGAAGTTACCTGAGCGCCCCGTGGTCGAAGAAGTACTGGGCTTCAAAGTGACGAAAGAAAGCTTGCCATCCGCGCTTCATGCTACCGTGATGAATCACATTAACGAAAACGACTTTAGACAGGCGTTAAGCTTGATGTTTCGAGCCTATGTTTCCCAAGGGGTACTGCAATACAACATTCCATTTAAGGCCAGTCATACGGAATTGGAATGTGCTGACCTCATCAAGGTTCACCGACCAAAAGAGGAGGCAAACATGTTTTCTTCTATGATGTCGCTATGGTTAACGCTGGCCTACGCCCATAAAACCCTGTCAAAGGAAAACGTAGTCACTGTCTATCAAGCTTGGGTTGAGTACGTGGAGGACACAGAATGAATTCACGAATACTCTACAGTATGCTTGTCATTGCGGCGTTGGTGCTCACAGGTGTTGTCATCGCTCAACATTTGGTGGTGAGCTATGAGGATAAACGAAAATCCCCATTGTCTGACGTGCTTAATAATCCCATGGCCGCACTGGAGCAGATATTAATTCAAAGCGGTAAACAGGCTACCAGCTTTAAAGACCGCCAGCCTATTTATCAATTACCTAACACAGATCACTCCATCGTAGTTCGGAACTTAATGGAACCGCTAACGGTGGATCGTGAAGATGCCTTACTTGACTGGGTTGAACAGGGCGGCACTCTCATCTACGAACCCTATTGGCTCGGTCTAAGCTCAGAACGACCTTACCTACATGAACGCATCGGTATACTGATCATCGAGAATGAAGACTATGACTACGGGTCTGATATTCATGCCAGCTTCCAATATGGAAATGACATCGGCGTGGTCCACCAAACGCCACAATATTACTTGACGCCCAAAGGCTCCCCTAAAGAAGCGCCAGAGGATATTCGTACGGACGTCAAAAACATTAAGCCGATATTGAAGTCTGAAGAACACACCCATGGGTACGAAGTACGCATTGGTGAGGGTAAGGTCTTTCTTTTAAGTGACACGCGGTTCTTAGACACCCCTACGGTATGGGGCTACAACTCCGTCATAGTGTCAGATGAAGAAAAACCCAACGACAACAAAACGCTCAATTTATTTCGGACCACATCCATTGCCGGTCACGACCACCTTGCTTTTACGATGAATTTAATCGGCGATAAAACCCATGTGTGGTTACTCTATGATACCGACGCGCCTAGTTTTATATCGATCATGTATCACCGTTTTCCCCTTATGGTGATCACTTTAGGTGTATGGGTATTGGTTTACATTAGCTATTTAATGACTCGATTTGGTCCTGTTAATCACACCATGCCAACTCAGCAACGTAATATATTGCAACACTTAAATCAGGCTGGCTTGTTCCTTTGGAAACTGAACAATAATCAAGCACAAGTCACTAAGTGGCAATCACAGATTATCAATAGACTTAAACTCAAGCACCCAAGGCTATCAGGCTTAGAGGAGCACCACTTCCACGAAGCGGTTGCTGGCCTTGCGGGTATGAATACAAAAGACGTGGCGTGGTCACTCAACCACAAAACCAAAAACAGAAAAGAATTCGTGAAACAAGTGGGACTACTGAAAATATTATGGAATCTTTAAATCAAGACCGCTTCGTTGAAGCCAAAAATAAAATCGACCAACTAAAAAGCGAAATTAAAAAGGTCATTGTAGGCCAAGAATCTGTCGTAGATCAGGCTCTGATTTGTTTGCTAGCCGCGGGCCATGCATTAGTAGAGGGTGTGCCAGGATTGGGCAAAACCCTGCTTGTTCGCTCGTTATCTAAAGCCCTTAGCGGCAGTTTTCAACGGGTTCAATTTACACCGGATTTAATGCCCTCTGACGTGTCTGGGCACGCCATGTTCAACAAACAAAGCGAGAACTTTGTGATTCGTCGTGGACCCGTATTCTGTAATTTCTTACTGGCGGATGAAATCAACCGAGCCCCAGCGAAAACACAGTCTGCACTGTTAGAGGCCATGCAAGAGCATCAAGTTACCATTGAAGGTAAAAGCTTGGAGCTTCCTTCACCTTTCATGGTGATGGCGACCCAAAACCCCTTAGAGCATGAAGGCACGTATCCGCTACCTGAAGCACAATTGGACCGCTTCCTTCTTCATATTTGGATTGACTACCCTACAGAAGAAGAAGAGATTCGTCTTAGTGAGAAACTCTCGTCGAACACGGGCGATCAGTTAAACGTTGACGATATCGAAGCAGTCATGTCAATGAATGACGTAAAAGCCCTACACGCCTTACTTTCCACCATGGAAGTTGACCCAGCTCTGCACGCCTATACCGTAAAACTCGTTCGAGCTTCTCGCAGTTGGCATGGCATTGATGTGGGCTCTGGCCCAAGGGGAAGCTTGGCATTGTTACGTGCAGCAAAAGCACACGCGTTAATGCAAGGCCGTGGATACGTTATTCCAGATGACATCAAGAAAATGGCCACGTCCGTTTTGCGCCATCGCATTCGCCTTAGTGCTGAGCTCGAAATTGAAGGCGTAAGCTCCGGTCAGGTCATTGAAGATCTTGTGCAATCGGTTGAAGCCCCACGCGTATGATGCCGGTCTCTGTTTCCATCTCCAAGCGGGGCCTAAGCGTTGCTTCCGCTTGGCTTGTGTTGGCGTTAATCACGGATTTCGTGCCGCTTATCAAAACGCCATTTATCGGCTTGAGTGTGCTTTTGGCGTGCCTCGTATTTGCCGACCTCATGGTCAGCATCAAGCGAAGCCGCTTAGAGGTTCAACGGTATATAGATCAAACAGTACCGGTTCAGGTTTGGGTACCGTCCGCGCTCAAGATTCATAACCCGGGTAAACATAAGATCGTTTGTCAGATTCACGAGCATCATGGTGATGAAGTCATTACTCGCTCTCTTCCGGCTAAAGTAGTGATAGAAGCAGGCGCAGAATGCGATGTAAATTACCGAGTAAAACCACTGGTGCGGGGCAACCTAAGTCTCACACTCGTCGATATTCTATTTGATAGTATGTTTAAAATTTGGCATATCAAAAAGAGCTTCCCCGTATCGAGTGAACTTAAGGTCCAACCCAATTATAAAGCCATATTTCAATTCAACTTATTTCAAGACGATAAGTTGAACACCACGGGTGGCAGGCGCTTACAAAGACGACGAGGCGAAGGCACCGAATTCCATCAGTTGCGTGAATATCAGAGCGGTGACCCGATTAAAAAAATTGATTGGAAAGCATCTTCTCGCACGGGCAAGTTAATCAGTAAAGAATATCAAGACGAGCAGGATCAGCAGGTGGTATTCCTGCTGGATACGGGCCGTCGTATGCGGCATGAAGAAAATAATCGACGTTTCATGGATGAAACCATGAACGCCATGTTGTTACTCTCCCATACCGCTGCACAACAAGGTGATGCCGTTGGCTTTATGGCCTTTGGCCAGCATGACAACTGGTGCCCACCGCGCAAGCATAAAAGCATCGTGAAGCATATTGTGGATCATTGCTATGATATTCACGCCGGTTTGGTTCATTCAGACTATTTAATTAGCGCGCAACGATTACTTGAACTTCAAAAGCGTCGGGCCATGGTGATCCTGCTCACGAATACCCGTGACGAAGATACAGGTGATCTCGAAAAAGCCGTAGCGCTACTAAGAAAGCGACACTTAGTGGTCATAGCCGATTTACAAGAAGGGGTTCTGGGTCAAGTAACTGAGGGGCCGATTGAGGATTTTGAGGAAGCCATTACCTGGCTAGCAACGAAAGAGTATCTAGATACAAGAAAAGAAATGAAACAATCTCTGATCGCTTTAGGTGCTCTGTACTTAGACTGCACCGTCGAAGATCTACCCGCACAACTTATGGATACCTACCATAAAGTCAAACATTCAGGGCGACTGTAGCGCCCTGAATCATCACACGGCCTTACATCTCTGTAAAGATACGACGATAACCCGTGTAAATAGTCAAAAATGCCATAGGAAAGGTGATAAGAAGACCTAAACCAAGTGGAATCATTGACACTAGAATCAAGAAAAGTAGCACAATACTGTAAATAGTAAGCGGTATGATGTTTCTGAAACAGGTTTTAAAGCTTTTGCCTAAAGCCTCGAACACACCATTATCTTGAAGCACGATCAATGGCACCGCAAACCAATTCGCAGCCATAACAGGAAGCAACAGCGCTAAACCAATCAGGTACGCTAGCCCAAATACTTTATAAGCATTAATAAGTGTTTCTGGGTCTTGTTCGCTGCCCACCAATGTCGACATAAAAAATTCTACGCCGCCAAACATCGCAAACACGGCAAGCATGATAGCAACCACCACCACGTAGTATAAAAAAGATAAACCGATCAAAGCACCAACGCGCTGTTTAAAGCCGGCAAACAAATGTCCGATACGAAACGCATTACCCTGACTCACCTCATTAGCCCCAATATGCAAGCCAGCCGCTAATAGCGTAGGCAGAAAGATGCTTAATACCAAGCCCACGATGGGAAGTAGGTTACATGCCATCATAATGATAAAGAATAAAGCAAATGCCACGATCCACTTAATTGGCGCCTTTTTAAATAGTGACCATGAATCAGCAATGATTGCGATGCCTTCTCCGGCCGTCAGTTTTTTCGCTTCTGTGAAGCTGATCTCACCTGACGGTGTCGCAGTGTTGAGTTCTGCTGCCGGTGCAGCATAGGGGTTCATTGTATTGTCTTGCGACATACCATTTTCCTTATGGGTGGATAAAAGAGTTCGGATCATACGATAAGCTTATTCCAGCGTCACCCTTCTAGAGCCATGTATAGCAAATGTCTTACATCAGGCCCTAGTATGATTTTCATTCTTGAGCGTTGTATCTCAACACGTACGTGCTTTAACTTAGCGATTCACGTTATTCAAGGATGAATCGCATGAAATCGTTTTTAGCTCTATTGCTACTCGCTGCTATATCAACACCGCACATGACGTTGGCTGATCCTTTATATAAATGCCAAGCGAGCGGACGGGTCACGTATCAATACATGCCATGTCAAGAAGCGAACCTGCCGTTAACTTTACCTGAGGTCATGACACCTTTAGTCGATGTCGACCCCAAGTTTTCGACTTCCACACCGTCTAAAAAGAGCAAAGCTAAGAAGAAAAGTGCCTGTAAGTTTTTCACATCAACCCAGTTAAGAAACATGAGAGTAAAACGCCAATTTGAGAGTGGACTAAACCAAAAAGATCTAAAAAAACTGTTAGGGAAGGCAGATAAAACCTCCGGTTCAGAAAACAATCAAGTTTGGATTTATGAAGGAGAGCGTATGAATTATCAATTTAAGTTCAAGAAAGGCTGCATGGTAAGTTGGAAAGAGAAGTGGAAAACCAAAAAGAAAACGGAAATAGAGCGTTACCTACCAAACTTTTAATATTAAGCTAAACGCACAATTCCGGACTGCCCACTAAAATCGGCCACGATCCAAATCTGCTCGAACTCGCTATCAGGCGGAACAATAATGCTCGCGCAGTGCTGTTCAAACTGTCGTTTATCCCAGGAGGGATGGGCATTACGTATCACTAACCAAACTCGGTTTGAGTGATAATGTTTGGTCGACTTATTCTTTAAGATGCTGTTAAGCGCGGACAAAAGCCTCGCATTAATATCGTCAATGGACTCTTGCTCGGCCAATGCATGTTGGGTATTCAAGGAAATTCCCTGATCGAGAATAGCCTGAGCTTCTTCTTCCGATCCATATAGGTGAGCGATTTCAATATCTAGACGCTCTCCCATAAGAAAACAAGACACGTCTGGCTTAATTGGCTGGTTATGCCAAATATGACGAATGGGCTCGCCTGTAAGCTGCTCATAGCAGCGCATGAATACTTTGGCAGCATCGTGCTCTAAACGTCGTTTTTCCTGTTCACTCGGCAGCCGCTCCGTCACGTTACTCACCCATGATATGCTGAACTTAGATTGGATTAACCTCGAATACGTCTTACCCTAAAGGAGCGACCTTTCATCTTACCCTCGCTTATTTTTTTAAGGGCAGGCTTAGCCGCATCGCGCTCGACCGCCACATAGGCGCAAAAATCAAAGACATGAATCTTACCGACCTGTTTGCCGCTAATACCATTATCACCTGTTAACGCGCCGACAATATCACCTGGGCGCAATTTTTGTTTCTTACCGCCATCAATTTGCAGCGTCACCATAGTGGGCTTAAAGGGTGGTTTCTTCAATAAAGCATAATCAGGGATTGGGGTGTCGATGATGTCTTGCCCCAAGTACTCTTCAAGTTGCTTAAGTTTATACAGCTCTTTTTCAGTGTATAGCGTAAATGCCTTACCTTGGTTACCGGCTCGACCTGTACGACCCACACGATGCACATGAACTTCGTGATCGCGAGCCATCTGATAATTCACAACGCAATCAAGCTCATCGATATCAAGGCCACGGGCAGCCACATCCGTTGCCACCAAGATCGAGGCGCTGTTATTAGCGAAGCGCACTAATACCTGATCACGGACTTTCTGTTCAAGGTCTCCGTGCAACGCAACTGCGGCAAAGCCAAGCGCTTTCAACTCATCGGCGATTTCTTGGCTCTCTCGCTTGGTATTACAGAATACGACCGTACTCTTCGGTTTATGCTCGTTCAAAATCAGCTGGAGTAAAGTAAAGCGATGCTTATTTTCATCTAAACGATAAAAAGTTTGATGAATGTGTTGATTCACTTCGTTGTTTTCTACTCTGACGAACTCTGGATTTCGAGTAATACGAGCAGCCATGTTTTCAATGGCATCCGGATACGTGGCACTGAACAACAAATTTTGTCGCTTAGAGGGTGCGTGCTCGAGAATATTATCAATAGATTCTTGAAAGCCCATTTCAAGCATTCGATCCGCTTCATCTAACACCAGCGTTTTTAACTGATTCAGTTTCAAGGTACCCTTTCTAAGATGCTCTTCAATACGCCCTGGGGTACCGACCACAATATGGGCGCCATGTTCTAATGAACCAATCTGCGGTCCAAACGGCATGCCGCCACACAAGGTCAATACTTTTACGTTATGCATTGCACGAGCGAGCTTGCGGATTTCTTTGGCAACCTGATCCGCCAGCTCTCTCGTCGGACACAAAACCAGCGCTTGCACGCGAAAGGACTGAACATCCAATTGATTTAACAACCCTAGGGCAAACGCGGCCGTCTTTCCGGACCCGGTTTTGGCTTGAGCGACAATATCCTTACCTTGGAATATATGAGGTAAAGATTGCGCCTGTATGGGCGTCATAGCGGCATAGCCCAAATCTTGTAAATTGGTTTTTAGGGCTGAGTTCAATGGGAGCTGACTAAATGATGACAAGGAAATACCCTAAATGAAGATTTTCGTGAATTGTACCAGAGGTGTCTCAACGGCTAAATGCGCTTTTTCGTGGCCCGCCTCAATCCTATCACTTTAGCAATACCATCGACTTCTGACCCTTTTAACGTCAGACGACCTAACGTACCTCTTCTCAGAGGAAGACCCATCTCTAGTTCTGACGGGCCCATTCCCCACCTAAAGTTATAGACCAACCCCCCTAGCTACCGATAGTGAAACACGACTCAGAAGGCACAATAACCGCCAATATCGTTAGGGGATAACATATGAAATCTTTGCAGCTCGCCAGTGCCATTAGCCTAGCCTCGCTTTTGATGGCATGTACCAGTGGTACAGACATGGCTGAAACCACAGGCAACCAAGCGCCTGTGATCGTGGCCCAAGATGAAATTACTACGACTGTGGGCCTCACCACCGTCATGGACGCTAGCAATAGCTATGATCCAGAAGGCCAAACGCTCAACCTTCAGTGGCAACTTAAGCAACGTCCAGCCAGCAGTTCTGCCACGTTATCCCCTCAAGACACCTTGGCACAGCTGGTATCCGACGTGCCGGGTATCTATCAGGTCACCATCGAAGCCAGTGATGGCGAGCGCACCAGCAAGAAAACGCTCAATATCTTTGCCTTGCAATCCAGTAATACCGAAACCGAGTCCGGTAACGATGACTCGAACAACACCGGCAACGCTTCTGGCGAGAATACCGAAACCGAAACCGAAACCGAAAATGGCAATAGCAATGGCATGGATCAAGGCCAAACCGAAAGCAACCAAAACTGTACAGTGCCTACCTACAGTGCTGGCAGCACCTATACCACCAACCAAGTGGTCACCAATAACAGCAGTTATTACCTATGTAACGTGTCAGGCTGGTGCTCAAGCAGCGCCGCCTTCGCCTATGAGCCCGGTGTCGGTTACGCATGGCAAGACGCATGGAGTTCGGTGACACAACAGCAGGCTTGTGCAGCAGGCCAAGAAGAGACTCAAGAAGGCGGCGACAATGAAACTGTGGACAACAATACTGGCAATACTGACTCTGGTAACACTGGCTCTAGTGGCTCAGGCTCGGACAACGGTTCAACTGGCTCTGAAACCGGTAACAGTGGATCAACCGACAGCGGTTCTGGCAGCGGCTCCTCAGGTTCTAGCAATGAATCCGCTGGCAACAGTGAAGCTTGGATGAACTCCGTGGACGCCAGCGGCTGGCCACAACCACTAAAAAACGCCAATGTTGCCTACGAGCAAACCACCAATAAAGTGGTCGGCACGTATTTCGTTGAATGGGGTGTGTACGGCCGCAACTATCATGTGGCAGACATTCCGTCTCAAAACCTGACCCATATTTTGTACGGATTCATTCCTGTATGCGGTCCAAACGACTCACTTCAACAAGCCAACGCGCAAGGTTATGCAGCCTTAGTTGAACAGTGCGAAGGTAAACAAGACTATGAAGTGACTATTCACGATACCTATGCAGCATTAGAAAAATCCTATCCTGGAGACAGCTGGGACACACAGATCAAAGGTAACTTTGGCCAACTCATGCGCATGAAGAAAGCCCAACCGGATCTAAAGATCTTGCCATCTGTGGGCGGCTGGACTCTAAGTGACCCTTTATTCGATATGGCCAGCAGCGCGAACCGCACGGTTTTCATCAACAGCTTGGTTCAGTTCTTAAAGGACTACCCGTTCTTTGACGGCATCGACATCGATTGGGAGTTCCCTGGTGGCGGCGGTGCTAATCCGAGTCTGGGCAGCACTCAAGATGGTCCTACTTATGTAACCCTGATGCGCGAATTACGCAGCGCGCTGGACGATCTACAGAGTGAAACTGGCAAGTATTACGAAATCACCAGTGCCATCGGCACCAGCCCACGCTTTATTAACGCCGTGGACTATGGTCAAGCCACTCAGTACATGGACTACCTGTTCATGATGAATTACGACTTTAAAGGTTCATGGAGCAGTGAACTGGGTCATCAGACCAACATGTACCCTTCTACCATGACTCAAGACACGACTCTGAGCGTAGAAACCGCCGTGAACTTACTGCTGGGCCAGGGCGTGAACTCGACCAAACTGGTGCTGGGCGTGGCTAAGTACGGACGCGGTTGGAAAAACATCTCAGGTGCATCAGAGGCCAACCCGTTTGACGGGCAAGGGGGCGGTGCCATTTCAGGAACATGGGAAGCTGGCATACTCGATTACAAAGACATTGAGACAAATTATTTAGGCGGGGCAGATGGTACCGGAATCAACGGCTGGGAATACCGCTGGGATACCAGTGCAAGCGCACCTTATTTGTGGCATAGCGCCAACAAGCAGCTGATTTCATTCGACGACGCACGCAGCACAGAGATCAAAGCTCGCTATGCCATCGACCACAATTTAGGCGGTGTATTTAGCTGGGAAATTGATGCCGACAGCGGCACCCTTTTGAATGCAATGAACAAAGGACTCGGCCACGCAAAAAAGTAGCCGACGGACAAGATACCTCCCTAGGTAATATGGATGCCACGGACGGCTCTCCTCAATACCAAGTAACTTTGTCCGAAAACATAAACCTAGTCGTCGTTGAAAACACGTATGGCATCGACCCAAAAAGCGTGAGTGATTTACCAGCAGCGCTTAACCGGAACACCACAAACGGTCAGTACCATGCCTACGCCTACTGGAATGTATCGTGGCGCTATCAATACGACACCAGTGGTGCTCAATGTAAATTGGCTAGCTCAAC
>Ga0181590_10001911_pt1 | contig 17530 bp, 17 predicted proteins | sample 071ome_34_FD_132446 | JGI IMG/M metagenome (GOLD analysis project Ga0181590, IMG submission 132446) | Coastal salt marsh microbial communities from the Groves Creek Marsh, Skidaway Island, Georgia - 071411BT metaG (megahit assembly) | ecosystem: Environmental > Aquatic > Marine > Intertidal...
CGATATCACTTGCTGCATGACTTGGGGTTTAACAGCTAAGATCACCACGTCAGCTTGTGCGACAGCCTCATTGTTATCTGTAAATGTTTGCACTGAAAACTGGTTTTTGAGTTCGTCTAGCTTTTCAGCACTTGGGTCACTGACTAAAATATTTTTGCTATCGTAACCATTTTCAATAAGCCCACCTAGTATGGCGCTGGCCATATTGCCACCGCCAATAAATGCGATCTTTGTCATTGTGTTTCCTTCATGTTTTTAATGTCGTGCGCCAAAAATGGCGGTGCCAATACGGACCATGTTGCTACCGCATTTTATGGCCAGCTCTAAATCTTGTGACATGCCCATTGAGAGGGTATCCACACTTGGGTGGTTTTGCTTCAATTCTTCGTAAGTCTTACGCATGGCAGTAAACTCATGCTCTAGCTGGGTGTCATCCAAAGGGGCGGGAATGCACATCAATCCCCTCAATGTTAAGTTGGGCAGTTGACTGATGGCTTCTGCGAGCGTGTTTACTTCACTTAAGTGAATCCCCGACTTGCTATCTTGCTCACTGATATTGACCTGAATGAGCACATTTAAGTTATTTAGGTGTTCGGGGCGTTGGTCATTGAGACGCTTGGCGATTTTTTCTCTGTCTATGGTGTGCACCCAATGAAAGTGTTCGGCCACTTGTCGGCTTTTATTGGATTGAATGGGGCCAATGAAATGCCACTCAATCTCTAGATGACTAAGGGCTTGAGCTTTTTCGACCCCTTCTTGCACATAGTTCTCACCGAATGCTTTTTGACCAGCTTTATGTAGCTGTTCAATGCTTTCGGTGCTGTGACGTTTAGAAACAGCTAATAATTGAACCCTATGGCCATGGTTATCAGCCAGTTCTTGTACCTGGTTTTTAACCGCTTGATATCGCTCAAGTAAATTGTGGTGAGATTGTAAATCTGTCATGGTTTTATTTTCAGGTCTGGTTACAATGTTGGGCCATTAACTAATTTTTATTAGCAAAATAATAATAGCTGCCTGTGGGAATTGGGCACCAATCGGGCATTATCGCACGGACTGGATTCAGGATGAACTAAACTCATTATCGTCTGGCGAATCACACTGGAGTACCTGTTTAATGGATATCACCGAATTACTAGCGTTCTCGGCCAAACAAGGGGCATCGGATTTACATCTATCGGCCGGTCTGCCTCCTATGATCCGTGTAGACGGTGAAGTGCGACGTATCAACTTGCCCGCTCTTAGCCACAAAGAAGTGCACGCTTTAGTGTACGACATCATGAATGACAAACAACGTAAGGACTTTGAAGAGTTCTTAGAGACGGATTACTCCTTTGAGGTACCTGGTGTGGCTCGTTTCCGTGTAAACGCGTTTAATCACAATCGAGGCGCGGGCGCGGTGTTTCGTACCATCCCATCCAAGGTGCTAACCTGCGATGATCTAGGTATGGGGCAAATATTTAAAGATTTGGCGTGTAAACCCCGTGGCTTGGTGCTGGTGACTGGACCGACGGGTTCGGGTAAATCCACCACTCTAGCCGCCATGCTTGATTACTTAAATGACAACTATTACAAGCATATTCTGACGGTAGAAGACCCGATTGAATTCGTACACCAAAGTAAAAAATGCTTGGTGAACCAACGTGAAGTACACCGAGATACTTTAGGCTTTAACGAAGCATTACGTTCTGCACTGCGTGAAGACCCGGATGTGATTCTTGTAGGTGAGATGCGTGACCTTGAAACCATTCGACTTGCACTAACCGCCGCAGAAACTGGCCACTGTGTGTTTGGTACCCTGCACACCACCAGCGCAGCAAAAACCATCGACCGTATTGTGGATGTATTCCCAGCGGAAGAAAAATCCATGGTTCGCTCAATGTTGTCCGAATCACTGCAAGGGGTTATCTCGCAAACCCTATTGAAGAAGAAAGGTGGTGGTCGTGTGGCTGCCCATGAGATTATGGTGGGAACACCAGCTATTCGTAACCTGATTCGTGAAGACAAGGTCGCACAAATGTATTCAGCCATTCAAACCGGCGGCTCATTAGGCATGACCACCATGGATCAAAGCTTGAAAGGCTTAGTACAAAAAGGTTTGATTACCCCAGAGGCGGCTCGTGAAAAAGCCAAGTCACCAGAACAATTTTAATTAACGAAAAACTCGCGACGCAGTTTAGCGGGAGGGAAATACAATGGAAATTGATAAGCTATTACGCTTAATGGTGGATAAAAGCGCCTCTGACTTATTCATTACCGCAGGTATGCCACCCAGCATGAAAGTGCATGGTCGCATTCATGCGGTGACCAAATCTCCATTGAGCCCAGAACAAACCAAAGAAGTGATCTATGGCATGATGAGCCCAGATCAAATCAAAGAGTTTGAAGAGAAGAAAGAGCTTAACTATGCGGTCAGTGCCAGTGGTATTGGTCGTTTTCGTGCCAGTGCGTTTTTCCAGCGTAATCTTGCTGGTGTGGTATTGCGTCGTATTGAAACCCGTATTCCTCAGATTGATCAATTGGGTTTGCCTGAAGTGATCAAAGAGATTGCCATGAGTAAGCGCGGCTTAGTGTTATTTGTGGGGGCAACCGGCGCGGGTAAATCCACTTCGCTGGCCTCTATGATTGGTTACCGCAATCAAAATAGCCGCGGGCATATTATTTCAATTGAAGATCCTATCGAATACATGCACCAACATCAGGGCTGCATTGTGACCCAGCGGGAAGTGGGTTTAGACACCGACAGTTTTGAAGTAGCCCTTAAAAATACTCTGCGACAAGCGCCGGATGTGATCATGATTGGTGAGGTGCGTACTGCGCAAACCATGAACCATGCCATCACATTTGCTGAAACAGGACACTTATGTCTAGCCACGTTACACGCCAATAACGCCAACCAAGCCTTGGACCGTGTGATTCACTTTTTCCCATCTGAACTGCATACGCAGGTGTGGATGGATTTATCATTAAACTTACGCGCTATTGTGGCTCAACAACTCATTCCCACGCCCGATGGCAAAGGTCGTCGCGCCGTTGTGGAGGTATTATTGAACTCCCCGTTAGTGGCCGATTTAATTCGTAAGGGCGAAGTACACGAACTGAAACCGCTCATGGCAAAGTCTACCGAGTTGGGGATGCAAACGTTCGATCAAGGTTTATTTAATCTGTATCAAGCAGGTGAAATTACTTACGAAGATGCTCTAAATCATGCTGACAGTGCGAACGATTTACGCTTAATGATTAAGTTGGCATCAGAAGACCCAGATCAACTGAATTCTGCTACTAAGGGTTTAACCCTTCAAAGAGATTAGGAAAAGAAAGCGCCATGAAAAAAGTATTACTTGGCCTGCTTGTAGTGGCATTAATCGCCTTGGGTTATGTGTTTTATCAGTATCAGAAAATTGCCAGCGACGCGGATGCTCAGGTCGAAGCCGATATCAAACTGTTAGAGCAAACCTATCGAGACTTAACCTCTAAAGCACTATCGGGTTTACACGAAGGGGATAAATACGTGCAAACCCAATTGGCCTATCAGCACATAAATGAAGATCAACAATATGTGCGCGTGTATCACAGTTTGTTTATTCAAAATGGGGTGCGCAGCTGTTTGGCATCGCATATTGTTTATCTGCAAAAACAACCTAATATTCAGCAACAAGTCTGGCTTGAAAGTGCTGAAAACTGCTTGCCTTAATTTAATTATACAAAATTCGAGATCAATATGGACGTTATCATTCGTAAAGCTCAATTGACCGACCAAGGTGATATTGCCCAGCTGATTTATAGCTCAGGTATGGATATTTACGATTATCTGTATGGCGACGATGCCCTTAACTTTATTCTCTATGGTTTCGAACAAAATCTTGGATTTTGTGGCCATTCTAATGTGAGTGTGGTGATTAAAGATGATGAGGTGGTGGCCACAGGTTGTTTTTATGATCTTGAGCAATTCATTACTAACGCCAAAGGCAATTATCAAAATATTCTCAATTTTTTCAATGAAGTGGATGCTAAACAGGTATTAGCAAGGCTTAGCAAAACCGCCAGTGTGGTGAAGCCACCCAAAGAAGGAGAAGTGTATTTATCTAACTTTGGTGTCTCACCGAGTATGCGTGGCCTTGGTATTGGTACCAAACTTATAGAGCATGAATTAAATCAAGCACGCGAAATTGGAAAAACCATTTTTGGTTTAGATGTATCCGCCGAAAACCCTAAAGCACAAAAACTATATGAGCGTTTAGGGTTAAGTGTTGTTGCTGAAAACACGTTTGAGGATAGTGAAGCTGGCGTGGCTAATTCTAGAAAAATGGAAATGGCTTTATAAAAAACCAAGGCAATGCCTTGGTTTTTTATTCGCTCGTTTATCTTCTAAGCACCAGTATTTAAGCCTGATAGACAATATGTCCAGCATTAATAGTGTGAGTGACTTTTCCTTTGAAGGTTTGACCAACCCATGGGTTGTTAGCGCCTTTAGATTGCAAGGTATCAACTGTGACCGTGGCGCTTTGGTTTAAGTCGATAATGCATAAATCCGCTTTTCCCTCGATGGCAATACTTCCTAATTTCTTTTTCAAAATACTGGCAGGTAATTGGGTTACCGCCTTCACCGCGCTTTGCAATGTGAGTTCGCCTTTTTCCACCAAGCTTAATAACACTTGCGTGAAATTATCTAAACTGGCGATACCGGTTTCACTGGCTGCGAAGGGCGCCATTTTTGCAGCATGGCCTTGAGGCACATGGTTAGAACAAATGGCAATGTGACCGTCATTCACGGCGCTCAATAAGGCTTGGCGATCGCTTTCGCTGCGATAAACCGGTGATACATGCATTAAACTGTTATAGCCGCGACAGTCTTCGTCGGTGAAGACTAGGTTGCCAATGGCTACGTCTGCTGTAACCGGTAGGCCTTGCTGCTGTGCGTCTAATATCATTTGCAAGGCACGGGCACTGCTAATGCGGCTCACGTGCAGCTTCACGCCGGTTTCTTCACATAGAATTAAATGCTGAGCAAGGGCTGAGGTCTCGGCACTAACTGGCACCCCTGCTAAGCCCATTTGGGTGCTAGCTGGACCTTCGTGCATGCAGCCACCGTGGGCAAGGGCTGGGTCGATGGGAGTGACCCATGCGCTGATATTAAAGCCTGCCGCGTAGTGGTAGCATTGTTTGATGACATGACCATCTTTAAACGGTAATTCCGTTTGGCTTAATGCCACACAGCCAGCTTCTTTCAGGCTGGACATGTTGCTGAGCTGTTCGCCTTCAAGGTTGGCCGTTAAGGCGCCTAAAGGTAGTACGCGGCAATAGCCCGCTTTTTGTGCTTTTTCTTGAATCAATGCAGCAACCGCTGCGCTGTCGATAACGGGTTTGGTGTTGGGTGTGCAGCATAGTGTGGTAAAGCCGGATTGTGCCGCGGCGTGGGTTTCATGGGCAATGCTGCCACGCTGAGAAAATCCCGGTTCGGCTAAGAAGCTGCTTAAATCAATAAAACCGGGAAAGATGGTTTTGCCTGTTGCATCAATGGTGCATTCGGCTTGAAAGCCAACCGGTGATTCACCTAAGGCTACAATGGCATCGTTTTCGATGAATACATCCATAATGCCATCTAGGTTATTGGCAGGGTCGATCACATGGCCGTTTTTAATGTGTAGGGTGTGTTGAGGCTGAACTTGCATTATTTCGCCTCCTCTTGTTCTGAAAGGGTTTGCTCTTGGTTTTGTCCGCCCATGGCCATGGCCATCACCGCCATGCGCATGGGAATGCCGTTGCTGACCTGTTTTAAAATCACACTTTGCGGGCCATCGGCCACCGCACTTTCGATTTCCACACCGCGGTTAATGGGGCCAGGGTGCATGACAATGGCATCTGGTTCGGCATAGGCCAAAGATTCTGTGGTTAAACCGTATAAACGATAATATTCAGATTCGCTAGGTAGTAAGGCATTTTGCATGCGCTCTTTTTGTAAGCGCAGCATGATCACCACATTCACGCCTTTAAGACCTTGCTTCATGTTATTGAATGCACGCACTCCTACGCTTTCGTTGTCTTTAGGAATTAGGGTATTTGGGCCAATCACGCGAACGTCATTACAGCCTAGGGTTTTTAATGCATAGACTTGTGAGCGCGCTACGCGGCTATGCAAGATGTCACCCACAATAGCCACGCTAATATTTTCAAAGCCGCCTTTTTCACGGTAGATGGTGAGCATATCAAGCATGGCTTGGGTTGGGTGGGCATGACGACCATCGCCAGCGTTAATGACGGCAACATTTGGCGTAATGTGCTCAGCAATAAAATGGGCGGCGCCAGAATCGGCATGACGTACCACAAACATATCGGAATACATGGACTCTAAATTCCATAATGTATCCATTAAGGTTTCACCCTTGCTGGTGGCACTGCGAGCGATATCTAAATTTAAGATATTAGCGCTTAAGCGTTTAGCCGCTAATTCGAAGGTAGACCGTGTGCGAGTGGAGTTTTCAAAAAATAGATTTACAACGGTTTTACCACGTAGCAATGGCACGGTTTTCACACTGCGCTCTTGGGTGCTAATAAAACTATTCGCTGTGTCGATGATTTCGGTGAGTATTTCTTTGCTTAAACCTTCTGTGGTTAAGAAGTGTTTTAAGCGACCCTCTTGGTTTAGTTGAATCTGACTTGGATCCATTGCTTGCATATGTTTAAACCTTATTTTTCTAGGGTCACAATAGAAAGGGTTAAGTCTTCTGGCCCGCTTAGCTTAATGCGCTGAGTCAGTGGGCAATCTAGTTTTTCACCCACCACATCCGCTTGTATGGGAAGTTCTCGATGCCCCACATCTAACAAGCAAGCCAAAATAATTTTTTCAGGGCGGCCGTAATCAAATAGTTCATTCATAGCCGCTCGTATCGTGCGTCCTGACATAATGACATCGTCTACCAAAATAATGGTTTTGTTTTCAATATCTGGAAGCTGGGAATCTTTTACGCTTGGGTGCAAGCCATTTTGACTAAAATCATCGCGATAAAAGCTGATATCTAACAGGCCAAGTTCGCTTTTAATGTTTAGGTTTTCGTGAAGTTGCTTGGCTATCCAAGCGCCACCGGTATGGATGCCCACCATGACAATGTCATTTTCATCTTGCACGTAGGAGGCAAGATCTTTGGCCATTTTTTCAATGAGCTGTTTTGGTTGTGGCAAGGCCATGTTGTCTCCTAATTCCCTGATGAATTAATCAAGGAGTGTTGAGCATATCAAGCAAATGCTGAGTGTTAGACGATTAAGAAGCATCCAGCGGGTGTTCACTAAACCAAGATTCTAAAATAAATTGGGCGGCAAGGGCATCTACTGGGTCGGATTTATAGTGACCCTTGTGTCCTTGTGACTTGGCCTCTTCTTTGGCTGCAAAGGTACTCAAGCGCTCGTCAATAGTAAAGCTTGGAATACGATATCGAGCATTTAAGCGGTTGCTGAATTTGTTGGCTCGGCGTGACATTTCACTGGGTGTGCCATCCATATTGATAGGCAGCCCAACCACAAACGCTTCTGGATGCCATTGCTCAAATAAAGCATCCAGCTGCTCCCAGTTAGGGATGCCATCACGGGCGTTAATGCAGCCGATACCATTGGCGGTTTGTGTAATGCGTTGTCCCATGGCAATGCCAATTCGCTTGGTGCCAAAGTCAAACCCCATCAGTGACTGGTATTTATTAGTAATGGGTGTGGACATAAGTCTCTTTTGTTATGCGTGCCCGGATTCGCCGCTCAGTGAAGATAGGTGGATACCTAACTTGCCTGCGGCTTTTTCTGCAATCTGCTCAGCATTGGTTTCAAATAGTAATGCTTCGTCAGCTGGTACCGTGAGCCAAGAATTATTGGCAATTTCTTCTTCTAATTGCCCTGCATCCCAACCTGCATAGCCGAGGCAAATAATGGCATCATTTGGGCCATCACCATGGGCAATGTTACTTAGGATTTCTTTTGACGTAGTTAAACGAATCGAGCCATCCACAATCATGTTTTGCACATCTTGGTTGTCCCCTCGGTATAACACGAAGCCTTGTTCAGGGGAGACAGGCCCACCTTGCATAATACTGTGGTGTTGTTGGTGCTCAGGTTCGATGTTTAATTCTTTTAATATGTCACCCAGTTCAATGCCCATGGGTTTATTGATGATAAGCCCCATGGCGCCTTGTTCGTCATGCTCGCAAATGTAACACACGCTGTTTTTAAATACGGCGTCAGTGAGCAAGGGCATGGCCAGCAGTAAATGGTTTTTTAAATCAATTGTTTGTGTCATTGATCAACTATTGGTTGAAAATTGAGTTTGTTCGAACTGCCAAGTACGGATGATTTCTAGGACATCGGTTGTCTTGCGCATTTCTTCCGAGAACGGTGCAAATGGAGCGGCCAAGCGCACGATATGTTTGGCTGCATCGTCCAGTATTTTATGGCCAGAGCTTTCCATGACTTTTAATTCATGAATGGTGCCATCTGCCCTTACCGCTACCATTAAGCGTAGACTGCCACTGATGTTTTGTCGTTTGGCTTCAGCTGGGTAATTTAAGTTACCGATATTTTCGATTTTGTGAAGCCATTGATTCATGTACAGGGCATCGCTGCTTTGGCGGGTGGCCGTAGCCGTTAAGCGACGGGTGCGCGGGGCTTTGGTTAAGGTTTGACGCTGACGATCAAGCTTGGCTTCAAGACTGGCGATTTCTAGGCTTCGCTCGAGTAGGCTTTTAGTGGAGTCTTCAGGCAGCTCTAACGCTTTTAATTCTTGTTCCAACAATAAGCTTTGCACACTAAAGTCAGCGTGCTCACTGGTGACACTTTGAAAGCTTTGCTGGGCGGGCTTGGGTGCGCTGGCGGTTTGTTGTAAGTGCTGCGTCTTGCGGATCTCTTCGGCGGCGTAGTCTGCTTGTTCGGTAGTGGTCATTTCAGCGCGTTCGGACAAGGTACCACTGCCTTGCTGATTGGCTTGGGCTAAAAAGTCCGCTTCGTCAGGAGCCTCATTGTCTGAGGTTTGCGCCAAAGTGATGTCTAGGGTTGTTGCGCTGTTCTGCTTTTCAGGGAGCGAGAAGCCAATGCCAAATATGATCAACAGATGAACCAGTAAAGCCACAAAAATGGCAAAACTAAAACGATCATAATCATTGACGACAGCAGCTTGGCTCATGATATTCCGCGAAAATAAAATTTTCCCTATTTTGCCTTATGCAAACGCAGCGCGCTAGATGGCAACCCTATTCAGATGATGAATGACACATAAAAAACCGCACAGGATCGTCCGAATGCTAATTTTTGGTGTTTAGCCTTTGCTCGATGGCGTCCATCAGCATCATAGCTACATCCTGACCGCTATCTCGGCTAATTTCACGCACACACGTCGGGCTGGTGACATTGATCTCAGTTAAATAATCGCCGATCACATCTAGGCCAACAAAAATAAGGCCTTTTTCTTTCAGTGTCGGGCCAACTTGTTGAGCAATCCAGCGATCGCGCTCACTGAGTTCCTGTGTGACGCCTGTGCCGCCAGCGGCTATATTGCCCCGAGTTTCTCCTTGTGCGGGAATGCGGGCAAGGCAGTGAGATACAGGCTCGCCATCTATCATCAATATGCGCTTATCCCCTTGCGTAATTTCAGGGATATATTTCTGCGCCATGATGCTGCTATTGCCATGATCGGTCAGTGTTTCGATGATCACGCTGACGTTCGGGTCATCGGCTTTAAGACGAAATATGGAAGACCCGCCCATGCCATCAAGGGGTTTAAAGATCACATCCCCATGGGCTTGGTGAAAGGCTCGTAAACGCTTTGCGTCCTGGGTGACCAGAACTTCAGGGCAGCACTGTGGAAATGCTGTTGCAAATACTTTCTCGTTGCAGTCGCGAAGGCTCTGAGGCTTATTGACAATTAAGGTGCCCTGTTGCTCCGCACGTTCAAGGATATAGGTGTTATAGATGTACTCATTATCAAATGGAGGATCTTTGCGCATTAGAATCACGTCTAGCTCAGCAAGTGCTACCCAGTTTGCCTCGCCTTTTTCGAACCACTTTTCAGGGTCCATTTGAACTGTGATAGGTGCCATATTACCCATGGCGATACCGTTCTCCAGAGCTAGGTCTTTGTCTTCCAGATAAAATAGCTGCCAGCCCTTACGTTGTGCGGCGTCCATCAGTGCAAGAGAGGTGTCTTTTTTAAAGGCAATTGCCTCAATTGGGTCCATGACGATGCCAACTTTAATGCTCATATTTACCTTGCCTAAATGGTTGAATTTTTGGCATTGTACATTGAAAATAGCGAAAAATGTTCTAGCAAGAAGTTCGCATTAGGTCCAAGTGCCTATAGAATGCCTTGCATGAGTATGGTACAAAGACTTGCTATGTGACTATCAGGCTCGTCACGAACAATAAGAATACATATACCTGCAGTAGGCTGATTTATGGCGGACAACTTCGAAAATATTAAAGTGATGGTGATCGATGACAGTAAAACCATCCGCCGCACTGCCGAAACCTTACTGAAAAAAGTGGGCTGTAACGTGATTACAGCAACCGATGGTTTCGATGCATTGGCAAAAATCGCAGATAACCACCCAAATATTATCTTCGTAGATATCATGATGCCCCGATTAGATGGCTATCAAACCTGTGCCTTGATTAAAAATAACTCTAATTTCAAAGACACACCTGTTGTAATGCTATCAAGTAAGGATGGATTATTTGATAAGGCTAAGGGAAGAATTGTTGGATCAGATCAGTATCTAACTAAGCCTTTTAGTAAAGATGAATTATTAGGTGCCATTCGAAATCACGTTAAGTAATGTGGTTAATGCCCTAGTGTTGAAATGAATTTGAAAAAGTATTGAGGTTGTTATGGCGCGCGTATTGATTGTAGATGATTCGCCAACAGAAACGTTTACATTAAAGTCCATGCTGGAATCTAAGGGCTTTGAAGTATTAACGGCTGAAAATGGCGCCGATGGTGTGGCCTTAGCACGTGAAGAATTACCCGACGTGGTGTTAATGGATATCGTTATGCCTGGGCTTAATGGTTTTCAGGCAACCCGTCAGTTAACCAAAGACGATAAAACGGCCCATATTCCGGTCATTATCGTAACCACAAAAGATCAAGAGACGGATAAGGTTTGGGGTCAGCGCCAAGGGGCGAAAGGTTATCTTGTTAAACCAGTAACCGAAGATGTATTGGCTCAAACCATTGAAAGCGTCATGAGCGAGGCTTAATCACATGACGCCATTTGCGCTACTTCAAGATATTGCTAAGCGTTGTCGCTCGCATGCGGCGGAGTTACCGTCACGGGTTGAAGCGGTCGAGAACTGGCGCGGAGTAGGCTTTATCTTGGGTGGCAAGCGTTATGTTGCGCCTATGTCAGATGTGAGCGAGATCCTTACCCCTCCAAAATTAACTCAGGTGCCTGGTGTTAAGCATTGGGTGCAAGGGGTGGCAAATGTACGTGGTCGTCTCGTACCTGTTATGGATTTAGCTGCATTTTTAGGTGGGCGCGCAACACCGGGTCGAAACAAGCGGGCTTTAATCATTGAAAAAGGTGATTTGTTGAATGGCCTAATTGTGGATGCGGTTTTGGGGATGCAATACTTCCCATTAGAAAACAAACAAGAAACCATAGATCTTGATATTCCAGAGCAGGCGCAAGCCTATGTTTCTGGCGCGTTTAAGCGAGATTCGGAACTGTGGCCAGTATTTAGTTTTGATCAGCTAATAAATGATCAAAATTATATGGATATTGCGGTATAGTAAGTACCTACTACAAATGGTGTAGTGGCAATAATTAGAATAATAGCGAAACGATTGCGGAGAATACAAATATGAAAGCGAGTTCGGGCAGTGCAATCCTGTCGAAATTACTGAATAACACTGCTCGACTGGGTCTTGGTGTTGCCTCGTTGGTATCCATTTTAGGATTCGCAGCAATTACAGCTTATGTACAGTATAAGTCTGGGCAAACCCAAGAATACGTTTCTCACTCGGGTGAGCTAAGGGTACTTTCTCAGCAGATCGCGAAAAACGCCGTCGAGGCCGCTGCGGGTAAAGAAGAAGCCTTTAAACTTCTAAGCTCTGCACGTACTAACTTTGAAACCCGTTGGGGCTACATTTCAAAAGGCAACTCAGACACGGGTCTGCCGCCAAGTTCGGTTATTGGTATGACCAATATGCAAGAGCTATGGGAAGATGTGCGTGACTCTGCTGACCGTATTATCGAAACCCGCGATACCGTACTTTCTCTTCACGAAGTTGCCGCAACCCTTGCTGAAACCATTCCTCAGCTACAAGTGGAATATGACGAAGTTGTAGAAATCTTACTTGAGAATGAAGCTCCTGCAGAGCAAATCGCAGTTGCACAGCGTCAGTCATGGCTAGCAGAACGTATTGTACGTTCGGTTAACAAGGTATTGACCGGTGGTGATGATGCGGTAATGGCAGCCGATAGTTTCGGTCGAGATGCTAACTTATTCGGTCGTGTATTGAATGGTATGATCGAAGGCAACGTGGCCATGAACATCGAGCCAGTAAAAGATGAAGAAGCCATCGACTCTTTAGCTGAGATCTCTGAACTGTTCGAATTCGTAGCCGGTTCGGTTGATGAGATTCTTGAAACCTCTCCTGAATTATTCCAAGTGCGTGAATCTGCCAACAACATTTTCAACCTATCGCAAGATCTGTTAGGTAAATCTTCTGAGCTAACCACAGAACATGCAAACCTTGCCTCCAACCTGACACTGATTCAATCAGTTGGCTTTGGTTTTGCCGTTGTTGCCCTTGTGTTATTCGGCTTACTTGGCTTGAGTACCTACAGAAGCACGCAGGATACGCTTAAAGAAGAGGAAACCAAAAACGAAGCTAACCAAATGGCGATCCTTCGTTTACTTGATGAACTAGCTGACCTTGCAGACGGTGACTTAACCACGCAGGCAACGGTAACCGAAGACTTTACAGGTGCGATTGCTGACTCCATCAACTTCGCGATCGACCAAATGCGTGCCCTTGTAACAGCGATTAACGAAACCGCAGTACAGGTTGCATCGGCAGCACAAGAAACCCAGTCTACCGCAATGCATCTTGCAGACGCTGCAGAGCACCAGGCGCAGGAAATTGCTGGGGCCTCTGCCGCGATCAACGAGATGGCGGTGTCCATCGACCAAGTATCTTCTAACGCATCAGAGTCTACCTCGGTGGCAGAGCGATCGGTAACGATCGCGAACAAAGGTGCCGAAGTGGTACAGGCAACGATCAACGGCATGGATAACATCCGTGAACAGATCCAAGAAACCTCTAAGCGTATTAAGCGTCTGGGTGAATCGTCACAAGAAATCGGTGATATCATCTCCCTGATCAACGACATTGCCGACCAAACCAACATTCTATCTCTTAACGCTGCAATCCAGGCATCCATGGCCGGTGACGCAGGTCGAGGCTTCGCGGTGGTAGCGGATGAGGTACAGCGTCTGGCAGAACGTTCAGCTGCTGCAACCAAACAGATTGAAGCGCTGGTTAAAACCATCCAGAACGATACCAACGAAGCGGTTATCTCGATGGAACATACCACTGCAGAGGTGGTGCGTGGTGCACGTCTAGCACAAGATGCGGGTGTGGCACTGGAAGAAATCGAGAACGTATCGAAAAACCTTGCAGACTTGATCCAAAACATCTCGAACGCTGCACGTCAGCAGGCATCATCTGCGGGTCACATTTCAAATACGATGAACGTAATTCAAGAGATTACATCGCAAACTTCTGCAGGTACCACCGCAACGGCGAAATCCATCGGTAACCTTGCAGAAATGGCGACCAAATTACGTGAGTCTGTAGCGGGCTTCAAGCTACCTGAATCGAACGTGTAGTTAGGTGGCGACCATGTCTCAGACAGGGTGGACGCTAAAGACCCTGCCGGAAATGAACGAACAGCAATTCTCACTGTGGCGAGAATTGCTAGAAACTCGAACCGGTATTTATGTCACAGAGCAACGCAAATCTTTCTTACAGTCGAGCTTAATGCAGCGTATGAGAGAAGTTGCCTGTGATGACTATCAAGAATATTACGACAGTATTGTTCGTGACCCTATGGGCAATATTGAATGGGCACGCTTGGTTGATCGTTTAACGGTTCAAGAAACCCGTTTTTATCGTGACCCAACTGCGCTTGAATATGTGTGCAAATACATCAAGACACATAAGCAAAAATTTAATAAAAAAAATCCTCTGGATATTTGGAGCGTGGGGTGCTCAAGTGGCGAAGAAGTTTATAGCCTAGCCATGGTGGCCAACGAAGCTTTAATGGAAGGTGAAAATCCACAAAGTTTCTTGGTAACGGGTACCGACATTAGCCTTCCTGTTTTAAACAAAGCAAGAGAAGGGCGGTTTGTTAGTCGGCGCGTCGATAGTGTTCCAGAGCAATATCTAGAAAAGTATTTCATTCAGGAAGATGATCAGACGTTTAGTGTGATCCCTGAAATAAAAAAACATACGGGCTTTGCTCAAGTGAATGTTTTGCAATTAAATCAGGTGGCTAAAACAACTCGCCATATTATTTATTGCCAAAACGTTTTAATTTATTTCCGACATTGGCGTCGCCAAGAAATTCTCAATCAATTGGTTGAGCGACTGGCGCCCGGTGGGTTACTTTTAATTGGAATGGGTGAGATGTTGGATTGGCAACATCCAGACCTGACTCCAGTTAAAGGTGAAAACATAACCGCGTTTATTAAGCGTGTTTAGTAAAGTATAAATAGGATGCGGGGCCAATATGGGCGATCGCCATGATTACGTAGCCCTTGACTGGGTTAAAGGCGAAATTGAAGAAGTCTTGAAACAGGCGCAGTACGAGTTGGAAGCTTATGTTGAAGCACCTGACGATACTGCACGTTTGAAATTTTGTCTTAGCTATCTTCATCAGGTACGTGGGACTCTACAAATGGTGGAGTTCTACGGCGCAGCCATGTTGGCTGAAGAGATGGAAGTGGTTGTACAAGCCATGCTGGATGACAGCATCACGCAAACGGAAGAAGCCCGTGAAGTGCTTATGCAGGCGATTCTTCAGCTTCCAAACTATCTTGATCACATCAAGTTAGGTCGCCGTGACTTACCCGTGGTGTTATTACCTGTCTTAAATGATCTGCGTAGTGCCCGTGGTGACTCGTTGCTGTCTGAAACCTCTTTGTTTCAGCCTAAATTAAAGCACTCAGAATCCCTAAGCGAAAAACAAATTCGCCATTTCTCGGATAAACAATTCTCTGATGTTTTACGTAAGTTACGTCAAATGTATCAAGTGGCATTGCTGGGTGTATTAAAAGGCAAGGACGTAAAGCATAACTTAGAGTACCTACAAAAAGTTAGTAATCGTTTGGTAAAATTATTCGGTACCACTACTGCTGAATCGTTATGGAAAGTGGCCAGCGCCGTGCTGGATGGTTTATTGAATGACGGTATTCGTTTAAATAGTGCCGTTAAAGACCTGCTTAAACAATTAGAGCCAGAATTAAAAAACATCGTTAATAATGGTGTTCATGCACTGGAAAAAGTGCCTGAAGAGCTAATTAAAAATCTGCTTTTCTATGTGGCAAAAGCTGAAAAGCCAACCGATAAAATCACTCAAATTCGTAAAGAGTATCAGTTAAGTGATGCGCTTCCATCCAGCAGTGAAGTGGATGAAGAGCGTCGTGCACTTGAAGGCCCAGACAAAGATACACTTGGTTCTGTGGCGTCTGCCTTGATTGAAGAAATTACGCGTCTAAAAGAAGAACTTGATCAGTTAGTGCAAGACAAAATCGCCCAACCGTCTCAGTTGGCTGGTTTGGTGCCAGGCTTTAAACAAATAAGCGATACCATGGGTATGCTTGGTTTAGGCGTGCCTCGCAAAGTGATCCAAGAACAGTTTGAAATTGTTAAAGGTTTTGTCGACAACAATCAGTCTGCTGATAACACCCAGTTAATGGATATAGCCGGTGCCTTATTATATGTCGAGGCAACACTGGTTGGTTTAAGTGATCGACTTGGGTCAGGTAATAATGAATCTGCTGAAACTCAACAGCTTGGTGAAGCTCAGCGTGTTGTTATTAAAGAGTCGAAAAACTTTATCGAAAAAGTAAAAGACCTGGTTGTGGAATACGCCACTAAAAACGGTGAGCTGTCATTGTTAGATCAAGCATCTGAATTGCTGATGAACTTGCATGGCACGTTAGTCATGGTGCCACAACAAGAAGCAGCGGATATTGCTAATGCGTGTTCTGATATTTTGCATGATCATGTTGAAACGCAAAAACGACCTGAAGAATCTTTATTAAATGCTCTAGCAGAATCATTGAGTGGTATCGAATATTTCTTGGAGCGTCTAGAAAAAAATACCCATATATCCAGCTTAGATATTTTAAAACGTTCACGCGAAGCAATTGCAGATTACTTACCTGCGAAAGCCCCTGAGATAACAGAACAAGACGTAGAAGAAGCAACTGAGGTTGCCCAAGATACCGAGTCGACGCTTGACGAAATTGCCCTTGATTCAGATATTCCTGAATTAACAGTTGAAACAGATCTAGATTTACCAACCCTAGAGGTTGAGGAAAGCATCGAGCCTGAATTGGAACCTGTGGCACAGGAAGAAGATCCAGAAGTGATTGAGGCTCAAGCCCTAAATGCCGAATTTAGTGAGTCCTTAGAGTCCATTTCTTTAGATGACGACACAAGCGATTGGTCTTCCGCCATGGATGAAGTGCTGCTAGAAGAAGACAGCAGTGATTCTGAACTCTCAATTGATTTTGAAGACGCACCAACGTTACAAGAAACAGCGGCAGACGCGCCAACTCTTGAAGAAGCCGTAGTTGAAGATATAACTGAGGTTACGCATGAATCTGCCACTTTGGCCGATGATGACGACGATCTAATTGATGATGAAATCATTGAAATCTTTTTAGAAGAAGCTGAGGAGGTGTTAGAAACCATCTCAGAATCTTGGCCAGCCTTTAAAGCAAATAATAGTGATGATGAATCTCTGACCACAACTCGCCGTGCGTTCCATACGTTAAAAGGCAGTGGTCGTATGGTGGGTGCGGAAGATATTGGTGAAACCGCTTGGGCGATCGAAAACATGTTCAATCGCTTATTGGATAAGACCATTCCGTTAAGCGAGCCATTTGTCGATATTGTCGATTTTGTCGTTGAACAAATTCCGGGTTTAATTAAGTGCTTTGAAAACCGTCAGCCATGTGATGTGGATGTTCGTCTTATTCAAGAATACGCCGATGCGATTTCTAAAGGTGAAGATGTTGCCCCTTGTGCTGAAGTCATGAGTCAGGCATTACCTAATAGCATTGAAACTGCGCAATCAGCACAAGATGAAATAACCGCAGAGTCTTTAGCGGCTGATAATTCATCTCAAGCTGAAACAGCGCCAGACTCAAAGCCAGAAATGGCAGGTCTTGACCCTGCTTTACTCGAAGTTTTTAGCTCAGAAGTAGAAACCCATTTAAGTGTGCTAGAAAACTTTATTCAAACCGAACAAGAAAGTGACTACAG
>Ga0181590_10001914_pt1 | contig 17509 bp, 9 predicted proteins | sample 071ome_34_FD_132446 | JGI IMG/M metagenome (GOLD analysis project Ga0181590, IMG submission 132446) | Coastal salt marsh microbial communities from the Groves Creek Marsh, Skidaway Island, Georgia - 071411BT metaG (megahit assembly) | ecosystem: Environmental > Aquatic > Marine > Intertidal zone...
AATATAAATAATATAAATAATATAAATAATATAAATAATAAGAATATAAATAATAATGAAAAAATATTAATATAATAATATTTTATAATAATAATAATATAATAATAATATAATAAACATTAAAATAAAATAAAATAAAAGAAAATGAATTATTGTAATATCAGAAATATATTAATATCAATAGTATTAATAATATTATCAATAATATTTGGATATCAAGGAAAAGTATTTCATAATAAAGTTGATGATTTTAAAAAAAATAGAACATCAATAAAGGGTATTGTTAAATCTTCAGAATTAGTTGAAAACAATGATGAAGATATGATGTCATCATTTTTATTAAAGAAAGTAAAGACAACAATAATTTATAATTATAATAATATTGAATACGTAAGTGAAGTATATACACCTAAATATTATAATACAGGTAATACTATTGATGTATATGTACATAAAGAAGATTCACTAGATATTTTAATTTCTAAACCAGAAGAAATATATATAGTAGTCTTATATGTATTTGGAGCAATTTGTGGTATTCTTGGAATTAGTTTATTAATATTATGGAATAGTTCGACTATTTGCGATGCTACAACAAATATGGCTTCAAATGTATTAAGTGAAACAATTGTAAATACAAATGATAGAATGGCAAATTTAATGAAAATACAAGATGAATTAAAAGAAAAGAATGAAGAATTAAGAATGAAGGAAGAAGAATTAAAAGATAAAGAGCGAGAATTAGAAAATAAGGAATATGCAATAACTTTAAAGGAAAAAGACAATGTAAGTGAAAATGACGAGATGTCAAGAAAAATGGTTGAATTAAAAGAAAAAGAAGATGAATTAAAAGAAAGAGAAAGACAATTACAAGATAAAGAACGTGAAATTGAAGAAAAAAATTTAGAACAAGTTAATAATGCAAAGAAAGGGGATTATGAACAAATGATTCATGAATTACAACAAAAACGTGAAGAATTAAATGGAAAAGAAAATGATATTGCACGTAAAGAAGATGAAATAGAAGAAAAACGACAATTAGTTATCCAAGATAGACAACAAGTAGGTCAAGATAAACAATTTATCAATAATGAAAAACTTCGTTTAGAAAGAGAACGTGAAGAATTAGAAAGATTAAGAGAAGAATTACAACAAAAAGAACAACAAATTAATCAAGTACCTAATAATCAACAACAAAATGAAGAAAAATATAATGAAAATGCATATTTATCAGAAGATAATGAAGGTCAAGTACAAGTAACTACTGGATACATAACTAATCAACAACAAAATATGGAACAAGCTAATAAAATGGAAGAAAAAGAAGAAGAATATAATAATGTAAATAATAAAGATAATGACTTATCTAATATTGTTCCCGAAGTACCTGAAAAAGGAGAAGAGCAAGAAGAACAAGAAGAGCAAGAAGAGCAAGAAGAGCAAGAAGAGCAAGAAGAGCAAGAAGAGCAAGAAGAGCAAGAAGAACGTAAATTTAACAGTAATGGTTTAAGAGTTGAAAATAATAATAATCAAAAAAGAAATAATTTATCAACAAATATTCCCGTAAATGTTCCTAAACCAGCACCAGTACAAGTACAAGTACCCAAACCAGTACCAGTACAAAGTACTGTAAATATTCCTACACAAGTTCAAGTAAATGTTCAAGAACCTCTAATACCAACAGCGCCTCCGAATACACCACAAAATAATATAGATAAAAGATATAATAATCGTAAAAAAAATAATAATGTAAGAGTACAACCTAAATTATTAGCAAATAACTCAAGTAATTCAAATTCCAATTCAAATTCCAATTCAAATACAAATATGCCAGAATATAAAAATTTAGAAACAACAGTTAAAAATATTAGAAGAAATGTAAATTTAAATCAAAGAGTATAATATTAAATAATAAATAAAATATAAAAATAATTATTTTTATTTAGTTTCTTCTGAATAAGGAATACAATAAAAATTACATTTAGTAGAATAATTATATCCATTTTTATTTTCTTTTGTATAATCTCTATTTGCTAAAAATGGATTTTCAATTATATTCCCATTAGCATCTACTTTGGTTACCTTATTAGAACCTGGTTTATGACTCCATAAACCACTAGCATCTTCTCTATAAAAATGGAAATCTTTATTACCATTATCATTATCTAAAACTAGTGCAATTTTGTAATAATTACAAGGACATTTATCATCAAAAGTAGTTGGAAATAAACCATGAATATCTGATAATAAACGTTCATGAAAATTAGAACAAGTATAATCAAATTGTGTTTGTTTAACTCGTTCTAATCCTGATTTTTCACCTGGATATAATTTAGTTTTTCTCGTGCTATCTCTTTCATTAATTGCGTATGAATAACAATTATTTTTCTTTTGATAAACAGTATTATTCCATAAAGAAGGTTGGTATTTTGGAATTAAACATTGAAATTTATTGTTATTTATTGTTTTATTTTTATAATATAGTATTAATAAAAAAATACTAATTAATATTGTAATAATAATAATAATAATTTGTTTCATAATTTAAAATAGTTAATTATAATTATTTATATAATGATAAAAAAAAAATTTTTTAATAATTTTTTTATAATATTATATGTATAACATATAGTATCATAATAAATATGATAAATGATATAAAACTACAAATAGTATATTTCATATAATAAATAATAATATATTTTATTATTTATTATATAATAAAATTATTTAACTAAAATAGTTTGACAATAATCTCTTGCATCTTGTATATTATCAACTTTAAAAGGTTTTAAAAATTCAATAATAGCGTGTTTTTGATTAATATAATTTTTATCTTTAGAATAATCATTAAACCCATATAATTGAACGGGACATATTTGAAAGTCTAATTCTTTAGCTAATGCGAAAGCACCTGTTCTAAATGTAGTATCTGGAAATGTTCCGGATGGATATATCCAAATATTAGATAATTCTCGTTCAATAATTTCTTTTCTAATTTTTTCAAATCCACTAATTTTATCATTTTTCTTATCAATAACAATAATATTTAATTTTTTGTTATAATTATTAAAATGTGTAATACCAAATGATTCATAAAATAAATTTTTAATATTTAAGAAATCTTGAAGCATAAAATTGGAAGTTAAATTAATATTTTTTGCAACAAAATTTAATTGTTTTAATGCTAATATTAATGTAATACTATCAGAATAAGAATAATGATGACTAACATAAATAGTTTTATCCATATTTGCATATTGTTTATTAATAATTTGTGTTTTAAATTCAGGTAATGTATAATTAAAAGAGTTAGTTAATGTATTAAACATTAAATTAATGGCGTTATTATTACAAGTAATTTTATCAAAAAACGCATAAAAATATGATAATATAAAAACAATAATAAAATTTATATAAAATAAGAATGTATCTAATTTATTATTTTCTTTATTATTTTTATTATTTTTATTATTAAGCATCATTATAAATAATTTATATAAAGTTATTATAATATTATTATAAATAATATTTGATAAAAATTTTATATAAAAAATAAAAACTAATGAATTCTAATACATTACGTAAGTTTAGTTTATCATCAGAATATTTTAGTCATTTTATTATAATAATAGATATATATGATGATAATTTAAAGAGTTATAAATCGATGAAACAGTTAATTGATGAATGTAAAGTTATTTTATATCATTATATAAATGATTTAGATTTTTCAAATAAAGAAAGATTAAAAAAAGAATTTAAAAAACAAGATTTATGGATATTAGAGAATATGTTAGATGAAAATGATAATAATTTAAATAAAGACTTTTTATTAAATGAATTATTAAATAGACAATTTGATTATCATGATTATGATATAAATATATTAATAAATGATAAAAGTAAATATGAGAATATTTATTATATATGTGATCATTGTCATTAATAATTCATAACATTTTCTTTAATAAATGTAGTTTTAGGGTCAGAATTATAGTATTTAATATTATTATATTTCATAGAACCTAACCAAATACGAATAATAGAGAAATTTTTTTTAGGACTAATAGATATACCATTAACTATATGATAGTCATTAATATATTCACTTTTCAAAGTATTTTCTGAAAGAACCATAATTAGAATTTTTTCTATTTCATTAATAAAATTATTATTAGGTATTTTATATGATATATATCCCCCTTTTTTATTTTCTGGTTCTTCCCATAATTGTATAATATTATTTCTCATAAAAAAAAACATACCTGAATTTAGGAAAGGTTTAAGTGAATTAAAGATATCCCAAAAATCACTTATAGTGTTTAAAGTGTATATATTATAAAAGGATTTTTTATCCCAATTATTGTCAAATGGGTCATGAAAATATAAATTCCAAAATGATTGAAGATTTTCTCTAGTACAATTTGATAAAGAATTACTAGAATCAGTAAATTTTATTGTTTTATTTGATTGTATAGTTGTCATAATATTTATAATATGCGAATTATATAAAAAAAAATATAGTTATATAATAAAAATATGAAAAATATCTTTATATAATAATAAAATATAAAAATATAAATAAAAATAAAAGAATTAATACAAAATATTCATTAATATTAAATATATATCTATATATATAAATTAAATATAAAATGAATTTTATAATAAGACATAAAAAATTTTTATATCTCTTTTTATTGGTGGCATTTTTAATATCAGCACTTTATTTCATAGTTAGTATGGTATCTAATAAATCTTTAGAAAAATATAGTAATAAAGAAAACCAAAATAAAAACCAAAACCAAAATAAAAACCAAAATCAAAACCAAAATCAAAACAAAAACCAAAATCAAAACCAAAACCAAAATAAAAACCAAAATAAAAATCAAAACCAAAATCAAAATCAAAACCAAAATAAAAATCAAAACCAAAATCAAAATCAAAACCAAAATAAAAACAGTGTAAAAGTAGAAAAAACATTATATTACTTCTATTTTGCTACATGTCCTTATTGTATTAAATTTTCAGAAGCATCAGATGGTTGGATTTCTATAAAACAATATGCTGAAAATGCAGGTTATAAGGTAGTAAAGAAGGATATTCATCAACATAGTTTAACAAAAATGGAACAAGAATATGTAAATAATAATTTAAAAACTGTTCCACATTTAGCAATATACCAAAAGAATAACAAATCATGGAAAAAATATGAAGGGGATAGAAACTTAAAAAGTTTAAAAGAATTTGTCGATAAATAAATGCGTGGATAAAATAGAAGTTAAATTTATCATTTTTAAAAAGTAAAATAAAACATAAATATTTTATTAATAAAGAAAAATAATTCAACACTAATACTACCCCTTTACACGAAATCAGGTTTTTAATCTTTTAATGAAAAGATTGCCATTTTTTCTTTTAGATAATTTACCGAAAGTTTGAAGAACTCCATCTTCTTTTGTATATATAATATTATCTTTACCTAAATAATATTTTTTTTCTTTAATAATAATTTGTTTAAGAGGAATATCTGTAATAACTTTACTTTGTTTTTTATCAAGATCCATTTTAACTTCATAATTTAAATCATATGTATTTAGTAATTCATTATCTTTTGATGTACTACTATAACAATCTATACTTTTAATATCATTATATACACCACAATCAATAGACGATTGTTTAAATAATTCTAAAATTCTATTATTTAAAATAGATTTATTATTAGCAATATTTAAAATAGATTCATCAGTAGTTAATAGTTTATCTGCAAATTTAAGTTCAGTTGTATTTGCAATTTTTAATTGTGATTCACTAAATTTTACAGTATATTTAAATACAGTAACATCTCTTTCATTTAATGGTAAATCTAAATGTGAATTAAGACGACGCGCACGACCTATAACTTGGTCAATTCTGATATTATTCCAATATGGTTCAAGAATATGAACATGTCTTGTAGCCATTAAAGAAATACCTTCAGAACCAGCTTGTGTAATCATAATAGTTCTAATTAAATTTCCTTTTAAGTTATGTTTTGTTTTTAAGTCTTTAAGTTTAAATTTTTCTTTAAGTTCATTTTGCAATTCTAATGGAAGTTTATCATATTTATCATTAAAAATATCTAACATAATTTGTGCTTCAATTTTATCTAATGGGAATTTAAAGAAACGTTTTCCATCATATTTTTTATCAAATACATTATATCCTTTGTTTGTAACAAATCTCCATAAACTATTCTTATATTCAATACCAATTTCTGCCATTCCATTATTTTCCATTGCTGAACCAAGTAATCCAATACCTTCAACAGTTCTAAAGAAAGAATATATTAATGTTTTACCTTGTGTTTTATTTAAGTTTTCTATAATTTTAAAATATTTAGGTGAAAGATTTGCTAATTCGCCATTCATATCAAGGAATTTTTTATTTGAAATAAGTTTATCTAAAACAGATATTAAAATATCTTTATAATCTTTATCTTTATCATCAGCACCTCCATTCATTACAACAGAAGCAGATGCATTATTCATATAATCAGCATTTAATAAATCTTCATTCTTTTCAATAACATTTTTATCTATGTCATCCATAATTTCACGAGCAGTTGATGGATAAGGTCTAACTAATGTTTTTGGGAATACAAAATTACAAATTGCTTTAGAGAAAGTTCTAAAAACATTATTGGATGATTCACTATCTTTATTTCCACGACCATATTTTTGTGCGGCAATTCGTGCTTTTTTCTCTTTTTCAATTTCAGTTTTACGTACCTTATAATATTCATCAAATTGAAGTTCAGACATATCTAATTTTTCTTCAATAATCTCTTTAATATCTGGGAATATAGTTTTATCAGTATTTTCATAGAAAGAAACAGCACCCATAAAATGTTTTAGTAAAATATTTGAATGAATAATTTTATTTTCAAAATTATCAATAAATTTTTGATTAAAATCATCTTCATTATCTGGTAAAGCTAATTTATTTATAGAAGTATAAGAATCAAGTTTTAATTGTATATCATAAGATTCTAATACTTTAGATAATTTATTAATAATAATATCATTATAATTTTCATTATTAACAAATTCATATAATCCATTTTCATTTAATATAAAATCTCTTGGTGTGGTAATGAACTTTATTTCTTGTTCTTTAATATCAATATTAACAACATGAGCTATTTTATTATATGACATTATATATTTATTAATATCATCAATGCTATAATTTTTATAAGTATTATATTTTACAATATGTAATTTAGTATAACCTTTAATTAAGTTAATAAGTAATGCTGATTCAAAAGGTTTATTAATAATGGGAGTACCTGAAAGTAATACAATTTTGCAATTATTAGCATTTAATATTTGTTCGTATATTTTATATCCTATTTTACCAGAGCCTAGAGTTCTAGAAATAAAGTTATGAACTTCATCAATAATTATTACTTTATTATCAAAAGCATTAATTAACTTACCATCAGAATTTTTCTTCCATAATACATCATTTAATGTTTTTTCTTGTAATCCATTATATTTAATAAAACTATAACGATTATTAATTATAGATTTAAGTTGTTCTAATAAATTATTTTGTTGATTATCAGTTAAATCATTAAAATTTTTGAAATCATTTTTATTAAATAATTTTTGTGTTTCTTTATTAATATTAAAATTTTTCTTTGTATTATTTATATCTGAAACCCCATCTATATCACCTGATACTACCTCAGATAATGATTTAGATGATGAATTAGATAATAAATTATCTAAATTAATACTAGAAGATTTTTCTGTTTGTATATTACTTTTAATATTTGAAGAAACTGAAGGTAATTCAACAGATGAAGATGCTGAAGAATTTGTTAATTGAGATTTAGTTTTAGAACCTCCAATCATAGAATTATTTACATTATTAATTTCTGAATATGGTAACCACATACCTTTATTTTTTTGTACAAAATCTTCATTAATAAAATTTGAGAAAATAGAATAATTTATTTCTTCACTATTAAAGAATTTCCAAGAATTATTTTTAGTATATAAATGATGACCTCCTACAAGAAGTTCATCAATATAGTTAGTTTTTAGGGATGCGGGTAATAATACAACTATATCTTTATGATTAATAAGGATTTCAGAAATAGAGATAGATGTAATAGTTTTACCAGTACCAAGTGAATGATAAAGTAAAAGACCTCTGTATGGTGTAGTATGTTGTAAATATACAGCAACAAGACGTTGTTGTATTTTATATTCATCATTAATATCTTTTTGTATAACATCTTTTTTAAAAGTATTTTTAATCCATTTAATAAATCCTACTTTATTATGATAATACCATTCTTTGTTATCTGAAAATCTATAAATTTTATTTTGTAATATATATTTATAGAATGGTTCATATTTAATAAGGAAAGATGAAAGTTTTAATAAATTATCCTTAATAATTAATTTATCAGTAGCCCAAGTATATTGTGAATTTGAAATATATTTTTGTAATAAATTAATTTTATGATGATTATTATCATTTATATAATTAGTAAATTTGTTAATATATTCTTTAATAGATGAGTTATATTTTTTATTATTTGGTAATATTTTAACTTTAGGATATAATGATAAATAATTTTTAATAATACTTATTTCACAAGAACAATCATAGCAATGACATATACCATTAATATTATCATGATTATGATAATAATATTGTTTTCTTGTAATATGATTAAAGTAATTTAATTTTTTTTCATGTTCTAATGGATTCCATTTTTTGTAAGAATATTTATCTCCTTCACGAGAAACAACAAGACGACATTCAGTAGTAAATTTAGGACCATATACAGGAAGGAATACGTGTCCGTCAAAATATTCAAAATTTTTATTTAAATAATATGGAAATCTAAATTTAAGTAATGCTTCTTTTGGTTTTAAAATTTCAATAAATTGTTTTTGTAAATTCATATCATTAATAATAACATCATTCCATAAGAAAAGATACATATCTTCAAATTTTTCTTTAATACTTTTATATTTTTTAATATTTGTAATATTAGATGGTTTGTGTGTTTTAATATATTCAGTAAGTATTTTATCTATTTCTTGTTCGTCATATAAGTCGGGATTAAAATTATGTATATCATTTCTGTCAAGATTAAAATTATTATTATTAAATATATTATCTTTTGTGTCTTTTCCATTTTTATTTTCATTTTTATTTTCATTTTTATTTTTAAAAATTTTATCTGGATATGACAAATTGTTTCTTATATCAGAAATCACAATAATTTCTTCTCCTGCATCAGATAAGGTTTGTTTTAATTCATTTGCTTTTTCAACTGTTAATAATTCTTTAATAATTTTAATATATCTATTTCCTTTAACTTTACTATTATTTGCTTCTTGGATAATATTTTTATTAAATGTACGAGAATCAATAAGAATAAAATTGAGATTATCAAATAATTCAAGTAATATTTTTATATGATTTCCAGGAGCGGCACCAATATATATAATAGTATTTTTTTTAGATGATTTTGCTTTTAATGTTTTATTAATATTATTAAAAAATTGTAATTCTGAAAGTAATAATTTACGTTGTCCCCAATGGAATTGAGTAATATTTGAGTCATCATTTATATTTTTATTGTAAGGTAATAATGGCAAATCATTATATATAATATTTTCTATATTATTAAAATTAAAGAAAGATGTATTTAACGAATTATTATTAAATTTTTCTACTTCATAATAATTGATATTATGTATTATTTTACCAAATGGATTATTTTTAAAATAAAATAAATTATCATTTATTTTTATATTATTAGTAATATTATTGTTATAATTTAGAGAGTTATTATTTGAATTATTATTACTATTATTATTCATTTGATTATTGATAGATTGTGATGTCATTTATAAAATTATTAAAAGTTTTATAATTTATTATTAAATATAAATAAAATAAAAACTATATAAATATATTTATTATATTAATATTTTTTTAAGTATAAAATATTAACAATTTTAATTGTTTAAATATAAAAATAAATATATTTAGTAATAATAATTATAATTTAATTTTATTTTAAATTTTTTAAATAATTTAATACTTAAATAAAATAAAATGACATCCAACGGAAACCCACAACAAACTAATGCAAATGAAGAACAACAAACTAATCTAGATAAAGAAAAAGAAGAAAATATTTTAAAAAATATATTAAAATATTTTGAATTTTATGTTGAATTAAAAAAGAGTATAAAAAATATAAAAATTTCAAATGATGATGAAGCAAAAAAATTTGCTGAAACATTATTTGAAAATGCTAAAAAAAATAATGAACAATCGTCATTAATGAAAATTATTAAGGACTATTATATAAAAAATTATAAACAATTATATAATTATAACGAATTTATTGATAAAATATCAATAGAAAACTATGATGGAAAAAATCGAAAACTATTACATAATATATTACATGATATTAATGAACATGTATTAAAAGAACTATCATCTTTAACTAAAATTAAAAAATTGGCTAATCAAGAATTACCAGATATTACACTAATAAATATTGAAAGAAAATTTCCAACAGATAAATATATAACAAGTAAAGAAAACGAACATCCATTTATTACTTTATTATTTGACAAAGGAATAGAAAAAGTAATAAATGTTCTTAAACAATTTAGTTCAATATTAAAATTAGTAAAAAAAATCCATTCACCAATAACAGAAAAAAGTTTAGATTTATCAGATGTAGAAAGTATTAATGAATTATATAAAAAATTAAGAGCATATTATATAACACCTTTATATAATGAATCTGTAATAGTACCAATAGAAATTGAAAATATGGAAGAAAATATTCAAAAACAATTAGAATTAAATTCATCACATTTTGATGAAGATACATATAAACAAATTGAAAGTCAATATAAAATTTTATTAGCAAAATTTAATGACCATGTAAAAGAAAATGCTAAAATTGCATCAATGTCTAATACACAACTTTTCAAACTAACACAAAAAAGTATAGAAACAAGGCAAGATAATATTAATATGTCATTAAATGAAGTAATTACTATATTAAAGGGAGATATTCAAACAAAAGATAACATAGAAAAGAGTTTAAAATTACTTCACGACAGTATATATTTATTAGATAGTGTGATTAAATCTGCATCGGTTTATAAATTATCATTACATACTTATTTATATAATTATTCAATAAGAATACACTTATTATTAGATAAAATTCAAAAAAAAATTAATGGTAATAATAATTTAATAGATTTACAATCTAAATTTGATAAGGAATTAGAATATTATAATAGTATATTTTGTACAAATAATAATGATTTAATAGGGTGGATAAAAAAAAATCATATTTCATATTTAGATAGTACAAGTATTATTCCAAAGAATAAGATGAAAAAAATGACAAAAAAAATTAAAGAATATATTGGTCTAGAAAGTAGTGAAAAAGTACCATCAACAAATAAAAATGAATATACAATATCTTTAACAGCAACAATTAAAATATTATATAGGTTAAATAATTATAATACAGTTGCATTGAAAGAATATTTTAAGATAAAAGATAATGATAATTTAGAAGATAAATTAGAAGAAAAGTTATTGGAAATTGATTTACAAAATTATGATAAAAAGAATAAGGATAATATGTCTACTATGATAAGTGCATTATCAGTAAAATCGAATACAACTTTTGATAATTTTTTTACTAAATTAAATGAAACAAAAGGACAAATTAAATTATTATCTAGAGAAGAACATGGAAAAAAAGTTTTAGAGATTACAGCAAGTGATAATTCAATAAAATTCTTTATAAATCCAATTGAGAAGATGACTAGAAAATCAATAACACGAGGCGTCCCAAATGGGAAAAAAAAAGGAGGACAAAAAGGAGGTGAATTAAAAGATACATTAGATATGAATGAATTCAGTCAATTATTTTCTAATTTAAAAAATCATACAGATATTTACAATATTTTAAGAAAAATTTATGAAAAATTACCCCCTGTTTATAGAAAAAATTTAATAGAAGAATATACAGAAATGAAAGCAAGTGGTAATTTACAATTAAATGATGTAATGAATATGATAGATAATTATTTACCATATACTAAACCAATAAACAAAAGTTTAATGGAAGTATATGAACAACGTTTTAAGGATATGTTTGGTAATTATCATAATATGTATTATACATTTAAAATATTAATCCCATTATATATTATCTTAACATTATTAGCATACCAAAGTACAATAAAAAAAGAAATAGATGTATTTAAGATTGATAATTATAATTCAATAGATAATATAATATCGAATGTAAAAGTATGTAAGAAGCAATATTTGGACATATATGGTAGTAATTATGGAGTAAATATAAATGTTATGGAATTAACAGAAGATAATATAGATATAGTTTTATCATCATTTCTTAATGATGTAATATCTTTAACAAATTTAGAAACTACCCAAGATGGTTTATTTACAAAAGCTGATATAAGTGAAGACACTTATGAAGAAGTAATGGTAAAATATTTCAATAAAACACCATATAGTTTAAAAGGGTCTTTATATGAATATAACTTTTATTTTATATATATAATAGAAGGTCCAGATTTTCCATCTACAGAAGAACAATCTAAACCAGTCTTTTTAGATATTTATAAAAATAAATTAATAGAAGGAAGTAAAAATTTAAGTTATTATAATGTATTAATGGACTCTTTAATTGAATATAACACTATTTATAAAACTATTGTTGATGAAGAAATAACAGACCACATAAGATTGACACGTAAAGATCAAGGAATTGGTGCTGTTTTACAAAATGCGGATAAACATAAGTATTTATTTTCTTTAAAATTAATAGAACATTTAAAAAAACCAAATATTAAATATGAAATATCTAATAGGTTAGAAAATTTTTTTAAAAATAAACAATTATTATATACAGTTACCAAAAGTATTAGTGAAGTAGATCCAGATACAGTAAAAGTATTAAATACAACAATAGATATTGATTCTAATTTTTCAAAAGAAGAAAACAAAATATTAAAAGATACAACTAATTATGAAATTAATAAAATAAATATAAGAGATTCAACAGAAAAAATCTATTTATCCAATTTAATAATTTTTAAAGAAATAGATAAATTAAATATGGAATTAGAACATATAATATCAGAAGAAAAACTTCCAGTAAATAAAATTTTATTAAATTTATCATTATTTATAATAATGTCGTTAATTATATTAATGATAGTAAAGAAAATGACAATTACACAAGAAAGTTATAAGAATTATGTGAAAGTACAAAAAGTTTATGAATTATATGATTATCTTACAATGTCTCCAGAAGACTTTAAAAAATTAATAGCACAACAAGGAGATAAAGTAAAGAAAGATTTTGATATGTATAAAATTTTAAAAGAAGATTTAACAGAATCCCATCAAGATTTATTTAAATTAAAACAAGAAATGGATGAATTATTTAATATTAATTCAAAGGCAACATATAAAACAAAGATGATTGAATTGGAAGCATTAGCATCTCGTGTATTTACATTAGATAAAGAAATAGATGAGATGTATATAGATATAATTGGAACAGTATTTATAATAATGTTCTTTGTTTATTTTATATATACAACAATAACACTTATATAATGGGGGAGTCCGTCGCTCCCCCAAAACCCCCTCTAATTAGTTTAAGTTGTGGGGGAGTTTCCCCCAAAACCCCCTCTAATTAGTTTAAGTTGTGGGGAAGTTTCCCCCAAACCCCCCTCTTTTTAGTTTAAGTTCGCTTCGCTCACAATTTGCGCGTTTTTTTTTAGATGATAATAATAAAGGAAATTTATTGATAAATAAAGTAAAATATACAAAGTAAAAAATTAACGCGGTAAATATTTCACTAAAACTTATATTATTTTTATATAAATTTTATAGAAAAAATAAAGTTTATTTTATTGAAAAATTAATACTATAAATTTTATATTAAATCCATATAAAATTCAGTGGAAAGTATTAGTATTATAAATATTATAAATATTATAAATATTATAAATATTATAAATATTATAAATATTATAAATATTATAAAAATAAAAAAAATTATTTTAAATTTAATTTTTTATTTTTTTAAAGTTTTTTATTTTTAAATTTATTCATTAAATAATTTAAATAATATATTTGGATGTGTTAAATATACATAGCCAGATGCTACTTGTCCTTGTCTTCCAACTCTACCAATTTTTTGTAAAATAATTTCATTTGGTAAAGTAGTAATATCTGACATTAAAATCATATTTTGGATTAATAAATTTAAACCAAAAGCACCTGAACTATCTGTAATATTATATGCTAAATAACCTTTATTTAAATCTTTAATATTTTTCATATAAAATTCTCGTTCTTTATCAAAGATACTTCCAATCCCAATAATGCGTGTAATTTCTTTTAATTCATTAATATTATGTGTAAGATTGAGTTCATATTTCCATCCTTGAATATATTCTCTTACATTTCCAACTTCATTGCATTTTAATGGCATAATATATCTATAATTTTTCTCATCCATTTTAGAAGTAGTATTATGATGTTTTAAAAACTCAACACTATTAATAATATGTTGATTATTAATAGGTATTTTGTTAATAGTATGATTGTCATAAGCATTTTCTTCTAATTGGTAGAAATAATCAACATTTACATCATGATTTTTAGAATGTAATAATCTATTTTTTTGATTAGATATATTAGTTAATTCTTTTTTAATATTAGATTTAATTGAAGATACATATTGTGTTAATTCGTGATTAATTTCATCAATTGTAATAATATCATCTTTCTTAATCTTATATTTTTCAATATTATCATAAATTTGCGAGATATTAGAAGTACCAATAATACAACCACCTCCAAATTTCCAAGATTGAGATTCAAGAATATGCTCATATAATATTTCTTCATTTTTAGTAATATTACAATCAACATCAAATAAATCACTAATAAATTTATCATGTATATTATATTCAATAATATTATGAATAAATTTGATAATATTTTGGATAATATTATCAAATGATATAGATTTAAAATCAAAATGTAGCATTTGTTCTTCAAAATCAAAAGTTATATCTTGATATTTTAATTTTAATTGTTTAAATTTATTATACATATCAATTAATAATTGAGGTGATAAAAACCGTTTATAGACATTATCATTTTCAATTCTAATTAATTGTTTATATAAATCATCTTTATTTTTAGATAATGAAAATGGTGAAAGAATTTGTTCTTCATCATTCCAATATGATAGTAATGTAGTTGTAATACCAATACGATTAGTGTATATAACATTAATATATTTTTCTTTATCTAAAAGAGTGTTGTTCCGCATATATAAATTTTGTACTTTTTCATCAATAATATCAAAAGAAGTAGCAGACATAATGAATGATAATTTAGGTAATTTCTTAATAATTTCATTAAGAGTATTATCAGATTTATCAGGTTCATCAATAATTAGACAATAATTCTTATTTGAACCATAATTAAAATCATTATCAAGAAGAGTTTTATTTAACTTTTCAAGATGTTTATAATCAGGTTTATTAAAAGGAATTTGAATATCTAATTCTACACCTTCAAATAACATTTGTTGATAATCATAGACGAAATCATTTTGAACGATATACATATATGGTAAAGTATTTTTACAATGATATGATGGATTCATAGAATATTTCTTATGTCCTATTTTATTGATATATGCGAATGGAATACCACATCTATACATATTAGCTGCGGTTTGGTCTTTTACTGGAGGTTTAGAAATACAATAGAAAACGGAAATACCTTTTTCTTGATGTATTAAATGACTTAATGGAGCAACTAATGCGGTTTTACCGCAACCAATTCCCCAAGGTAAGATATATAAACCTTCCATATTATTAGTTTGTAAAAGATTTAAAAGATTTTGTTGTTCATCATATAATTTTAGATTATGTTTAAATGAATTCTTATAATGATTATTAAATAATCTATAAGAATAATCATTAATAAAAGTAATCCACATTTGTTTATGATTTTTCATTTTATCAACATAATAATCAATAAACAATTCAATTATGTTAATAACATATTGATTATTCATAAGTAGACTATAGTTTTCTTTATAAGTATCACGAAGTGAAACAAAAGAGTTGATAAACAAATCAAAATTAGAAGATTTAAAACCTTTATTGACAAAATGCATAAAATATAATATAATGTATTCAATAATATTAAAATGAGAAATTCTATGATTTAACGTTTCATTATCTAATAAATCATCAAGTTCTTTTAATAATTTATTATCATGATTTACATTATTTTTTTGAATTAATAAATCTGTTTTTTTAACATGAACTTTTGAAGATTTAGTTCTTTTCAGACTTTCATTTGAAAGTTCATTTACATTATTTGTAGATAAATAATCTTGAATATTTGAGATAGACCTATGTAATGACAACATATGTTCATTATGTGATTTATCATAGTCAAAATCATTTTCTTTAATAATTTTTTGTAAATTTTCAAAAACATCTTTATGATCATCTTTTCCAGATTTTTTATCTTTTCCAGATTTTTTATAATCATCAACTTTATACATTTTAAGTAAATGTTTAGTTGAATGTTTAAGAATTTTTTCCATAATTTTCTCAAAATATGGTTTTAATGATAATACATTACTAACATTTCGCATGTTAGTAGACAAATCATTATTTCCTTTATAATTACACTCATTAAAATATTTCAACGCTGATATATAAATTGAATTAGTTTCATCTTTAGACATTTCAATAGTTAATTCCCATTCTTTACCATAATTAATATGAGGATCATAAAATTCTGTTTCCGTCTCAATAGGCGTATTTTGTAATACTTCTAATTGATTAGGCTGTTCATCGCATTCAATATTTTCCATATTTTCCATATTTTTAGGCGTATTAATAACAAAAAGGTTAATATTTAATCAACCGGTACATATAATAATACTATAATAAGTCATTTTTTATATATAAATATATAATATTTATTTTTATATATTTATTAAACATTAATGTAAAAATATATGTATATAAAAGATTATAATATATATGTATTATAATATTATAATATTAAATAAATTATAATATGAATATTACAAGTATAATTGATAATATTACAAATATTAATTATAATTCTGAATATTATGATAATAATTTAAATAATTATAATAAAATACTATTATTATCAAACATATGTAGTATATTGACATATTATTATAAATCTATTATTAATAAAATGAAGACTATATATTCTTTTATATATTATATAAAATTCGTAATGAGTTTATATTTTATATTTAATGATAATTTAAATGTATATAGTGAATTGTTATTTATATCAAATTTAATTGAATTATCAAGCC
>Ga0181590_10001921_pt1 | contig 17480 bp, 18 predicted proteins | sample 071ome_34_FD_132446 | JGI IMG/M metagenome (GOLD analysis project Ga0181590, IMG submission 132446) | Coastal salt marsh microbial communities from the Groves Creek Marsh, Skidaway Island, Georgia - 071411BT metaG (megahit assembly) | ecosystem: Environmental > Aquatic > Marine > Intertidal...
AATTTGTTGAATCGAGGGCAAAATCTTGTATGCAGAAAAGGCAAATAAAGATAGAATAGGAATAACTTCTATGAAGCTATCATGGAATGCCATCAAGTAGAGAATTACAATTATTAAGCCACCAAATGCAACTGCCTCCATTAAATATCTTGGCAGTGTAGTAAAAACATTAAAGTAAGTGTTAGACAAAGCATATTTTTTTGCGGCTGCACTATAGTTTCGCAAATGTAAAAATTCTAAATGATTGAGTTTAATTTCCCTTATTGCATTGAGGCTTTCGGATATATATTTATATCTGAGTTCATTTGACAACAATCTATCTTCGCCAAAATCTTTTAAAAAGCCCCTTAAGTAACTATATATAAGTAGATAAGATGACCCAAGAACTAGGATGATAAAAATAGTTAAGAAAAAGTCGACATACAATAACATTATGGTAATTGCAATTGTAGTTAGACTATGAACAAATAAATTTAATAATGGAACAAGATTGGTGCCGACCACAAGTCCAACTTCTGACAGGATAGTTTTAGAGAGTTTCGAGGTATTTTGACTCAAAAACCATAAGTATGATCTACTAAGAAATGAAGCAAAAATTCTTTTTCCTATTGAATATTCTCTCATTTGTGTAAACCTAATAATTAAATAATTTATATATGTTTTAAAAGCTAAAGAAAAGGTCAAAATAAAGAAAACAACTATTCCTACAGCAATCGAGAATGAAGTGTGATTATCAAATTTAAAAAATGTAAAAATATTATTTAGAATATAGTTGTCATTAATATAATGTTGATCTGCAACCATTGAGATAAATGGAAAAATTAAAGCAACTCCAGCCAGATCAAATATTGCCATAACTATCATTGCAAAAATAAGGTTCCTGCTTTGGCGCAACTCAGATTCTGATAATAGATTGAAAATTCTTCTAAAGCCGAACATAATTAGTTCTAAAGGGATATTTGATTTGTCAAAAAATCATCATATGTAATTTTCAGACCATCCTCAAGATTAACCTTTGGCTTCCAGCCAAGTTTATTTATTCGACTAGAATCAAGTAATTTTCTTGGGGCTCCATCAGGCATATTAGAATTGAATATAATATTGCCTTTAAAATTTACAACTTTTTTAATAATAGCTGCTAGCTGAGCTATCGATATATCTTCCCCATAGCCAACATTTATGTGACTACACATAGGTGATGTTTGGTTTTCATACAATGAACGTTTTAAATTCATAATATGTACAGAGGCGCTTGCCATATCATCTACATGCAAAAATTCTCTTTTTGCTTTTCCAGTCCCCCAAACCTCGACCGTAGAAAGATTTTTAATTTTGGCTTCATGAAACTTTTTTATCAAAGCTGGTATAACATGACTATTTAATCCATGATAATTATCTCCCGGACCATAAAGGTTTGTTGGCATAACAGAGCGATAATCTATGCTTTGACTAGCTCCAAATTGTCTATTAAAGCTTTCACAAAGTTTAATGCCTGCAATCTTAGCTATAGCATATGGTTCATTTGTAGGCTCAAGTTTTTCTGTTAAAAGGTCTTCTTCTTTCATAGGTTGGCGAACTCTAACAGGATAAATACAACTAGAGCCTAAAAATAAAAGCTTCTTGATTCCCGAATGAAATGCGGAATTAATAACATTGGATTGAATCATGAGGTTTTCATATAAAAAATCTGCAGGATATGTGTTGTTTGCATGAATACCTCCGACTTTTGCTGCAGCTAGATAAACTTGATGAATTTTCTCATCGAGAAAAAAATCATTGACCAATTTTTGATTGGTAAGATCTAACTCGGATCTATTTTTTTTTATAATTTTTACATCTGAATTTTCTCTTAATTTTCTACAAATAGATGATCCAACCATACCTTTGTGGCCAGCAACATATACATTTAAATTTTCATCACTCATTCCTGATAGTTTTTTGCTTGATAGCCGTGATCATTAATTAATTTATCACGCTTTGCGAGCATAAAGTCTTCCTCAATCATTTCGGAGACTAGCTCTTCAAATGAAATTTGAGGCTCCCATCCAAGTTCTTTCTTAGCTTTTGAAGAATCACCAAGTAATGTTTCCACTTCTGTAGGTCTGAAGTATCTTGGGTCGATTTTAACTATCTCTTTATTATTAAAAATTCCACATTCTTTAATCCCAACACCTCGCCAGATTATTTCCATATCAAGTTTTCTTGCAGCTAACTGAATAAAATCTCTGACTGAATATTGTTCACCAGTAGCTATAACATAATCCTCAGGTTTTTTTTGTTGGAGCATGAGCCACTGCATTTCAACGTAATCTTTTGCGTGACCCCAGTCTCTTCTGGCATCAATATTACCCAGATAAAGACAGTCTTGAAGTCCTAGTTTTATGCGAGCTAACCCTCTTGTAATCTTTCTAGTCACAAATGTTTCTCCACGAGTTGGAGATTCATGATTGAAAAGAATACCATTACAAGCGAACATGCCATATGCTTCCCGATAATTAATTGTTATCCAGTACGCATATAGTTTCGCTGCAGCATAAGGGCTTCTGGGGTAAAAAGGCGTAGTCTCTCTTTGGGGAGTTTCTGTGACCTTTCCAAATAATTCAGATGTTGACGCTTGATAAAATTTGGTTTTCTTTGTTAAACCAGTTATCCTTATAGCTTCGAGTATTCTTAGAGTACCCAAAGCATCAGAATTAGCTGTATATTCAGGCTCTTCGAAAGATACAGCGACATGACTCTGGGCTGCTAGATTGTATATTTCATCAGGTTTTACATCTTGAATTATCCTTATTAATGAACTTGAGTCAGTCATGTCACCATGATGCAATATAAGTTTTCTTCCTTTTTCATGTGGGTCTTCATATAGATGATCAATTCTATCGGTATTGAATAGCGAACTTCTCCTTTTTATGCCATGAACTTCGTAATCTTTGTTTAATAAAAATTCTGCAAGATAAGCTCCATCTTGACCTGTCACACCAGTAATCAAAGCTTTTTTCATTTTTCTAACTCTTTGATGATCTAAATAGTGCAAATATGATGCCAAAAAGCAAACCAGTTATAGAATAGGTTAAATAGATATTTTGTATTATCGGGAAGACTTTAACGGACTTACTTCTATATCCTAAAGCAATAGGCTTATTATTTCGTATTTCTTCAATAGAAATCTTTTTTTCCAAAAGTAATTTTGATAAATTGGCATGTGTTTGAGGTCCCACGCTTTGTATATTCTCAATTAAAGAGATTTGCGATAAAAGATTTACTTCATATATTTTTTTTAAGGTTTCATTTATAAATTCCAAATAATCAATAAAGTTACTAATAATATTTTGATTATTAGTTCTGATAAGAAATTGCCCTTTCATATTGAGCCATAACATATCTGAAGAATTTAATTTATAGTCAACTCCTTCAATGGTTTCAAAATTTTTTATATCCTTAAAGCTGATATTTAGATTATTTTTTTCTTTTGACCAATTTTTAAAATTATCCTCATCATTTATTTCAATTAAAAGCCTATCATTGATTTTTTCTGAGAAAGCATCTAGTTGATAAGTTGGGTAGATTTCATATGGGATTTTAGTTTCGTAAACAGTAGGTGAGAGATAAATCTTAATTGAAGCAAAAATAAGAGCTAATAAGATTGAAATTGAAATTAACTTATAACTCGCCTTAATTTTATTAAAAATTTTTGCAAAATCTATTTCATTGTTAAAGTTATTATTTTCCATGGCAATTAATTTATTTTCTTAAGATTTTCTGTTTTGAATTATTCTTGGACATTCAGCCATATTTTAACAAAAGAAGAAAGTGTCCTGTTTATTATACTAAATGAAGGGGTATGCTAAAGAATTAGAGAAAATTTCCTATCAAAATGCCATCTAATTTTCGAGATGATTATATATCATTTTGAAATATAATTTCTAAAATACTCTATTGCATTAGTTCAACTAACTTATGCTTCATGAAACTCCACCAATGTGAAGTGACTCGCCAGTGATCATACTACTTTGACTTGATAAAAGAAATTTTACAGAATTAAAAATATCTTCAAAAGAGGCTGATACATGAATTATTTGTTTAGTAATTAAAGTTTGAAATTGCTCATCAGTAAGATCTTTGGTCATATTAGTTCTAATAACACCTGGTGCAATACAATTGACAGTAATGGATTTATCAGAGACCTCTTTAGCGAAAGATTTCGTAAAAACCTCAATCGCAGCTTTACTGGCTGAATAGACACTATCTCCGCGTAATGCACAAGATGCAGCAATTGAGGAAAAGTTAATTATTCTTCCAGATCCATGAGCCAAGAATGGGCGAATTATATTCTTACAACAATGGATAGTACCCAAAATATTAGTATTGATTGTTTCATTTATCTCATTTTCTGATAGTGAAATAACTGGCTTAGTATGAAGAATCCCGGCGCAATTAATCAAACCATATATCGATTTATCTTTTTTAAAGTTAGAAAAAGTTGATACTACTTCATTAAAGTTAGAGACGTCACAAATCAATTTTTCAAAATTTGCATTAGAAGAAAAATTTCTAGCAACGCCTATAACATGAAAACCTTCACCTTGAAGTCTTTGAGCAAGAGAAAAACCAATCCCTTTTGATGCTCCGGTAATAATTATTTTTTTCAAAAATTTCTCCATACTTGCCAATTTTAATTCTTTGTATATTACAATGAATAAAGCTTTAATCCTCTTTAACAAAAAAATAATTTCTTGATATAGTCACAGCGCCAACAAGTTTGAACCCTAAGCTCGCAAGAAGATTTAAAACACCTTTTTCATTCCTGCTAATTTCAACCATTAACCCATTCACATTTTTAAGAATATGTGATGCCCCTTTTAAAACACTATATTCAGCGCCCTCAACATCAATTTTGATGAAATTTGGCACGAAATTATTTTGGCAACAGATGTTATCAAGTGTATCTGTTTCAACTATTACCGAACTAACATCCGAAACTACATTCTGAGACTCAATATGTGACTCATTGCAAGTGTGTGTAAATTCTTCAACTAATGAATTAGTAAAACCACCAAACGACTCAACAAAAAACTCCGCTTGGCCTTTTTTATCTGACGCCGCTTTTTCAATGACAATAGTATCTGAACGTATATTTTTCTTTAAATATCGAAGACTATCTTGCGTTGGCTCTACAGCAAGAACACGACCTTTAGATCCAACTAAATCTTCAAAATACTGTGTCAAATAACCTATATGCGTTCCAACCTCAAGCACAGAAAAGCCTTGTAATATTAATTTCTTGAAAAATTTTAACTCATCTATTTCCCTATCTTTTCCATAAAACCAATAACCTTTGTGATCAAAAGATTTGAGGTAAAACGGCCTTTTAGTTATGTCATGCCTCCATTTAAACTCAAAATTAAGTTTTTTAAGTAATGGAATAAAAATTAACCTTAATAAGACGATATTTGCTAAAAGTTTTTGCATTTTTTCAAAATATTAACTATTACGAATCTATTACTTTTGTGTTGTTACACTGATGTGTATGCAAGCTAATTTTAATTAACTTCACTCCCACTCAATAGTTGATGGTGGCTTGCCAGAAATATCATAAACAACTCTTGAAACTCTTGTAATTTCATTCATTATTCTATTGGCTACCAAATCTAGAAATTCGTATGGTAGTCGAGCCCATCTTGCAGTCATAAAGTCTATAGTTTCAACCGCACGAAGAGAGATTACATAGTCATACCTTCTTTCATCGCCAGTAACACCAACAGATTTAACAGGAAGAAATACTGCGAATGCTTGATCCACCTTGTTGTAAAGATCATTTTTATATAATTCTTCGATGAATATTGCATCTGCATCTCTTAAAATGTTTGCGTATTCCTCATTCACTTCACCAAGTATTCTAACACCTAATCCAGGCCCTGGAAAAGGATGCCTGTAGAGCATTTCATGCGGGATTCCTAACTCAAGCCCTAATAACCTAACTTCGTCTTTAAATAAACTTCTAATTGGCTCAACCAAGTCAAACTTCATATTCTTTGGAAGGCCACCAACATTATGATGAGATTTAATAACTTTGGATTTACCAGTATCAGTGTCTGCCGACTCAATAACATCAGGATAAATTGTGCCTTGGGCAAGGAAAGCAATATCATCTAATTCTTGTGATTTTTTTTCAAAAACTTCAATAAAACATTTTCCAATAACTTTCCTTTTGTCTTCAGGATCGGACACATCCTTCAGCGCAGATAAAAAATAATCTTGGGCATCAACTTTTATTACTTTTATTCCCATATTCTTAGAGAAAGTTTCCATTACTTGATTTGCCTCATCAAGCCTCAGCAACCCATTATCAACAAATACACATGTAAGATTTTTACCAATTGCCTCATGAAGAAGTGAGGCAACAACTGATGAATCCACTCCTCCTGAAAGACCCAAAATAACCTTCTGATCTGTAATTTGATTCTTAAGTTGGGCGATTAAGCTATTCTTTATATTCTTAATTGTCCATTTTCGTTCGCAGTTACAAACATCTAGAACAAAATTGCTCAAAATTTCTTTTCCTTTCGGCGTATGAGTTACTTCTGGATGAAATTGCAAGCCAAAGAAATTATTTTTTAGATTCTCCATAGCGGCGATTTGACAATTATCACTTGATGCAACAATACTGAAATCATTTGGTAAAGAAGTAACTTCAATTCCATGACTCATCCAAACATCTTCTGAAGTCGTTCCGATTGACTTAAATAATCTACCCTTTGGAGATTTAAGCCTTACTTTTGCAAAACCATATTCATGTTTTTTTGACTTTCTAGCTTTACCGCCAAGTTGAACTGCCATCAACTGCATTCCATAGCAAATGCCTAGAATAGGAATACCTAAATTGTATATTTCATTAGTGACTCTAGAAGAGTCAACATTATTGACAGTATCTGGCCCACCTGAGAAAATTATTCCTGCAGGTTTGAATGAGATAATTTTCTCTATATTTAGATCAAAAGGAAAAATTTCTGTATATACACCGATTTCTCTTATGCGTCTTGCAATTAATTGAGTGTATTGTGACCCAAAGTCCAGAATCAAGACTTTTTTTTCTATCTCATAGTGCATTAATGTCTAGATCCATATTATTTTTTATGCAAATTCTGTACATCTTTTTAATAAAACTGAATGCCCTTCATAGCTAGCTCCCTCGTCAAGCCATTTTGCAAACTCTAAGCCTTGTTCTATGCAATCGTCAATGTCCACCATGTATCTATAACTTCCAGCTCTTCCCGAGAATCTGACATTATCAGGAACTTGATCTTGGTACTTTCTTGCAAGTTCCATTTCTCTCTTGATTGGTAAAGGATAGTGCCTTCCATTATTTGATGGAATTTCAAGCCCTATTAATGTTGAATTAGATTTGTATCTACTGAATTTTTTATACTCGACAATTCTTGTGTAAGTCTCAGAACCTGCGTAATAAGTAAAAAAAACATCTTTAGGAAAAGCAAACTCTGTAGGAAGAACAATCTGAGTAATGTCTCTTCCTATGTAGGGAAGCATGCCATGTTCAAAATTGAAAAAAATATCTGGTGAAACAGTGATTAATAAAAAATCATATTGAATTTGCTCTAAACCTATATTTATTAGATTTCTATCCCAATCAATAGAGTCGACCTTAGTATTTAGCCTAACCGATGTAAAGTCATAAATTTGATCAAAAAAATCATTGTACCCATCTATTGCCTCTGGATATGCAGAATTAAAATCATATAAGGCTTGTTTTTTCTTAGAAATTGGGTCAGTCTTTGGAGACCACTTAAATGTATCAAATTGTTTATTTGAATGTAGCTGCCACATTTTTTGGTTGTAAGACTTAATAAATTTCCTGTAAAGTGTTGGACCGATTGACTTTATCCAATAATCTTCAAAATCTTCAAAATCTTCAATGGACTTTCTTTCGTCTAATTCTTTATATATTTCTTTAGAATCTGGCATTCTTGGTATATCCTCATAGTTAACAGGATAGTGATAGAACTCTCCGTCAGATTCAACATAGGTGATGAATTGATGATGTCCGCAATCAAAAAGAGGAATTTTTGAATTGAGATAACTATAAATTCTTTCATTTTTTGTAAAAAAATGTCTTGGGCCAAATGTATATGGATGACCTCCTTTAAAGTATGTTCGCACTCCAGCTCCAAGCTCAGATGCAACATCAATAAGAGTTACCTCATAGTCATTTTTGGAGTCTTTTAAGGCATGTGCAGCGGCACATCCAGCGGCACCCCCACCTATAATTACAACTTTATTCATAGTTTGTACCCTTAATATATTTCCTAAATAAAATTATCTTATCAGCAGTATATTTCTGAAGTTGGTATGTAAATAATTCTTTCTTGATTGTAGTAGAATCTTCAAAAATAACATTCTCCAAAACACTAGCAAACCTGATATTTTTCGCCTCTGCCAGATATATTAATTTATATAACTTACTTGTTTCCTCTGGAAGCATGAGTATTGAATACATGACAATAACTGAGTTATTTTCAGCTCTTTTAAGAAGTCCAAAAAGATAATGGAAACAATTTTCGAAGAAACTTTCAAGGGGAGGTAATATAAAATTTCCCTCATGGCGGAGTACGAATTCTCTCAAGCTTGAGTTTTGAGCAGGAACAGGAATCATCATAGGGCCAATTTTCCTGCTTGTTACATAACCATAAAAAGTCAAAACTTTATCTCCATTGGATTGTGTTTAAAAGCAATCTTAGATAATGGACTCAATTTGAGTAACTTATAAAAGATCCCTACTCCTCTTTCATTAATTTCATTAAGACCTTCGGGGCTAAATATATTTTTAAATCTACAGTTAATAGAAACTCGAGTTTTATTAGTTTTATTAACTATATTTCCATGAAAAATAGAGCCAGTAAAAATAGCAACTTCTCCCTTATTGATCTCTAAAAATTTACGTTTTTGCCAATATTTTTCTCTTAAATAGTCCACACCCATTTGTTCAGTTTTTGCCAAATCATTGAACATTTCATTCGATGTCTCAATATCAAAATAATACATCCCAGCCTCCTTTTCAAAATCACTAAAAGGGGTCCACATTACTACTTCAAATGGAGACTGTCCGGACATTGTATCTGTATGTATTCCTAGTTGAGAAGATTCATCATCTGGCATTTGTATGCTTAAGTTTAATTTCCTCTGAATGAGTATATCTGGACCAATTAGATTGGTTATATTGCTTGAACCCATTGAAAAATATTTACCCTCCCAATCGATAATTTTATTCACAGCGTGAAATGCTTGTAATCTTCTTGAATTAATATCTTTAACTGAAACAACTTTATGGAGAAAAGATAAATCTTCTACTTTTGGGAACTGTTTTATGATTTGCTGGTGTATTAACTCCCAAGAAGAGATGTCTTCATTCTTAAAAATAAAAACACCTTCTTCAATAAATGACATATATTCTCGCAACTTAACTCCTTGACGTTGATAAAAACCAATCTAAAGTTTCAAATATTGTAAATCTCCTTACTTGAATTTTACTTATATTAGAAACTCCCATTAGCTGACTTTGTTTGGATGCATTTACCTCATTGAAAAATGTTAGGTTATATTCAGTAATTGATGAAATCAATTTGACCAAATCAATTATCTTACAAGTATCTTTTGATGCAATATTTAGTACATGAAATGATAAATTGTTTAGGTCTATGAGTAGTATATCTGCTAAGGTTCTTGCATCTCCAAGATTATTAAAGCTGCCATCTGGATTAGAATAATTAATCTTCTCATTTGAGGAAATTTTGTCAATCCAGGATGAAATAAAATTATTTTGAACTCCAGGATAAATCAAAACAGGAATTCGAATATTTAGGTATGGAATATTGAAATAATTAGCTATTTCCTTAACTTGTTTTTCAAGAATATTTTTTGATAGACCATACAAAGTTGAAGGCATCGTTTCAATGATAGACTCCTCAGCAATCGAAAATTTGAAGTTGTATACATCAGCAGTTGAAATATTTATTAATGCTGAAGATTTGGATGCTAATCTTTTTAACTGTCTTGGAATAAAGGAATTGTTTACCTCAAAAAATTCAAATTCATCTTTTGCCAAAGATGGAACTAGAGAAGCAATATTTACAAGGCATATTTTTCTGTACTTAGATAAATAATTGTCAAAATCAGAATTCAATTCATTGTAAGAAAAAACTTTATCATAGTATTTACTTGAAGTTATCTTTCTTGAGATAGCAAAAATATCAACTTTATTTGCAGATTTAATTTCATTGGCTAGAAACTTAGATAATTTCGAACCACCACCAATAAAGATAAATAAATCATAGATCATTGCTCTTCACTTATTGAATTGAATATTGATTCCGCATCAAAGTTATTCATTGCTAGAAGCTTATTTCTATTATAAAAATTTGAGAGAGTTTCATATTTTATGTAATTATAAAAGCAGTCAGACTTTTCAGAGAATCTTTCAAAAATTCCTCCAAAAAAATGCTCCTCATAAAAAAAATTCTTTTTAGAAAAGCAACTTTCTAATTTCTGGAGGGCTTTAACATTCCAGATTGCCACAAGCTTTGTTGTAATTCCAATCTTATTTAAACTTTCTGTTGCTTTTAGCGCTTCCTTGACATGTGATCCATATGCAAAGATAGAAACTTCAGAATCATTGATATCATTGATAATATCGAACCCATCGCCTGCAGAAAAGCACCCAATGTTATCTTCGCCTCCTTTCATTAATCTTATATAAACCGGATTATTTTGATTCGCTGCAATAGAAAATATCTTTTCAGCGTTATCTGGATCATAAGGCAAGAAGATGTCTAAGTTTGGGAGGGTTTTAGCAATTGCTAGATCCTCAAGTGCAAAATGTGTAAATCCCAGAGTGTCATAAACCAAACCACCTCCCACACCAACAAGTTTCACATTTAGATTTTGGTGGCAGATCATGTTCCTAACAAAATCATATGGTCTGTACAGTAGGAAAGGAATAATTGTATAAACCCAGGTTTCTATTTCTTCACTAGCGATTCCAGCTGCTGTGCCAATCATATTCTGCTCAGCAATTCCGCAATTAATAAAAACTTCCGGGAACTCGGAACGCAAATCATCAAATAAACCAAAACCAATATCTCCAACTAGGAGCCTTAAATCCTTTTTATTCCTGGCATAACCATTTATCCAGTTGCCGAATCTATTCCTCAAAATTTTCTCCCGATAACTCTTGAATTGCATCCGGAAGTTCATTATTCTTAAATCTTCTACTATGCCAAATTGGATTGCCTTCCATAAATGAAACGCCCTTACCCTTAATCGTTTGTAGGTCTAGAAAAAATGGGCCTGATTTATTTGACAAATAATCAATAATTCTCATTATTTCAAATATATTGTGGCCTTCAATGCTCTTATATTGAATTCCATAGGACTCTATTCGGGATTTAATATCCCCATTTGTCTGGATTTCTTCTGTGAGATCCAAAGATTCTTGCTTATTATTATCTAGCACAAAGATGTGATTTAAATTATGTTGCGCGGCAAATAGAAAGGCTTCATTACAAGAACCTTCATTTAATTCACCATCTCCGATTAATGTCCAGGTTTGAATTTTAGATTTCTTAATCTTCTGAGCAAAAGCAATTCCATTGCCCATGGTTATACCTTGGCCAAGTGCTCCAGCTGAAACAATAAAATTACTATTATTACTAACTCTTTTTGGATGACCAAAAAAGGATGTTCCCTCTAAAAGATAAGAATTACATATATTTTTCTCAATTCCCAATTCTTCAAGAACTATAAGTTGTGCCAGATAGCAGTGTCCCTTGCTAATGATAAACTTTAGTTCTTTTTTATCATTTTCTAGAGAAAATTTATAAAATGAATAAATAAATTCTAATGACGAAAAAATTCCTCCAACATGGATTGCACCAACTCTTTTTGCAACGCTAAGAGCTTTTAATCTTAGTTTCTTGGAAATAGTATTCATAAAATTCTGGATATAAATAACTTTGCAGTATTTTCACGATGCTTGATATAGTCTTTAACTTCACTTTGACTCAGTATTTTACTTTTTAATTTATTTTCAATTGTGTCCTCTTGAATATTATTAATAATTCTCAAAACCCACCAGAAAGAGAATATTCTCAGAATATTTTCATCAAAAATAACATCAAAATCATAAATATTACTTTTGAAAAAACTAAACACATTAAAGAAATTCTTATCATTTATTTTGTTAGCTGGATGAAGAATAAAGTCATAAAAAAACTTCAAGTATGAATCTTTACCGGCATATTCAAAATCAATAAAAAAAATCATATTATTATCATGTAAAGAGTTATGAACTCCAACATCAGACATATTGAGAATTTTTTTTTCTATGTTAATTTCTTTTAGTGAAATATTAGAATAGAAATCCTCCAAAAAACCAACGAATGATTTTAGGTAATCTGAATTAATTTCTGATGAATGAATGCTTACAACCCTCTTTTCCAAATGAGATAAAAAGTCTTCAGTAGAGTTGATAGACTCGCCTCCACTGTATTGAAGATCTTCACAATTAATTTGGGATAGTAAATTAATAGTTTGAGTGAGTTTTTTAAGGAAAAACTGATTTGCGGATTTAAGGGTTGACCCATGAATCTTTTGGATTCTTAATTGCTTCTGAGTGTCAGAATAATCCAATAATCTAGGGATTGTCTCAATTTTTAACTCGTTTGCAAGAAGGTAAAAATTTTTTTCTCTAAAATAGTTTTCAACCTTTTTTGAATTAAATTTCTTTAAAATATAATTATCGTAAAACTCTATATTAGAATTAATTGATCCATTGAAATTTGTTCTCACACTAATTTAGGGAATAAAGAAATCAAAATCATAATTATAGTTAGTCTCTTTGAACACCTCTAGCCATTCATTTTGGCTTAAGGTAGTGTCGGCAACCAGATTCCAACCATTAATCCTATCAAGTTCTTCCTGATTTGAATACCCATTCACCTTGATAAAAGCATCATTTTTGGTCACTCTAACGATTTCTTCCAGAGATTTTTTTACGCCTTTTTTATCAAGATTATGAATAGTAGCAATAGAAACAACTAAATCAAAATAATTATCAGGCCACGGTAAATTATCACATGATCCTATAACTATAAATGGCTTTGCAGAGCTTATTGCATTTTTATAACAATATTCAGATATATCAATTCCTGATACTGAGATTCCCGAAACTTCTGACAAGAAGTCATGCATCATAAAACCCTTTGCGCATCCAACATCAAGAATCTTACTTTTTGAGTTTAGACCATAATAACTAACCATATCCTTTACCACGGGTCTAAAAAATTTAGGATCATAATAATAGCCGCCCAATCCTAAGTTCCTATCACCATCAAAGTATTCTTTTCCGAATTTCTTTGAAGTAGCAATTTCTTCCTTTGTTAATTTTCTGGATCTTGCAACAAATGCATCCCTATTTGTTCTTGGATAGTTTGCCATTAGGTTAATTCTCGGCATGTGTATCTCCTATAATAAATTTAGTTAAACTACTCCAATCTTTACAACTGGAATATTCTTTATCTAGATGATTCGAAAATATTAATATTTTCCTACTTATTTCAAGATCTATCTTAGCGAGAACCTCAGGTAAATCATCTATTACAAATTCAGGATTTAATGAGTTAATTCTCTGTATTTTTTTTTTAAAAGACATTTCGAAAAAAATTTCTTTGAAGACATTTTTAAGATTTTTATCAATCCAGTTTTCAGCCGCTTCATGAAGATTAAATTTTTCACCAGAGGCGGGAGTCTTAGTTTTATGACTTACAAGAACAAGATCGTAGTTGCTATTTACAAGCAGGGAAACAAATTTTCTAAAATTTTTTGCAACTTTTGCCTTATGCATATATGGTCCGTAACAAAGACCTTGTATTTTTGTCCATAAATCATTTCTTCCTTCGGCTCTGAGATAATTGGCAATGGCTCCTTTTTTTCTTTTAATCTCAGGCGGTAAATATATGTTTAAATCTTTACAAATCTGAACAATTACATCATCATATATTGCAATTGTATTATCAAGATCGATACAAATTTTTCCCACTTCGACTAACCCAAGCCTAATCTTTTCATAGTTGCAACAGTGTACCAATTTGGATCGTCTATTAGTTCTTTTGAATTATATGCTTTTATCAATTCATCAATTGCCTTTGAAACAGAGCCAGAGGGTTTAAACCCAGTCTTCAAAAGTTTATCAGAGCATTGATTATAGGACCTAGGGTCATTTGAATCTTTAATGACAATTTTCGCTCCAGTTTTCTTTGAGATCATTTCTGCTATCTCAATTATTTTCAAATTTTCAAAACCAGCGTTATAAAATCCTGAATCAATATTGTTATAGTTATTAAGAAAGTGTAAGTAGATTCCAACCATATCCTCAATATGAACATTTGGTCTTTTTTGATCTCCTCCTAAGACAGTAATTTCATTTTTTGTAAGTGCTGCCATTGTTAAGAGATTAACAGCAACATCTAGTCTCATTCTTTTGGACAACCCGCATACAGTTGCAGGCCTAATTGAGAAGACCTTCATATGGTCTTCAAAACTTTTGAAAACCCTTTCTGCTATCATTTTGGTTTTATTGTAAGTAGAAATTGGGAAAGGATCTAAATCTTCTGTAACTTTTGGTTCGTCCTTAATGCCATAAACACTACCAGAACTGCCAAACATAAACGATTGACATTTTCCTTGCGACAATTGGTTAATCAATTCGTAGCTTGCTAGCACATTTATTTCCCATGACAAATTTGGGTTCAAATCAACTGCAGGATCATTTGCAATGTTAGCAAGATGAATTGCAGAATCATAACTTGACAAATCATATCTGGATATATTTCTAATATCATCTTTAATATTTACTAAATTGGGATGATCTTCTAAATAGTGTCCAAACCACTGGGTATCAATACTTACTACATTATGACCAAGTTTAAGTAATTCGGGTATTAGCCTTGTGCCTACATAACCTGATCCGCCAGTTATTAATATATTCATAAATAAATCCTATTGGTTAATTAAATTCCTTATTCCTTCAGATGTAATGGTGGTATTACCCATAATACTGACCTCAATAGCTGAAGCTATTGAACCAATCAAACTAGCAATTTTTGGGTCATTTGATATAACTAAAGCCATAGAAGCTACTGCCATAAAAACATCACCAGCTCCAGAAACATCTATGGCCTGTTTACAAAACGATGGCACAAAAAATCTATCAATGTTGCCTGAACTATTCTTTGAAAAAGTTATGACGCCATCCTCTCCCATTGTCATAAAAACATGCTCAGAATTTGCTTTATTTAGCAATTCTCTCCCAACAATATCGACAGTTCCATGAAAGTTTGAAGTAGCCATTCGGGCTTCTTTTTCTGTAGGAAAAATTGCATTAACATTCTTAAACTTTAATATATCTCCAGTTTGAGAACTGGACTGCGAATCTGCGAAAAATCTTATGTTTGATGATTTAAAAATTTGAAGAATTTTCGAGACCATATCTTCAGACAGTACACCATATGAAAAGTCACTGAATACAACAATACATTTATCATCAAGAATTTGCTTCATCCGTCTAAGAATCTTTTGCTGAATACTTTCCGAAAGAGGTTGGTCTAATAGTTTTGATGCCCTAAAAACTTTTTGAGTTCCTACTATGAACCTCGATTTAAGTGTAGTAGGTCTTGCTTCATCAGAAAATAAAATGAAATCTATCTCATTTTCATTTAAGGATTCATTAATTAATTCACTAAGATCATCATCTCCAATAACCGAAATAAAGCTTGTTTTGGCACCAAGAGAGGCAATATGTTTTGCAACAATTCCAGCACCACCAAGATATTTCTGAGACTCTAGTTGGTTCACAACCATTACTGGTGCTTCTGATGAAACTCCTAAGGCTTTGCAGTTTATATATTCATCTACAATTGTATCGCCAATAACCAAAGCCTTTTGTTCAGAAATTTTTTCTAGAACATTAAATATTTTCCTTCTATCGATATTGTTACTGGCGATAAAATTATTTATTGAAATCTTGTCTACATCACTAGTTATCTTTTGCTTATCAACGGAATAACTATTCCAATCCTTAAAATAGGAAATATCTATATTTCTTGCATCAAGAATTTCTTTTATATGTTGAAGGTCTTTTTTTCTATTTTTTTTAAATTCTGTACCAACAATAAAGCCATCAATATCGATTCTAGAAAAGATAGTCTCATATTCTTCAACCCGAAAAGAATCACAATAATCACAATCGCTTAACCCAGCTATATGCTCGCAACTTAGTTCATTAGTAGAATCCTCCGAGAAAATTTTAATAACCACAACAATATCAAAATTCTTTTTAGCATTTGAAAAGTATCGAAAATGTCCAGCATGAAGCACAGAAAAAGTGCCAAAGCAAACTCCAACGGTCAAACCCAATTCTTTTTTTTCTTTAACAAAATTAATAATATTTTCCGAATTTCTTAACATCTAAAAATCATTAATTATTGGTTCTATGGTTTTTAAGTATCTGGATTCAATCCATCTGTTTTTCTTATGTGGAGTGTGTTTGACTATTAAATTGTTGGCTTTCTTTAGTTGATTAAAATTACCAATATCAAAAAAAATATCTTTTACCTCAAACACTGGTGAACCCTTGGCAAAAAAAGGAATGACCTCATTACTAAAGTCTTTTAATTTATGTTTCTGAATATATTCAATAACTTTCTTGGAGATATAATAGATTGCAGCATTTGCAATATTGCTTTTTGGGTATAGGGGCTTTTCCTCAAAACTTAAAATTTTCTTATTCTTGTCTAGAGTAAAAATTCCACAAGATTCAGGGTAGTCGGTTTTAAAGGCCATAAAAACCATATCTGAAGAGAAAGTTCTGGCATATTTACAAAACTCAGATATATCAAATAAACCAAAATTATCTACATGTAGAACCAGCATATCACTGGTAAAAGTTTTTATATTTTGCGCAATAGTTCCAGCGGTTCCACAAAGCTCAGATTCTTCAATTATTTCTATTTCATAGTAATAATCGTCCCTAACACTTTCAATGAATTCGATAATGAGTTCCTTTTTATAAAAAACATTTATAAAAACTTTTGTTATAAATTTATTATTTAAAGTATTAAGCCAATATTCAATTAATGGTCTCTTATGTATTGGCATTAGAGGCTTAGGTAAAATTTCAGTATATGGCATTAATCTTGTGCCAAGCCCTGCTGAAAGAAGTAATGCCTGCATTATTTAATTGATGCAATGTAATCAACAACCATTAATAACCATGACTGATGACAAGATTCAACTAGGTTATACTTTGTTGAGTTAGTATAAAAATTTATATCCCCCAGGAGTCTAAGTGAATTATTTTCTTTAAATCCGCTAAATGTTGCAACATAACTCCCTCTGTCTTTCGCAAATTCACA
>Ga0181590_10001924_pt1 | contig 17463 bp, 16 predicted proteins | sample 071ome_34_FD_132446 | JGI IMG/M metagenome (GOLD analysis project Ga0181590, IMG submission 132446) | Coastal salt marsh microbial communities from the Groves Creek Marsh, Skidaway Island, Georgia - 071411BT metaG (megahit assembly) | ecosystem: Environmental > Aquatic > Marine > Intertidal...
AGGCCGTGGCCAACGCCATCGTTGCCAGCGGTGCAGAATCCTTCTACGAATATCGAACTGACACCAACGAAACACCTGAGTTTACCGTTCAGGCCCTTCCAGATGCCCTTGAGCAAGAGCTTCAACTCTACGACAACCTCGATGTATTGAATGATCTGGCACCGGAGAATAGAACCGGCTTACGAAGCATGACATTCATCGTCGAAGGCATTACTTGTGCAGCCTGTAGCTGGTTAATCGAAAAACAGCTTAGACAGCAAGCTGGGGTGACCACCGCCACATTGAACTTAAGCCAGCACCGGCTCACCATTGAATGGAAGCAAGAGGAGACACCACTGCGCTCTCTGATTTCCACCGTAATGGGTCTAGGTTTTAAGTTACACCCATACAGCGCAGATACCGCCCAGCAACAGTTAGAGTTAGAGCAACGCAAAGCCATGCGAAGGCTTCTTCTAGCGGCGTTTGGCACCATGCAAGCCATGATGTTGGCTGCTCCCTTATACCTAGAGGAGTGGGTCGGCATCTTCATAAAGTTCGAGACCTATTTTCGATTTGCTGGCATGGCCATTACCACTCCTGTTGTACTCTACAGTGCTCGACCTTTCTTCGTTGCGTTTTGGCGAGATTTAAAAACACGTCACCTGACCATGGATGTCCCCGTCTCTATCGCCATCGGCGGAGCCTACATCGCCAGTGTTTGGTCGACGTTTACTGGTGGACACGAGGTCTATTTTGACAGCGTGTGTATGTTCACGTTTTTCCTTTTGATTGGACGTTTTTTAGAAACCCGAGCCCGTCTACGAACTGGTGAAGCGGGCAATCAATTAGCAGGCGTTCTTCCTAGGTCAGCCGTTTTAGTCGACCCCAAAAGCAAGAATGAAAGCACCATCCCCGCCTCTCAAATTCAGGTGGGCGATTTAGTCCGGGTTCTGCCGGGCACCCCCATACCCGCTGACGGCAAAGTCATCGAGGGACGCTCTTCCGTGGATGAGTCAATCATTACAGGGGAATTCGTTCCAATCTCCAAGCAAAACGGCGACACCGTTATCAGCGGTAGTCTAAATGTCGAAAGCCCGCTCATTATGGAAGTAAGCGCCACCGGATCTGACACACAACTTTCCACGGTGATGTCGCTACTGGATCGAGCAGCCCAAGAAAAGCCCAAGGTCGCACTCATAGCTGACTACATTGCGCAATATTTTGTCGCTGCCGTACTCATTCTATCTGCCGTGGTATTTACAAGTTGGTATTTTGTAGATTCGGATAAGGCATTTTGGATTACCCTGTCTGTCCTTGTGGCCACCTGCCCTTGCGCGCTCTCTTTGGCCACACCCACTGCGTTAACGGCGGCCACAGGCTCATTGCGCAAAGCCGGTGTTCTCATTACACGGGGACATGTCCTGGAAGGCCTCACCAAAAGCAAACGTATCATTTTCGATAAAACCGGCACACTAACATTAGGTCAACTATCGATTGACCAAATTGTGACAACTGAAGGATCAGAGGACGCGCAATTACAACTGGCCACTTCACTCGAACAACATAGCCAACACCCCATTGCGAGCGCATTTCAGCATTCGCAACCGCTCCCCATGAACCAGATCAGTGTTGAGCCCGGAGAAGGTATAAAAGGCTTTCTTGATGAAGACGAGTATCGCATTGGCAAATCAAGCTATGTGAGCCAGCAAAACGTGACGCCACCCAGCGATGACCACTGGATTGCCTTATCGAAAAACAATCATGTGGTCGCTTGGTTTTTACTTAGTGATCAATTGCGACCGCAAGCAGAGAGCGCATGTCATGCTTTAAAAACGCTCTCATTGCAGGTCGAAATGCTAAGCGGTGATCAGAGCAACCAAGTACCCAAAATGGCCAACAAACTCGGCCTATCGAAAGCCCAAGGCGGCATATCACCTGATGGCAAACTCGCTTACCTGTCCTCCTTAGACAGCCGTGATTACAGCATCATGGTGGGCGATGGCATCAACGATGTTCCTGTCTTAGCTAAAGCCCCACTATCGATTGCCATCGGAACAGCAAGCGATCTTGCTAAAACCCATGCAGACATCATTCTAACGAACAATCAGCTTTCACGTTTACCCGAGCTCATCGAACAGGCACGGAAGACAAAGCGCATTATCAAGCAAAATCTACTTTGGGCACTACTTTATAATGCGAGCGTGCTACCATTGGCCGCGTTTGGTTTACTCCCCCCTTGGGCCGCTGCATTAGGCATGTCATTTAGTTCCTTGGTGGTGGTTTTCAATGCATTAAGACTGACTCGACTTAAGAGTGGCTTTTCTCACTAGGGCTCATCATGGAAATCATTTTCATAACCATACCCGTTACGCTGGTGTTCATTGCCATCGCCGCTAGCATATTTTTTTGGGCAAGCAAGAAAGGCCAATTCGACGATCTAGACAGCCCTGCCCACCGCATTCTGTTCGATGATGATCTTCCACAAAATAAAGAATCAGACACACAGCCAGCGGACGACCCGCACGATAACAAGGGTAAGTAACGCGTGAGCGAACCTCTCACATTCCTCACCGCTTGGTTGCTAGGCTTTATGGGTAGCCTGCACTGCATGGGCATGTGTGGGGGCATCGTCGGTGCACTATCACTCAATACGGCCAAAAATCATCAAACCCTAAACACGCATCTTGCCTACCATCTAGGTCGCATACTTACGTACGGTCTGCTGGGCCTGCTTGCTGGCCTGCTAGGGCTGTGGCTGGCTGAATCACACGATCTAACCGGCCTGATCTTGCGCACACTCTCCGGGGCATTACTGGTTTTAATGGGCGTCTATCTGCTAGGACTGACGCAAGCCCTTAGCTGGTTAGAGCGTGCTGGTGGCACTGTTTGGAAGCGCATCCAGCCGCTCAGTAAACGTGTTTTACCAGTGCAGCGCCCCTCTCAAGCTATGGCACTCGGGCTCATTTGGGGCTTTTTACCCTGCGGTCTTGTCTACAGCACATTGAGCTGGGCACTGGTGAGCGCGTCTCCACTGGAATCCGCAGGATTAATGATTGCCTTCGGCTTAGGTAACCTACCGGCGCTGTTAAGCTTTTCTTTGTTTGCCCAACAGCTAAACCAGTTTAGGCAGCAGCTATGGGTTAAACGAGTGAGTGGCCTACTCATCATTAGCTTTGGGCTTTGGACCTCCGCCGCTCCTTGGCTTTAGCCCCAAAACTTGACATAAATGGGCCTTTTCAACAGACTTGGCAGATTGTCATTCACGGCCCGCTAATAACTATTTATTGCGTACACAGCGCATCCAGTAGAGGAATACCCATGACTGGGGACAAAAAGATCGTTGATTTCATTGCCTCAAGCCGCAGTAATCAGGCGCACTGTAATACCTGCAGCCTAAACTCTCTGTGCCTGCCAATTGCCCTTGAGAATGACGATCTAGACGCTTTGGACCGTATTATTAAGCGCAGTCGCCCCATTCAAAAAGGTGAATTGCTGTTTAAGCAAGGGGATCATGTTAACTCCGTGTATGCGATCCGCACTGGCGCCGTCAAAACTTATACGGTCGCCCCAAGCGGCGAAGAGCAAATCACTGGTTTTAACCTTGCAAGCGAGCTTGTGGGTTTATCTGGCTACAACCAAGACGCATACCCTTTGACTGCCAAAGCGCTGGAAACGACCACCGTATGCGAACTGCCCATTGAACAGCTAGAGACTCTTTGTGACGACCTACCTGGGCTTAGAAAACAAATCATGCGTAATATGAGTGGTGAGATTCGCCAAGACCAACAGATGATGCTCCAGCTCTCCAAGCGCAGCGCTGACGAACGCCTAGCTTACTTTTTACTTGAATTAAGCAGTCGCTTTGAGCGACGTGGTTTTTCGCCCAAGGCTTTCAGGTTATCCATGTCCCGTGTCGACATTAGCAACTACCTTGGTTTAGCAGTGGAAACAGTGAGCCGCATCTTTACGCGTTTTCAGAAGAATGGCCTCATCGCTACTGAGGGCAAAGAAGTTCAGCTGGTGAACCTCGAAGAACTGGGCGCACTGGCGGGCACAGCGAAACAAGAAGCTGACTGCGAACGTCACAACTAACATTTAGTCTCAATAAGCTAAACATTGAAAAGGCGCTTTAATAGCGCCTTTTTTCTTGCCCGCCTTTACCTCTGTAACTGCCTGATCCAATTAATAAAAATAAATTGCAAGTTTTTTTTGCATTTCCTTGGATTGCTTCTAATGTATTACTATCTTTGAACAGTCGTCGGCTAGACCCGCCACCATGGACGGAACTCTTGTCGCGCAAGGAAGGACTCAATGGGAATTTGTCCCACCGAATTATTGAAATTGGTCATTCGCCCTACATTGGAGTACCTAGGCGATTACTCCGAAGCAGCAGAAAATCTATTATTAGCCACCGCAGCAATGGAGTCTCAGCTCGGCTTCCACATCGCTGGTGAGGCCAGTGGACTAGGGGTCTATCAAATCCACCCTCGTAGCCACCAGCGCCTTTGGGATCGATATTTAGCCCAAGACCCTGATCTAGCCAGTCGTGTCAGAGGTTTAGCTAGCCAACATGAGTTTCTAAGCCACCCACATGAAGAACTGGCAACAAACCTCCGCTACGCTACCGCCATTGCTTGGATGATGTACAAACGGAAAAATAAACCTCTTCCCGTTCCCTCGGATATTGAGGCGATGGGAAAATATTGGCGTCGCCATTTTCATAGCCGCCCACATGGCTCGGTTAATGAGTTCGTAGCGCGCTATCAATCCTTAGTAGACAATCGCCACTTGGCCGCCTGATCTTTCGTGTTTATCGGGTGGTCAAATCTAGGGGTTTTCCCCTATAATGCGCCGCCATCAAGATGTACCTCAGGTAAATGACCATGGTCCAGTTCGTCGACGCGACCCTAGCTCAACCGGCCAAAGCCGATGACGCGGAAAGCAAACAGTCCAAGACAGAATTTAATAAGCTCCAAAAGCGCATTCGCCGCGAAGTGGGACGTGCTATTGCCGATTACAACATGATCGAAGATGGTGATCGCATCATGGTCTGCCTATCCGGTGGAAAGGACAGCTACACCCTTCTGGATATCCTGATCAACCTGCAAAAAAGCGCCCCAGTGAAATTCGAGCTCGTGGCCGTCAACCTTGATCAAAAGCAGCCGGGGTTTCCTGAGCATATTCTGCCTTCCTACCTCGATAGGCTAGGCATCGAATATTACATCATAAACCGAGACACCTACTCCGTTGTAAAAGAGAAAGTGCCCGAAGGCCGGACCACATGCGGTTTATGCTCTAGATTACGTCGAGGCACGCTCTACGGTTTCGCAGAGGACATTGGGGCCAACAAGGTTGCACTGGGTCACCACAGAGATGACATCGTCGAAACATTGTTTTTAAACATGTTTCACGGCGCACGCATGGCGGCCATGCCACCAAAACTGTTGTCTGATGACAAACGAAACATCCTGATTCGACCGTTGGCGTACTGCAAAGAGAGCGATATCGCAAAATTTGCAGAGGCTAAGCAATTTCCTATCATTCCTTGTAATCTTTGTGGCAGCCAAGACAACCTGCAAAGGCAAAACATTAAGGCTATGTTAGCGCAATGGGAAAAAGAACAACCAGGACGAGTTCAGCAGGTATTTAACGCCATGCAAAACATCGCGCCCTCACAAATGGCAGACACGCAATTATTTCCATTTGAGTCTTTGACCTTGGATCGCAGTGCCGAAAAAGCGCCGTATGAGTTTGACGAAGGTCAGGTCATTGAAGGGGTCGGACAATACGCCGAAAAGCCGCCAAGACTTCTTGCTGAAAACATGATTGCGGCATTACCAATTGACTCAGAATAGTCACCTCTTGAGGGGCCTATCAGTCTAAAAAACGGCTTTGGTAGCGCCCCACATCCAATACTTCGAGTGCAATTCTGCTCGGCATCTTGTCATAGTGGTTTTCTAAACCAAGGACGATTTGGCGCTTACCATCTATGGTCTCGCGACGGATAAACGTGGTTTTAAAATTTGCCGCATCCTGAATCTCATTTATCAGCACAGTGCTTTTAACTTCAACAGGGCCATCAGTATCCCATTTGACCCACTGAAGATACACCTCGTCGCGCTTATGGGTACGGGCAATGACCAACCGAATCTGGCCAGATTCTCGCCCTTTTTTCCAATTTCCCATTCCTTTAACATCGTAAACGGCAGGCGCGAGCTTATAGACCATCTTCAGGTGATCAGGATCCTTAGATCGTTGAGCCCATGCGCCTAATGCTAGCGAGAGCATTAACACCAATATCCATTTCATACTCGCCTCCTTTGCCATTCAGTTTAGCTCACGAATGAGCATCCATCTTTTCGTGGGCTTTGTAATCAACCAAAGCACGGCTACAATATTCTCTTTTTAGACATCACTAATGAAAACAAAATTGATAACGCCTACCGGCATGGAAAAGCTTAAAAGCGAACTAGACTACCTTTGGCGGGAATATCGACCAGAAATCACACAAAAAGTGACATGGGCTGCAAGCTTAGGTGACCGCAGTGAAAACGCGGATTACAAAGAAAACAAGCGCATTCTGCGCCAAATCGATCGCAGGGTTCGCTATTTAAGCAAATGTATCGAAGAGCTTCAGGTGGTTCACTATGCCAAGGAACAAGAAGGAAAGGTATTTTTCGGAGCGCACGTAGAAATTGAGAATGACGAGGGCAGTACCCTCACCTTTCAAATTGTCGGCCCTGAAGAAATCTATGACAATCACCAACGCATTTCCATAGACAGCCCAATGGCTCGTGCACTGCTCGGCAAGCAAGTGGATGATGACGTCACAGTACAGACTCCCGAAGGAAAAAAAGACTGGTGGATCAACGCCATTCGCTACGATACGCCAAATAGTTAAAGTATCACCTGAATGCGATTTCTAGGACAATGGATAGACTAAGCAGCACCCCTAACAGCAAATGGGTTTTAGCTGCGTCAAATCGAATGTCCACCAGCGTAGGACTAGAACTGTATTCGGTTGAGTTCAAGGTCTTAATTTGTTTAAGCACCAGGGGCAAAGATAGAAATACGATATAGAACCAGTACCATTGCCAATCAACCAGCCAGATTAAAGAACCAAACACGCCAATGTAATAAATCATCTGCAATCTACGCGCTACTCGAAAGCCCAGCACAGAGGCAAGAGTGGACGCTCCCCTTGCCGTATCCACTTCAATATCGTTCATATTATTTGCATTTAGAATCGCGGCGGATGCAAAACCGAAGAAAACTCCGATTGCCATCACGCCGTGGCTCACTTCGCCAATGGCAGCATAGCTAACGCCCATAGCAAGAACAGGCCCGCATAAAGCAAAAACAGCCAAGTCCCCCAGAGCCTTATATTTTAAATGGAAAGGTCTTCCACTGTAGCCAAGGACACCGAACACAGCCAAAACCCCACACAGAAATATGCCCTGAGGGGATTGAATGAGGGCCGGAACTCCCAAGAGCCCACCTGCAATTAAGGCCGTCCAAGCGCCATTACGAACCTGCTTTGTCGTCAGCCAAGCCTTCTGAATGACACCACTTCCACCCAGCGAGGTCGGCAAATCAATGAGCTTGATGTAGTCCCCCACATCGTTGAACAAATTGACCGCTATTTGTAGGCATAGCACCCCAAGAATGGCCGGGATCACCGTCATCCACTCCACCTCTAAGCCGCTGAGATAAATCCAAAGCACCACCGCGAGGCTTGGCATCAGTGTGGCCGTTAGGCTAATGGCTCTGATGGCACTCAACCACGCTTTTATCCCGCCCACTCGCTTCTCTTCTATCCGCTGGAATAGGACATCTTGGCCGTTTACTTCAAAAGCAACCCAATCACCGGGCATCTCTGGATGCCGCCCAGTCCAAAGCATCTCTCGTTGAAGCGGACTACCAAACTTCAGATGAATTCGGTTCACGTTTTCGATTCCTTGCATATAATTTACGCCTACCATCTAGCCATTCTGATACTGTCTTTAGCCTGCCTTAACCTAAGAACCCTGCTAAACTAAAGCATGCTCATATGGTAAAAAATGGCAACCATTTTGTTCAAGCGCGCCCATGTTTAACTTTGACCTAATAACGAGTATTGAACGCTATATACTCAATCATGCCAGCTGCAAAGAATACGATCTAATTCGCCATCTCATGGAGATCAGAGCGCTACCTTCCAACGCGCTTAAAACACCCCTTTCTCTTTTTCGTAGCCATTTTCTTGTCTTTAACGCGCTCTACCGCTTGAAAATGAAATGGCTACTGGAAGGCCATTCTTTTTTAATGATTAGCCCTCTAGAAATTAAACAAATCAATCCCTTTGAGCAAAATAAAATCGACGAGCGTGAAGTACATGAATACGATGCGCTGAGTCATTTTTATCTAGACCTCGAGCACTTGAATAATACCGAAACTCACGACATTAACTCCCTTCTAGATCAATTTTGGCGCGAGTACTTTACACCTTCGTTAAAGCAAAAGGCCCTGAATACCTTAGAATTGGCAGAGCCCGTTGACATAAAAACCATAAAACAGCAGTATCGCCGCTTGGCCATGCGTCATCATCCTGATCGCGGAGGAGACGCTGACAAACTGATCGCCATCACTGAAGCAGTACAATGTTTAGAACAATACTATTAGCAGCAGTCACCGCATGCTTTCCATTCTCCATTTGCCTAGCGGCAAACGAACTGGCAAATACCCATTCAAGTAACGCAGTCCTGTTACAGTACCACCACGTTTCAAATAGCACCCCTGCCATCACCAGCGTGACTCCAGAACAATTTGAGGCGCACCTTCAGTTAATCGAAGCACTAGACATGGTGGTGCTCCCCGTGGGTGACATTATTTCAGGCATTCAATCGGGTCGCCCCGTCCCAAAAAATGCCGTTGCCATCACATTCGATGATGGATATGAGTCCATATATAGCGAAGCCTTTCCTCGCCTCAAAAAGCGCAACTGGCCCTTTACCGTTTTTATTAACCCCCTCGCAATAGAGGATGGTCATGGTAGTCAAATGACGTGGCAACAACTTAATGACATGCAGAAACATGGCGCCACCATTGCGAATCACTCACACTATCACAATCACCTATTACAGCGTCTAGAGCATGAAACTGAAACGGCGTGGCTAACCCGCACGCTTGATGATATTCGACTCGCTCAGTCTTGGTTGAATGAAAAATTGAAAGTAAAGAAAACCTGGGTTGCCTACCCCTACGGTGAAATGAACGAGACGTTAAAAACCGCGTTGCTACTTGAGGGATATTTGGGGTTTTCTCAGCAATCGGGACCGATCAACCACACAACTGACTGGCAAGCCATACCAAGGTTCCCAGCGTCGGGCATTTATGCGAACGTCAACACTCTCAAAACGAAGCTTGCATCCCTTGCCTTCGAGGTCATTCAAACCTCGCCAAGCCATGAACTGCGAATGGCTGGAGAGCCGTTCCCAATTTTCAGGCTCGTCGTCAAGGATCGTGACATTGCTCGTCACACCATTCAGTGCTTTCACAATGGTGCCTCGATTGAAACGAATGTAGAGCGCAAGAAAGATCAGAAAAATGGGAGCCTACTGACCATAACCACCATGCCAGAGGGCGATTTACCGCTGGGCCGTAGCCGCGTCAATTGCACGGCCAAATCCACCAGCAGCAATCGATATTATTGGCATTCAATGCCCTTTATCGCCACCAATAAAAACAGGGAATTCGTTGACTAATCAGCGGTAACCGAGCGCAGCTCTTGGCAACTGGGTTCTGTGACCTGGTAGGTCTTTGTACAAGCCTTCAGACAGCTAGCCATCAATTGTGTCGCAGGCCCTGCCAACTCTTTATTGGCGTAAACTAGATACAGAGTCCCTTGTTTCTCATAGTCTGCATCAAGGTCTATGCACTTTAGCTGCCCCTCTTTTATCAGAGGGTAGGCCTCGTGAACGGGAATCCAAGAAAAGCCCATGCCGCCTACCAATAGGGCCCTTGCACTTTCAAAGTTGGTCACAGTGCAACGAAAGTCCGACCCGAGCCACCCCGAATCACGGTTCTGCTTTAACCCTGAATCTTTAATCACCACATGCATATGTTGCTTCAAATCATTTAGCGTCACTTTGCGGCCAAGTTGATGCAAAGTATGATCAGGATGCGCCACCGCAATAAAATGAATATCCATGAGTTTTTCCCCCATGAAACCGGGTGGGACCCAAGGCGTAATGGACAACTCTACTTTTTTCTCAAGTAGGACCTCAGACGCCCCCGACAACACTTCTTCTCTTAACACCAAGCGACAGCCGTTACTGCCCGGCAAAAACTCCTTGAACGCATTGATTAGAATGGTCTTTGGGAAAATGGCATCCATCGCAAGGCGAACTTCAGGCTCCCATCCCTGGCCTAAACTGTCCGCCACCTGTTCCAACTCGACGGCATGATCGAGCAGCTGTCGGGAACGCTGAAGCAACGCCTGCCCCGCAGACGTCAGAACTGCTTTGCGACCTTCGATATGCAGTAAGTCCATGCCCAATTGCTCTTGAAGCTTGGCAACCGTATAGCTAATGGACGACTGACTTTTGTGTAGCGCCTCGGCAGCTTGTGCGTACCCGCCGTGATCTACCACGGCCTGTAACGTGCGCCATTGCTCGAGCGTAACCTTGGGTCCTCTCATGGGTACCACCGTAGAAACCTGATATACTGTCGAGCATAATTCACTATGCCTATCGATGACAAGTTGAGCACCCCATGAGCACAGTTGCCGCACTAAATGAAGACCAATTAGAAACCTTGGCGCTTTTCCTTGAAGACGAAGCGGAAGAAGGGGAAGGTTTAGATTTCTTTGCCCTACACGGACTGCTCACAGCCAATGCCATTAGCCCTCAGCCAGTTAATCTAACCACCCTGTTTGAGATCACGTTTAATGGCGAGCCTAAGTGGGAGTCGAACCAACAAAAGCAAAACATTGAACAGCTCGTCAGCATTCTACAAAAAGAAATCATCGAATTGATTGAACTCGGCCAGGCATTTCCCGTGCCCTGCGACTTGAACGTAGAAGCCGATGAAGACGGTGAAGCCGCGCCCCTAGAAAATTGGGCCGTGGGTTTTATGCTTTTAACAGAACACCAAGAAGCACTTTGGTTCGAACAAAAAGAGGATGAGGCCGCAGAATTATTATTTCCGATTCTATATGCCAGCGGACTTCAAGCGGAAGACGAAGCGTTTGCCGATATCGATGAAGACGACCAGTTAAGCCGCCAAGTCTGTGCCAGCATTCCAGAGAATGTGGTCGACCTATTTTTGTTGTACCACGGCGAATAATCAAAAAGGGGCGCTAGCCCCTTTTCCATCAGTATCAGCCATTAGGATCGCCAACTCCCCCAAGACCACGATTCCCTTGCAACCCCCCAGTATGAATAAACAACACAGACTCATTCTCGGCAATCTCGCCCGTAGCAATCAATTGCTTGAGCCCATAAAATGCTTTGGCTGTATATATGCCATCTAACTCCAAACCTGCCTCATCCTGAACAACATCAATAAATCGCAGCAAGTCTTCTGACACCTTCCCATACCCACCAAAATGAAACTCTGTATGGACCTTCCAATCAGCCTGTCCGAGTCTTGGCAGCTCGCGCAGCAGCACATCAATTTCCTGCTTCATCCAAGATGCCCCTTTGAGTACCGGCATGGCATGCACCCGACCGTTCTGGGCGGCCGCAATAATACCTGCTGCCGTAGTTCCCGTGCCTGAGGCAACCACAATGTGATCAAACCCCTGTACCTGGTCCATGATTGCTCTGGCGCCCAACGCACCTATCGGCCCGCCTCCCCCCTCTGGTACCACATATGGCTTCTCAAGGCTTTTTATAATGGTTTGGACCGCTGGGGCGGCCTCTTTCTGGCGATAGTCATGCCGAGAAATGAAATGAAGTTGCGCCCCCCAACGCTGACAATCCAATAGCGTAGGGTTACTCGCAGCAGACGCCTCTCCCCTAATGATCAGGTGGCAAGGAATTTGATTTTCGCAACAATAGTAAGCGGTGGCATGGAGGTGGTTGCTAAAAGCACCACCAAATGTGACCAGAGCGGCATAGTTATCCTGTTTAAAACGACGGATGTGCTCGGTGAGTTTAAATAGCTTATTCCCACTCACCACAGGATGAATAAGGTCATCTCTTTTAATATGAATAGGGGCTAACCGCCCGAATGAGGGCAAAGTGATAGCATCCACACGTGGGTGGAGTGTCATAGCAGTCTTTATCGATGATTACAAAAGTCGCTAGTATAACGAAATTATCGATCAATGCGGCTTATGTTCATCACAATAAACATCGGCATCGGGGTCAAATATCGTTGGGTCAGCAATCAAGGGGATGCTCACATCGCAAGCTTGACACTTTGGCTTAGCTTGGTGATCAAGCCATACCTGATACTCTTGCTTGCTCAGTTCTACATGATGTGCCGCATAAGCAACAGGATCATCTAGATAGTCCTGTAGCTGATGAGGCTTTAAGTTTATGTGTCCAACGCCAGGGTGATAGACAACACTCATCACCTCCCACTCCGACATTTGATTGATCAACTCATCCCCAATGACGTCGTCGCCTCCTTTTTGGGACTTACGCAGTTTTTCGTTACTGAGCTGTAGTTCACGCACCTTCATTTGTAGCTGTTCATTTTGACGTCGAAGTACATGAAGGTCGACTCGATCAGCAGGCTGGGACAGAGGCGTACTAGACGTACCCTTATCCATGAGCCCAGTTAAACGCTCATTCAGCAAGCGCTGTCTTTCGATTTCTTGCTGCAAGGCTTGAAGCTGATTTCTGTAGCTCGCGGACTCGTTTCGCAGCTCTCGCCTTAACACATCGACTTCAGATTCTTGCTGAGATTTGGGATTCGAACTGACTGAGGCCGCAGCCAGACCATGAAATTGCTCATGAATGGCTTTTTTAATGGCAGAGAACGTATTGGTGGTAGGCTCCCACAAGCTGTCTTGATGCCAGGAAATTGAACACTGGCTATGGCAGGCAAGCCTAATGCGCCCACCACCTAGATTAGGCCCCCGCCCTGCTGTATTCGCCAAGCGCTGAAGAGGGAGTCGCCAGCCATCAAGGCAATAGCCGTCTTCATCTAGAGGAAGGGTAAAAAACACCAATGCCTGAATGTATTGATGCCGATTCGCCACGACATAAGCCATGAAGACCTTGCCACTCATACCACCTAAAGCGTCATCACCCTCGCACAGAGCCTCGAACTGTCGAGCATTAAGTACTTTCGCTAGCGTCCGCCCTTGGAATACACAATACGCCTCAACATGACCGATAAAGGTATCGGTGTCCGTTTGATGTAAGGCAGCATTATCCATAGTCATTCCCTTCAATCTAAACTCGATTTACTGAGCCTAAGGCAGCAGCGAAAGCGCAACAGTGAGATGTTTTCAGCTCCATTCAGTTTAGGACATAACCCAGACATTAGGTGTGATGCGATTATCATTACACGCTCATTTTTTAACCAAAAAAGTAGTAAAAATAATGCAAGTGCCTGATGCAAAAAGAAAAAACCCCAGCTCCCACTAGGAACTAGGGTTTTTACAAACGCTTTTAAGCCAATGGCACTAGATAGCTACAGCCAGCTCTGTACCTTGCTTAATGGCGCGTTTAGCATCCAATTCGGCAGCTTTATCTGCACCACCGATCAGGTGAACAGATACACCCGCCGAAACAAGAGCGTCCTGCAACTCACGTCTTGGCTCCTGACCAGCGCAGACGACTATATTGTCCACTTCGAGCAACTTCGGTTCACCATTGACCTCGACATGCAGCCCTTGATCATCAATCTTCACGTAATTAACCAAGTTCATCATGTGAACACCCTTGTGCTTCAAAGTCGTACGATGAATCCAACCCGTCGTTTTACCTAAGCCAGCACCCACTTTAGATTTTTTACGCTGAAGTAAGTACACCTCCCGTGGAGAAGCCTCAACCTCTGCTTGGCTTGCCAAGCCCCCTGCATTGGTCACAGTAAGATCCACACCCCACTCTTTCATGAATTGGTGCTTATCTAAACTTGGCGTGGTTTTACCATGAGTTAAATACTCAGAGACATCAAAGCCAATGCCACCCGCCCCCATAACAGCCACACGTTTACCTACGGGTTTCTTATGCTTTAAAACATCTAGGTAGCTCATTACCATCGGGTGATCAATTCCCTCAAGCTCTGGCGTTCTGGGTGTAATCCCTGTGGCTAGAATAACTTCATCAAACTGACCTTCGATTAAGTCTTCCGCTGACACTGGCGTATTCAACTTTAAGGTCACGCCAGTGACTTCAATCATTTTGCCGAAATAACGAATGGTTTCATTAAACTCTTCTTTACCCGGCACCTGTTTGGCCACGTTAAACTGACCGCCGATCTCGGCAGCTGCATCAAACAAGGTAACATCATGCCCACGCTTGGCCGCGGTGGTCGCCGCTGCTAACCCAGCAGGCCCAGCACCCACAACGGCAATAGACTTCTTAGCTTCTAGAGGCAGATCAATCAGTTTCGTTTCGTTACACGCATAAGGATTTACCAAACACGATACTTCACCACCACTAAACACGTGATCCAAACACGCTTGGTTACACCCGATACAGGTATTGATTTCATCCTCTCTACCTTCGGCCGCCTTCTGAACAAAGTAGGCATCGGCCAACATTGGGCGTGCCATTGACACCATGTCGGCTTGCCCCTCTGCAATAATGCTATTGGCAACCGCCGGATCATTAATTCGATTCGTCGTAATCAGCGGCACAGTCAGCTCTTTTTTCATTCGAGCTGTAACTTCGACAAAAGCCGCTCTCGGTACACTCGTAGCAATTGTTGGAACGCGCGCTTCATGCCAACCAATACCCGTGTTAATGATCGTCACGCCACACTTTTCAAGCTCTTTACCCAAGTAAACAATTTCTTCCCAAGTGCTTCCGTCTTCCACAAGATCAAGCATTGAAAGACGGAAGATAATGATGAATTTTTCACCAACGGCTTCACGGGTGCGGCGAACAACATCCAGCGCAAGACGAATGCGATTTTCATATGAGCCTCCCCATTCATCCGTTCTCTTATTGGTTCGCTTTGCAATGAACTGATTAATGAAATAGCCTTCTGACCCCATGATTTCGACGCCGTCATAGCCAGCTTTCTGAGCTAATACGGCGCAAGTCACAAAGTCTTGAATCTGCTGCTCGATACCGGCTGCATCTAACTCTTTTGGTGGGAAAGGATGGATTGGAGACTTAATCGCGGAAGGCGCTACGGCCTCATTGTTGTATGCATATCGGCCGGTATGCAGTATCTGCATGCAGATTAGCGCTCCCGGAACTGAGTGCACCGCATCTGTCACCAATTTATGGTTAGCCACATCCGCCTCGTTGTCTTTACATAGAATCGCTCCACCTTGGACACCGACCCCTTGGGTATTCGGCCCAATACCGCCTGTCACGATAATGCCAACGCCGCCTTCTGCCCGTTGCCTAAAATATTCAGCCTGACGCTCCCAGCCCCCCTTACGCTCCTCTAGGCCCGTATGCATTGAGCCCATTAATACGCGACTACGTGCAGTGGTAAAGCCTAAATCTAGCGGGGCTAGCAAATGCTGGTATTGACCCATAATACTCTCCAATCTCATCTTATTTTTATGCTCAATTATCTCGAGTCTAACGAAAGTAGCCTGGCAACACGCTTTCGATATGGAGCCAGATTATGTTCCCTGTTACCATTTGCCTATATCCTATTTGAACAAATATCTGATTAAGTAAAACAGAATGACGATGAAGCTAGGTGATATCTCGGTCAGCTACGCCCGCGGAATGTTAGCGACCGTGGCCGAGTTAGGAGGCAATGCTGAGGCGCTGCAAAGCCAGTTCAGTCTGAGCGATGCCAAACTTGGACAACCCGAGGGACGCATCAGCATCCCACGATTTATGCGACTGGGCTTTGCGGCAATACAGGAGACTGACCGTCCAGATCTCGGCCTGGAGATGGGAAAACGAGTCAAAATTCCACTTCTAGGGCTAACCGGTTTTTTAGCCATGACCGCAAAAGACATTGAAGCTGCCTGCAAGGTCATTGCTCATTATGAGCGGCTTTCCAGCACAAATTGCCGAGGTCAATCCAGCTTCTACATAGAACATGGTAAAGGCGTCGCCAGCTTCTATTCCATCAGCCCTTACAACGATTACAACCTATTCGTGGTTGATTCGGTCCTCGCATCACAGCACAAAGTTTTAGAATGGCTCTGCGGAAGAACTGGCGCCATAGAGCGTGTCGAAGTCGAGTTTGAAGCACCCTTATATGCCGATGCCTACGAGCACTATTTCCAATGCCCTGTCTTATTTGGACAAAGCCGAAATGCACTCATCATAAAACCTGAAGCCTTAGCATGGCCGCTGCTACAGCACGACAAAAATGCCTTTCTAAACCTAAAAAACATCTGTGACGAGCGTCTGATTCATGTCACCAAGAGCCGCTCGCTAAGCGAAAAGGTCATGGATGAAATCAGCCCATTACTGGAAGGTCAAACACCAAGCATTGAACAAGTAGCCGATAGCCTTGGCATGCCCCCATGGACGCTCAGACGAAAACTACAAGAGCTCAACACTTCATTTCAGGTTCTGTTGAACGATACAAGACGAAGCTTGGCAGAGAGCTATATGAAAGACACTGATTTAGCGATTGGTGAAATTGCCTATTTACTTGGTTTTTCATCTCCAACCGCATTTCAACGGGCATTCAAACGCTGGACAGACGAGTCACCTGGTCAGTATCGAAAATCCAAAAGAGATATAGGCTAATTAAAAAGGGAAGTATTATTGACCCGGCTCCCCAGAATTGGGGGGACGGGATATTTAATGGAGTCTGTTATAGCTCGAACGCATCGTCGGAATAATCATCATCTTCATATTCGACGTTTTCAAGCAACTCCTCTTCGTAGTCACTCATATCTGTCCTCCTAGACATGAACTTACATTGGCCTTCCTAGACCAAACCCTGTGGACCGATCCATGCTGTCTCACATGTGGCCACTCTACGGTGAAAATATGACAGTTTTATTAAAAATCGTACACAATTCACCCAGCAATTAAAGTAGTGCCGCTTTTCTTACTCATTTTCAAGCAACTCAAACAAAAATGGACAAATAATAAGAAAAAAGACTGAAAGTCAGCCAATTCAAGCACTTACTGAAAGGGATTTCGCTATGAAGGGTACTTCAGGAAAGTGACGGACTGAAAAAGCAAAAAGCTTATAATCTCATTCCGTTTAAAGTGGCGGACTGGACGGGACTCGAACCCGCGACCCCCGGCGTGACAGGCCGGTATTCTAACCAACTGAACTACCAGTCCACTTTAAGTGGTGGGTGATGACAGGATCGAACTGCCGACCCCCTCCTTGTAAGGGAGGTGCTCTCCCAGCTGAGCTAATCACCCACATCAAATTGTA
>Ga0181590_10001927_pt1 | contig 17461 bp, 5 predicted proteins | sample 071ome_34_FD_132446 | JGI IMG/M metagenome (GOLD analysis project Ga0181590, IMG submission 132446) | Coastal salt marsh microbial communities from the Groves Creek Marsh, Skidaway Island, Georgia - 071411BT metaG (megahit assembly) | ecosystem: Environmental > Aquatic > Marine > Intertidal zone...
CTACAGATTTATTTGAGGCAACAATTTTAATACCGTCTTGTTGCCCTACTCTAACTCTAATGTTTGCCATTAGCGAGTAACTCCTTTACTTACTAGAGCCATTCCCTCAACAACTCTTGTCATCGTTGAGGTAGTATCTGTAATTACAACATCATAAACGTATCTACCTTCTTTAAGACTTGCTGTTTGTGTTGTTGACAAACCAATCTGAACTTGTCCCAAGGGAGCATTAGATATTTGTGCTGTAAATGTCGTAACACCAGTAGCACTGGCGTGCTTTCTCATTTGGGCATTGATACCATATCCAGTCAAATCTAAAGCAGAATTTGTGGCAGCATTTTCGAGGGTGAATACGTGACTGAAGTCAGTTCCACCATTAATGACGATATTACTAACGTAGACAGCCATTTGTAAGTGGTCTTTAGAACTATTTATGCTAAACCAGAGATAGCAAAATTCTTAATAACTTCTTGTTGTTTTAGATAAAGTTTGAAGTAAGACTTAGCGAAGTTTTTTAATTCATCAACATTTAATTCATCAATGAGTCGAGAGTACTTTTCGTACTCAAACATTTTATTCATCGACTCTAATTCGATTTTGTCTGGGTCCATTGATGATCTCCATAAGTAGGGATTTGATTTCACTAATATCGTCTTTTATTTGATCGATTTCCTCTCTTTGTCTCTTCCTTTCAGATCTTAATTTAACATACTGCAAGTATTCTGCAGTATCTGTGTTTACAATAGCACCTGATTCTTCACGAAACAGGTGCTTATGACCTTCAACTCTTCTCATCTTATGCTAGGGCAATAGTTCTCAGATCCTTGAATCTTGGAGCTCTTGCTTCATTTGTTCCACTCATTACGATCTTAACTCTGAAAGCATTGAATTGTTCAAGTTCATCAGCACTAAACTGATACTCAAGGAACTCTCCATCATTACTTGAGCGTACAAATGCGTCCGCTCTACCATTATTTAACGTAGAATCAACAACAGAATCTCCATATCCATCACCATCGGTATCCTTCAGGTTATCATAACCTGGGAATAGTTCATATGCTTGTTCAACTCCATTTGAATCTGTTCTAAAGAGTTGATATAGAACTCTGAAGTCTGCAGATGAATGGCGATATGAAGAAACTAGAACCTTGAGGGAAGTTGCTGGTTGCTTCAGTCTGACTATGCTTGTAGCATAGACAGCGCTATGTGGATCTTCCTGAACCAGATTGACTCTACCATCAAAGGCATAGTCACTTACTGGATTATTCAATCTGTTTCTACCAAATACGATAGATGCTGTAGAAACATTAACAGCAGGAGACAGATTTGGATCTGCCGTATTCATTGTTAGACCAAGTGTGAATGACTTGTTCTTTGGTAGAGATGAAAGTCTTGTAGTCTCATTAATTTCAGATGCTACAAGTCTTGTGGTTGTTAATTCATTTACATTGTTTAGTTCAATAGTTTCGTACCCCTGATCAAGGAATGAAACCTCAGAACCACCAGCACTTGTACCAGAAACGGTTCTGATCTGTGCTGAAAGTGTAGTAGATTCTCCAGGAGTTAGAACACTGAACTGTGGATCAATTCTATTGAATTGAATGTTCTTAGATGCAGATGCATTTCTACCACCAACAATGTTTTCATCAGTGAAGCACAGTAAACTGTCTCCAGAAGTTCTAGATCCACGATCAATTTGTAGATGATATGTATCAAAATCTCTGAGAGACTTAATTGTACTGTCTGATGGTAGATTATGTTGGGTATTGATTCTGGTTAGAGAAATACCATTTAACTCATAAGGGTAAACCTTATCGCTAATGCTATGTTGTCTAGTCAGTGAATTATCAATACCTCTGGTTCCAATACCCAGTGTTCCAGCACCAGCAGAACCAGCAGTGATTGAATTGTAGAAGATAATCTCATTATTTACCTTTAGGTAACCTTGTGAGGTTGTGATTCCTTCAAATGTTGCGAATATAGAAGTATTAGCAACTGAGATTGTAGTATCGCTAATAGCAAGATTAGCATCCAGAGTTGTTGGAATAGTGTCTGGAGCAAGATCGGCAAGAATGACTAAATTATTATCAGCGTGCATTCCGTGATTTGGTTGAGTAACTTCAATTACTCTTCCATCATAAAGATTGCTGATAAGAGCAGAACTTAAGATGTCGGTGTTAGCATAGGAAACAGCAGTGCTTGAATCACTATAGACTACCAGATCTTGACCAACAGTGAACTCTTCTCCCTGAACATTAGTTAGGAATAAAGTGTCTTTTCCAGACAATGTGTTGACTGAAATTTGGGCATTCTTACCTTTAACAACATCGGATGTTGTAATTCCAAGAATGTCTCCAACAACATATCCGCTTCCAGCTACTGTAATTGCTGGATCGCCAAAAACAGATCCATTGGAGAAGGTAACAATACCAGTTGCTCCACTACCATTACCAGTAATGGAGTAGAATGATACATCATTGAAAGTACCATTACTATACCCAGTACCAACTCTACTTACTAGCGTATTATCAATCTGACCACCAACCTGTTCAATGTATCCACTGATAGCAGAAGTAGTAGTACCATCACTAACTTTTTTACCAATGCTGAGGATGCTATCCATAGCAGTGGTTGTTCCAATACCAACTTTTAGTTTTCTTGGTAGTGTCTTGATAGAATTCTCATTGAGTTGACCAACGTTTGTATCTCTGGTTCCCAATGATGGGTTGTAGAAGTATGCTACACCAGGATTTGTGGTGAACTCTGCCTTATAAAGTTTGAATTTGAGGTCTTCAAACTGATTAGCAGTCCAAATAGTACCATTTTGAGACTTGAAGAGACTTCCTCCAACATACTGCTTGGTGGCAATAACGCTTTCTGCATCAGGTAGAGTTGAAGTATTTACGGTCTTCTCACCCATTCTGGCGATCCAGACTTCATATAGATCAGAGTATGGTGAAAGTAGAACTATAGAGTACTCAGTATCTGCTTCCAGATAAACTGGCGATGGGAACTTAATGTTAGTTGCTACGGAAGCATCTCTTGAGGTTTGAATCTCTGATGGATCAAGAGTGACTCTAGAGTATTCTGTTACAAGGTTCTTGGTAGGAATACCAAGTTCAACCGTTCTGAGTTCAACAAATAGTTTCTCACTATCATCCTTATTAGCAAAGAATACATCAAATCCAGTTATGAATGCACCACTTTCATCGACAGTGAATGACTGTGCTAGTGGGTCATATCTTTCAACTTCAGTGATTCTCTCAAAGATGTTGATTCTACCAGTTGTTGTATAATTTGTTTCGGCACTACTGATAAGTGTGCTTCCAGGGAGTTGTGCCTCGTTTGTAGCACTAGAGGTTAGTCTAAAGGTCTTAGTTCCAGTAGTAAATCTCAGTGGTGGGGGTGGTGATGCTAGAGGATTCCTAAAGAACATAGAACCATAGATATCACCAAAAGTATCGGCAACGAGTCTGATATTTGCTACCGATGCTTGAGCGCCACTTGTTTCACCAAGAAGTACCATTCCAGTTGTAAGATATCCATTATACTTACCAAGAACTTCTTCCTGAAGTGCTTCAACATCAACGTTGAGAACTGTAGAAGAAGCGGAATATGAAGTTGGAAGAGTAATAGACTTATTGTATGGGTTCAAACTAAAGGTAGTTGTTGGACTTCCACCTGGTCCAGTCTTGTGGTTGGGTTGAACAACTCTACATGTGAATAGATTTGACCCACCAACATAACCTCTTACAGTTTCACCGACCTGGAATACACCAGAGGTCATGGTGATTTCTACAAGTTTTGGAACGATATCCAGACCACTTGTGCTGTCGAAGAAGTGGTAGTGTCTTGCTAGAGGTCTTAGACCAATAGCCTTGAATAGTACGTTTCTTGAACGAATGTGTGGATCGGGTGTGGAAGAAGCAAGAACAGTTCTTGTTCCAACAACTCTTGTAGCACCACCAGAACCGCCAACTGTTCTGCTTCCACCGTCTCTAACAATCGTTCTTGTCCAACTATCAGTCTTTGGACTTAGTTCGATAGCACCATTAAATTCGATAACATTGAATGGGTTTACATTTTCAACTCTAGTTGCTAGAGGTTGTTCAATCCATGACTTTTCAGTGTACTTGAGAGTAATTAAGTCTCCAGTCTTTTGAACATTAGAGTCAAGTAGAGTTAGATCTTCACTAAAATTAGCAGTCTCCAAGTTAATGGATGGATCGAGTGCTGGTTGTGGAGCTAATGAGTGGAAATCAATAGGTGTGATTAGCTCATTATCTGCAGTATCAATATCGGCAGTTGTTTGTGCTCTATCTAATCTCTGATTATCTTTGAAGTCATCAACAAAGAAACCAGACTTGAATCTGTCTAGACCATCAACGTCTCTGATTTGTAGAGTCTTGGTGCTGAGTTCTAATAGTGAAAGAGAAGTTACAGTCTCAAGATTTTCGACCCTATCTTCAATCTTTCCAATATCTCTCATTGTATATCTTCTATTATCGACAACAGTAACCACTGCGTCACTAGTGTCGTAGAGATATGCTGGTAGAGAAATTGTTCCAATCTCCATAGCATCATCACTATTTGATGGTGCTTTTGGATTTTCTGCAGATGCTCCCTTAATTACACTGAAAGCACCCTCTTTGTTTAGAACTACCTTATCAATTCTTGGTAGATAGAAGTCATAACCAATGAGTGAACTCTCATTTGGTGCAACTACCAATGTTGGGTTAATTCCGACAGTAGCAAAAGTTCTGCTAGCAAAATCAAATGGTGATAGTGTTGTTGATGTGAACTGGGCAACTCTTGGTCTAAAGTCTAGAGTATCAGTTGCTCTTGTTCCATCACTCATCAATGGAATATCACTCTTGAATCTATCAGCATCGTATGAGTTTACTGTATAAAGGTTACCAGCATCATTAGTTGGAATTGTATAATGATTAAAGATAACCATCAATCTATGTGATGGAATATAGTTATCATTTCCTCTTACAATTCTGGCGTAGTCGTAGAATTGATCTCTAACACCTTTATCTAAGGTATACTTTGAAGTAATGTCTTGGTAGTTTCCTTCATTAACTGCTTGAACAGTTGAGATAATATTAGATTCACCGAAGGTTGCTACTTCACCTACAACAAACTTGTTCGAGTTTAGATAAACAATTTCAACCTTTGTCGCAGATGATCTGGTTACAACCTGTGCAATAGCGCCACTGGTCGATCCAACTACTCTTTCTCCTAGAATTGAATTTGTATTCAGTCCTAGACCAGATGGAAATTCAATAGAATCTAGAGTAGGTGCAGATGTATCATAAGACTCATAGATCGCTAATACTTCTACAACATCGGGTAGATTGAGGCAAATTTCCTTGTCCTCAACTCTAGTTCCATAGTAAGCACTTTCGGTAAGACCACTAATAGCAGTTGATACACCAGAAATAGTGTTGGTGATATTTACCTTTTCACTTCTGGTGAAGTTTTTGGTCTTACTGGAAATAGAATTCTTCTTAACAGTCGTATTGACTGTAACGTTTCCAGATTGAGAAGCGGTGAGACCAGTAAACGTAATTGTCTGACCATTTGAACCGAGAGATACTTGATCTGCGGTTAGATCTTCAACAGATCCATCAGAATAGAAGACACTATATCTTTCCGTATCAAACGTTTCGAAGAAGGCACTACTGATACCAGTTGTTGAAACATTGATCGTGAGTGATCCAGTAGCACTGGTTGTTTGTTGCTTGAGTTGACTCGATACTAGTAAATTTGAACCAGCAAGATTTACTGAAGCAATGTTCTTTTCTTCTAGAGGTGCAAATAACCCACCATTGTCCTGTACTAGAGGTACGCCAATGGAGAAGGTAACATCAGTATTAGAACCTGGAAGAGATCCGTTACAGACGCCGCTAACGCTCTCAACGGCAGCAACAGTCATTGTGTTGTCTGAGTTAACACTAACAACTCTATTGAATGTCTCATCAGCAACACCAGGAATCTGGTATCTGATAATAGTATCACTCTTAATACCAACAAAATTCTTTCCTGGGCAACTTACTGCTCCAGCACTAGTGATTCTAATAGTATCGGCAATACCAAAGTTCTTTGGTAACTTTCTTTGTAGAACTGAGTCTGCAATAAAGTCAAGACTCATATCCGTATCAATCGTATCAGAATCCTGATAGATTGATTTTATGTCCTGAATTCCCCAACTCTTTACACTCTTGATTGATCTTGGAATCTCTTTAGTTCCATTGATTATCAGTTCTTCACCTTCTATAAAGGTTCCGGATGTTTGAGTTATCTGAATTGTTGTACTTCCACCTGGATTTGTTGTAACATATCCAGATGCTCCACTACTTACACCCTTAACATAAGAACTAGCAGGTACTTGGTTATTCTCTACTGGTTGGTTGAGGGTAAGTTGTGTATAAGTTTGAATATCAAATAGATACAAATCCCATTCTGAAGAATCATTTGAATATGCAGCATCAGTCAAACTGAATGAGTAGACTCTAGCCTGACCAATTTCAGTTCCAGTAGCAGCAGTAGAGGATGATCCTCTTCTCTGATTCTGTAGTTTTACTACGTTTGAGTTATTATTTACGCCAAGAATAGGAGTTCCCTGAACGTTATTCAGTCTCATCAGAGTTCCAAATTCAAATGGAACAAGTGCAGATGAAACACTCTTCTTATCTCTTGGTTTCTCTACGTCGATGTTTGTAGTAGAGATCGTTTCAATATCATATCCCTTAACGTAAGCCCTTCCAGGAGAGACTTTAACGGTCATCAAATCTTCAGATGGAGTATTTCCTTGATCTGTACTCTGAGAAGCAGAGTAAACTCCTCCATTGGATAGACCGTTGTTTAGAGATTCATTTACTTCTACACCAAATTCGTCTACGGCATAGTCGCCAGACTCTTCAAATGTTCTCTTAGCAAAGTAATCTCTAATTAGGTTATAACTTGACTTATTCTGTAACTTTTTGATTTCGCCGTTTTCGATTCTAATCAGTTCGACGAATGTCTTATCATCAAAGTCTGTTAGAAGTTTCTTCGATAGGGTTAAAGAAATCTTTAATCTATCAGCACCAGGTGCTGCATAGTTGGAATATCCCTTAGCATTATCATATAATGAATTATCATCTTTAGCGGTTACAATCTCTTCTAGGATTGTTAGACCAACTCTATAAGATGAATCTGCTCTGTAAGCATCAAGAACAATTTTATCTTTTGCTACATCTACAAAAGTTCCTCTAATAAAATAAACACCATCCGCAATACCAACTGAGGTTCCGACTGCGGTAGCGTCTTCATCAATTAGAGATGCAACAGTTTCTCCAGCATTTACTGTTGTGTTTCCGTAAGTAAATCCAGATTCTACAATTAGAACTTCACCATCGGTGAATGGAACTACTTCACCAGCGTTGTCGGCATTCAAATACCTCACAAACAACGTGAGATTTGTAATACCCTCGGATTCGGATACGTCTAACCACTTATCAACTGTAGCAATGACTCCAGAAGTTTGACCTCTAAGTTTTTTACCAACAAGATTACTTGCATAGATGTTAACATCTATACCCAAGTGATCTGAGTTGATTTTTACTGAGTTATAATTAGCATCAAAGGTTACCCCTCCAGGGATAACCATAGAACCTTCTTTAAAGATATGACTTCCAAACGATTCTATCTGATTTTGTAAGATAGACTGGAGAGTTGTTAGTTCTCTCGCCTGGATTGGATACCCTGGTTTAAATAAAACCCTGTAGAAATTATCATACTTGTCAAAATCATCATAGTAAGGGTTTATATTGAGATTCGTTTTCTGTGGCATTTTTTAGAATTCCAGGATAATTTTAACGTCTTCTTTTTGTCTAGAATTTCTGGTAATAGCGGGACGGTTATCAAGATATACAATGTCCCCTGACCCTTTATTTATCTCAGGACTGGCAACTCCGTTTGTAAATTGAGTTCCTAAAGAAATAAGTTTCGTTCCAGATGGATTGGTGCTAATACCAGTAAATCCAGTATCGATAGAACCAGAAAAACCACCAGTTGATGTTACAGCGTTTGCGTTTGAAGCAAAATCATACAGTTTAGCATTTGTAGAAACACCAACATAATCTGTAGCATCAAAGTATGTTTGATTCAAGAATGAATTTCTATCTTGGAAATACTTGAGGACTTTAGTTTCAGAATCGTATGAAGCAGCATATCCTTTAGCAGTACCACCAGTTACAGACTGACTAATCTTATCCCCAACAGATATACTTCCAGTAACAGATGTGAACTTGAGTGCACCAAGAGATGAGAATTGATTTTCAGTAAACAGATTAGTGGATCCAATTGAAGTTGGATTCTTTACAATTCCAATCTGGGCAAATGTTACATCAGTTGGGAAATCTTTTGTCGAATCATCAAATCTAGCATAAACTAGAACTTTGTCGGCACCAAGTTCTCTGTAAATATCATATCCATGACCCTTTGAAGGTGGAATGATAGGAATCAATTTAGCCTTGGTTGAAGAACTTGAGTTAATTGAACCAAGGTCAACCATACCGTAGGTGTAGTTCTTACCACCAGAAGAAACAACCGTATTGGTTACTTTTCCATTAGCATCTACATCTACAATAACCTTTGCTCCGCTACCATCACCTAAAATATTCAATTCATGAGAACCTTGAGAATACCCAAGACCTTGGGCATCAATATAAACCTTCTTTATCTGATTTTCATTTGTATCCGAATCTCCATTATCTCTCACAGCAACAATTTGAGCATTAGTTGAGGATGCCCAATCACTAGGTAGAGAAATATACTCTGTAGAGTCGAATTTTATAATATCGCTAGGTGAAACTGTATATAAGTATTTCCAAAGATATCCATCACCACTTACACCTGCTTTAGATGGTTCCAAATCCGTGAATGTTGGTTCATCTAAAGATGCATTTCCCGATGTGTTGATTCCAGAAGAACCATTATCAACACAAATATAAACTTTATACTCACTATTCATTACATAATAGTTTGAGTCATAAAGTCTAGATGACTTTGTGGTTGGTGAAAGATTGGTCAGACTATAGTCATGACGATACATTTCATATTTTGTTCCTCTCGTCCAGTCAATTCTTCTAACAAGTCTTCTCACATTGGCTGAAGTTACCTTCTTACCAAAAGACATGTTATCACCAACAAAATTCTGATAATCAAAGTTATCAGTTGGATTGGGAGTGCTAGTGTCCCAATCCGTTGTTCTACCATATCCAACTACATCTGGATTGGAAAGACCTACAAAGACATAATATGAATTAGAAGAGCTGGTGACGGAATCTACAAAATTTCCCGCATTTAATATTCTAAACTGATCTGTTACAATTGCCGCCATCGTAATAGCTTTTTTCTATATTTATAACTATCCTAGATCCTTCCTCAAAGCACCAGCATCTCTCAAACCATATCCACGTCTCTGAATTGTTGGGAATGTTGATAATCCAGAGTCAACTGTTAGACCAGTTACGGCAACAGAAACTGGTGAAGACGATCTTGAGAATCCAGAAAGTTTACCCCAAGAGAAGTAACCATTAGGATCTGTGATGCTACCAGAAGTTGATAGACCAGTAACAGATGTTGTTGATAGAATATTGCAGGTAGCAATTCCTGTTGTAGCCTCAGAGTGGAAATCACTGATGATGTATACGTTATCGAGGAATGTTGTACCAACACCAACTATTGAAGAATCAGTACCATTGATTGAAGTTACTCCAGATCCAATGCTTGTGTTGAACACATAAATTGGATATCCAGCCTGAAGACCAGTGAATGATGTTGCTCTCAGAGTAAACTTGAGTGCTAGTGGATTGCTACCAGTACCAACGGTCGTTCCAATTCCAGTAATAGTTCCTGCAAAACCAGCAACAGCGTTAATATCAGTTAGAGTTTCGAAAGAAACTACTGGTGTTGATGTTATAACCTGTGGAGGTGCGGTATGAGTGTAACCAAATCCAGAATTAGTGATCGTTAAAGAAGTAATACTACCATTTGAAATGGTTGCCGTTGCTGTTGCGGTTGTACCAACACCAACTCCAACTGCCTTAGGAGCAGAAATCTTAACATCAGTTGAGGATCCAACATATCCAGAACCGCCACTAGTGATGCTCAAAGAACTAATTGTACCAGCAGCAGAAACAACTGCGGTTATCGCTGCAGCAACTGGATCGGAAGTTGTATTAACAATCAATCCATCTACGGTAGCAATTGTAATAGCAGACTCATTCTCTTCATAGTTAAAGAATTGTGCATCATCAACAAATATTTCAGTTGCTGATGTTGAAAGATCACCGATAATTTTTGCAGTTGGATATACTAGAGATTCGATGGAATCTCTGGACTTATAAATCAACTCTCCACCAAGATTCTTATCAACTTTTTGCTTAATCCAACTAAAGTTCTTATAGTTTGCATCATCAATTCCAAGACCACCATAAATGTTGGTTTCTACTTTATCGGAAGCATTGATATTGTAGATCGTTCTTGGATCTTGAACATCACTAGTCTTAGTCTTCTGTAGTTGAATAAGATCTCCAACCTTGATTGTTTCATTTACGTTGACGCTGATAGAATCAGTATCTCTTGTTCCCATGTAGAAGAAGATATCAACCTTATCAGATTCTTTAGGTGCAGTTGTGAATACAATCGAAGTACCACCTTCAAAGTTGTAGTTTACATTTGGTTCTTGAAGAACACCATCAATATAAATCAGGAGAAGTGCTTCCAAATCGATAGAAGCAGAATCAATGTTATTTGAATCAACTTCAAAACTCAATAGATCACCATTGTAATACAGTGGGAATCTCTTTCTTGTTCCAGTTTGAAGTTCACTGATTGAATCAATATAATCAAACTGTCCAAATTGCCATGCTGCAAAGTTATCATTGAATACTTCCAGAACTTCTAGTTCAAAATCATTGATTGGGGAAGAAAGATCCTTAGCAGTTACCAAACCAACTGGTTTGAACTTATCACCTTTTCTGAATCCCCAACCAGGTCTAGTGATCTTGAAGTTTGTAATTTCGAATAGTGTTGAACCAATACCAACATTGGTAACAGCAGCACCAACTTCAACGTTGAGGAGAAGACCACTTCCAGTATCGGTAGTAGCGCCAATACCAAGACGAGAAACGCCAACAACAGATAGATTTTCATAATTTGGTTCTGGTATTTGAATAGTTGGATTAGAACTATAACCAGTTCCACCATCAGAAACTGTAAATGCTAGTGTTCCGCCAGCACCAACGGTGGCAGTAATTGTTGCCGCATCTCCACTATGGTTTGGATCAGTTACTCCGATAGAAACTGTTCCTCTGTATCCAGATCCAAGGATATCGGTAGAACCAATACCAACAGATTGAATAACGCCACCAGAAACGACTGCTGTTACGGCAGCGCCAACAAGAGGAGCAAATCCAAGACCCTGTGTTGAACCAAGGGAAACAATCAAACCACCTCTAGGAAGTAGATTCTGGTTTACATCATATTCAGAAATGAATGATGCATTATCAACACCAGTAAATACAATGCTAGAAATACCAGCATTTTCGATGAAACTATAGTTTCCACCTGCATTATTGGTTGTTGTTGGTGTTTGGAACATGTTATTGATAAACACCATCCCACTACCAGTTTCAATTCCTGTGGTATTTGCACCACCAACTGTTAGTCTATAAGTAGCACCAATTCCAGTAAACTGTCTTGTGATGTTATCATAGATTTGGTTAGTGGAATAATCCTGTCTCAGATAAACTCTTCCAGTAAATGTTGACTTGGTGTAAGGAATGTTGCTCTCATCAACCAACTCTTGGGTGTTACCTCTAGGAGCCTCAGTAAAGTGAATTTGGCTTCTAGTCATGTTGTAAGAACCCTGATAGACCCTGACGGTTGTTCCATCAGTGTGGGTTGTTGCTAGAGTTCCAACAAATCCCCTTTCACTCTTAACAACATTGAATGAACCAGTTCCAGTGATAGGTCCAGTGGTTGTTGTACCAAGACCAACAGCATCAACCTTAACAAATTCGTCATCAATCTTCAGAACATCGCCTGGAAGTACTGAGGAAATACCAGAAACTCCAAAGTATGTTGCTCCAACAGCAATAGAACCACCATTATCAAAGAGGGTATGGCTGATCGGAGTGAATGCGAGAGGAGCTCTAGCAACACCGTCAATGGTGATCAGTGATTTCTCCAGTTTCTTGCTCATCTCAAGAGTGTGAGCATTTCCAGTTCCAGCAGAATTGAAGGTTACTGCTGTTCCAGCATTTGCGTCAGACTTGCTTGTAGCGAGTTGGAATTGGTTGTTGTTAATCTTGATAGCGTATACGTCTATTGGAAGAATATTGCTATCGGACATTACCATGGCGGTATATGCTCCACCAACAAATGATGATCTTGGTGTATAGGTTAATTTCTCACCAGTGCTAAAGAAGTGATCATTTAGTGTAAATGTACCAGTTGCAAGATTGACGACAGTGGAGATACCAGGATTGAATTGCTTTTCAAAGATAGAAACACCATTGTGTCTTAGATCAAAGTCAAACTTGTTTGTTCTATCTCCATTAATTGAGTCAAACTGATCTGTGATCAACTTCTGGTTTACAGTACCATATGAAAGTACAGCAGGAATATTATTCAAATCTTTCTCAGTTTGAATAATTTCATTGTATGTTTGTACTGTAATGTCGTCGGAGATATTAGAATCTGGATAGAAGACTAGGTTAAAGTCATCTCCAGAAATTTCGGATCCGAACGTACCGATTCCAGTTGTGCTTTCAATAGAGAGGTAAGGATACTGTACTGTGAATGTATTGGTGTTGTTGTGCTCAAATACAACTTGATGTAGTGCTGAGGTGCTTCCATAAGAAACCTTAGCAGTTGTTTTGACTGTGGTAACATCTGCTCTAGAGTATGTTAATACTGTTGAGATTCCAGTTCCAGAGAAAACTGAGTAATTAGTTTCCAGTCTACCTTCTTTTACCAAATCATCTGGTTGTCCAGATGCTTTGAAGATGTGTGTTCCTATACCAGCAGCAGTAGTACCAAAACCAACAACAGAAGATCTAACAAGAACTTCATTTGACTCTGTGTTTTCAAATTTGAGTGAAAGAACACCAGAATCTATACTTGAAGTGAAAGTTCCGATAAAGTTATTTGATACAGCAGAACCAGAGGAGTTGTCGAAGAAGAAATCAGACTTATATGTATCGGTTCCATCGTGATCGATGAACATATCAACAACAGTCTTATCCTTTGTTACAGTATCGGTGAGTTCAACAATTGCGAAGAGAGATTCTGCAGTTTCAGTTGTCTTTTCATAAACAGTTGCGGTTGATCCTACACCAACAGTTACGTTAGAACCAATAAGGTCTACGAAACCAATTGACTGAGTGCTAATACCAGCAAGTGTTGTGTTGAAATTGGTTTTGATGAATTTGATATCAAAATCAGACTCATAAGGATCTACTGGAGTAAATCTTAGTTTTACATTACCAAACGAATCCTTAATCGCCTGAAGATCTGCTAGTTGACTATCAGTGTTGTGTAGGGATGATTTCTCAACAGTAATCAAGTCGTCATCAGCAGTATTCAATACGACAATTTCAGTAGCCTGTCTATCAGAAGTATTTGGATTGATTATCTGAACAAAGTATCTGCTATATCCATCGTTAGCAATGAAACTATCAATGTCCTTATAGAGAGTCGTATTTGCATCTTCTGCATTAGAGAAGAGATTGTTAAAGTTATCAATTGTCAGAACTCTGTTAGTTCTACACTCAATGTAGTCACTTAGTTTCTTGTTCTGAAGTTTAACAAACTTAGACTTATTGGATGATACGTCAATATCAATACCAAAGTCAAAGAAGTTAATAGCATCAACTCTCATTGTTGATCCATCAGCATTGAGGTTGATAATATCAACTAATGCAGTACTAGTTGATGTCTCACTGGTTGCTGCAGAAACTTTTCCTTCACTTGTAATACCTGTATCAGCAAAGTTCTTGAGACCAGGTGAGTGAAGAAGTCTATTAACTGGATCTACCCACTCTTCATATTCTATTGGACTCTTAATGCTGTATGATAGGTTTTGGTAATAGTCATTATCAGGAAGAACCTGATAATCTTCGTCCATCTTACCAATATCATTTGACCAACCATAGTCGGTATTGAGACCATAGTTGACCTTAAATATACCCTTGTTCTCCTCAACAGAGTCAATAGTTGCTATAGCACCAGAATCCTTACCAAAAATTACTTCACCAACACTCAGAGTGTATGTTCCATAAACTTTAATAGAATCGTTCAAGTTATCTGTAATAACCAAATCTCTTTCAATGTAGGTATTACCAGATTTTGTGAATATAGTTTCTCCGACAATAAACGATAGTGGTTCTTGAGTAACATCAAATGTTGGATAGTTATTACGATTTACCAAGAAGGCAAAGGAGTTTTGGTCAGTGTTTGCTATACCTGCATTTGTAGCATATGGTGAAATATCATACTCAACTTCTGCTGGGTTGGTATTTCTGTATGCAGTTACCTTGAAGAAGTTGTAACTATAGTCTGCTGAGTTAAATCCAGTACCAGTTGTTGATGCTAGAGATACTCCTTCAGCAAATACAAAGTCACCAACGGCAAATGGTACATTCGCTGCAGTAAATCCATTGACTGGAGTTGAAAGTACACAGGTTACAACACCAGCTGGAGAAGAGAAGCAACTATTAATACCAACACCATTACTGTTGTTGATAGAATATATCTGAGACTTCAACTCAGAAATTCCTCTTGGTGACTCAACAATTTCTACAGAGGAAACTGCCGCACCCTGCATTTTTGCTACTACAAGACCAGTATCATATGCAGTTCCAGTTGCTGGATTAACAATGACCAAATCTGGTTTTGATGTATAACCAGAACCACCAGACGTAACATCTACGTTGGTAATGTGGTTTCTATTTACAACGGTGATATTTGGTGAGATGTAAACTTCTGGGTTGAGAGTCTTATCTGCGGAGAAGTCAAATCCAGGATCTTGAATTGTAACCTGGTTGATTCTACCCAGAGTTGTCGAAGTTGGAATAATATCAGCATTTTCACCGATAGAGGAAGCAATACTTACAAACTTAGGAAGTTTCTTGTAGTTTGCTCCACCAAAAGTGATCTTCATAGAATCTACACCACCAAGAGCTCTTGGTGAAGTTGTAGAATACTTGAGAACACTTGTTGATGACTGGTTATAATCCAAGTCTTCTGGAACACCTCTCAGTGAAATATCAAAAGTAGTTGAACCAATACTAGAGATGGTGTATGATCCATTGTACTTGCTGGATGAGAATAAAATTTCGTTATTGTTTTTAACGTCAGTATCAGCAGTGCTTATAAATCCAGACTTTTCTAATTGATAATAGAGTTTTGATGGTAGATCTTCATTATAATTTAATGTGAACGTTGCCGTCGTTGTTACACCAACAGTTCCAACACCTGAAGTGCTGAAGGTTGAAGATGATCCAATAGAAACTAATTCGTTTTCAAATTCTCTATCATAGAATAGTTTGAGGGTATATCCACTCAACGACGTATCGGAAACGTTGAATACCAGGTTGTTGTCTCTAACAACTTCCAGTTGTGGGTTGATTCTGGAAAGTTCCTGACTAGAACCACCTGTAGAAGCAAAGCTTACAACTGTTGGTGGTGTGGAGATGGCATCATAATGGGATGGTGTGAGATTGATTGTATCATCATCAATTCTATAAACAAAGTATGAACCAGTAGATAGACCAGATACAACTAGGTCTGATGCATCGTAAAAGACTTTATCTCCAGTTTTTAGACCGTGATTAGTGAGAGTAAGTTCTCCAGTTGAGGTATTAACTGCTGTTGAGTTAAAACCGATTGGATTGATAAGTAATCTGTCGTATGTCGAATTATACTTGACGTATACAGATACTGATGTTCCAACTCCAACAGACTGCTGGGAATTCAAACTTAACTTAATCGTATCACCATTGGTTAACCCATGATCTGTAGAAACAGAAACTCTTGCCTTAATTTTTTCTGCTCTAGCAGTTACTTGAGTTTTGTTTGATGTTAGTGAATATCTGTAGTCAGTGCTGTCTCCATTTTCAAGAATAGTTCTGAAATACAGTCCTTCTGTATTTGTTGTTAGACCAACTTGCGTACAAAGACCGACAAGATCATCAGATTTCTTAATTACGAATAGAGTTTCTGTGTTTCCACTTTGAGGAATTCCAAAAGTGTTACTTGCTTCGGCAGTTGAAACTGTAAATCCTTGTGTTCCACCAACTCTTTCAAATGTAACTTGTTGTCCAGTCTTGAATGGGTGATTTGGTAGATATACACTTTGAATTGGTACTGATAGTGATTTTGATCTACCGCCAACTAGATAAGTGTTTGCCGAAGCAGATCCTGTTGTTGTACCAATACCAACAGACTGAAGTGGGTTGAAGTATACCTTATCGTCTACTGCAGACTCAAAGTATGAAGTCTTAACTGGTAATGTAAATCTATTTGTGGATACAAATACATCAGTATGTGCTGTGTGAGCAGACCCTGTAACCCCTCTGAGAACCCTTAGAACCTTGTTCTCTGGGTAAACGTTAAGGACAGACATCCTTTCTGTTCCAATCGCCACAGTGGTTCCTGCAGCGACCGTTGATGGGATGTTGATAACGAAGATATCAGTAACAAATCCTACTGTTGAGTTTGCTGCTACCTCAGCAACAATTTTTGTTGTCTCTGAGCTAACTCCAATTTTGTGAGTCTTTGTTAATCCAGGAACAAACGTAGATAAACCAGAGATAACAATCTGATCATTCTCAAGGAATGTGTGATAAGGATCAACATGTACAGATACCTGATTCGAGTTGTCCCAGGTAAGAACATTAGACTGATAAGTTTGAATCGTTGTGTTTACATCTACAATCGACTTACCAGTTACAGAACCAACATATGCCGATAGACCACCACCGTTAGTATCGGTATTATCGAATGAAGCAACGTCGTTTACTCTATAGTTGCTTCCCGCCTCATTGACTGTAAATCCATCAACAGATCCTTTAGTGATCGAATCAATAATTGCACTCTGCATTAGAGTCTCATAAGACTCAGAAATGAAATCATTGTTAGCGTACTTGTCACCAATCTTATATGGGAAAGTATTTCTTGTTAATTGTGAGTTATTGAAATCGTATCCTTGGTCAATATTCTGTGTAATTGGAAGAGAACGATATGTATGTCCTAGGAAGTATGGGAACTTGGTATTCTTACCATCGCTAGTAATACCTACGTGATATGCATAAACACCATTGGGGAATTCGGGTGTCTTAGCGTATCTTCCATTGTGCTCATCAAGATCACCAGAAGACTTAAACTTATAATCCTCAACAAA
>Ga0181590_10001928_pt1 | contig 17450 bp, 15 predicted proteins | sample 071ome_34_FD_132446 | JGI IMG/M metagenome (GOLD analysis project Ga0181590, IMG submission 132446) | Coastal salt marsh microbial communities from the Groves Creek Marsh, Skidaway Island, Georgia - 071411BT metaG (megahit assembly) | ecosystem: Environmental > Aquatic > Marine > Intertidal...
AACATAAGCTTTAAAAAAGCTTCAGGATTGTGTCCAAGTACTAATTCTGGAAAATCTCTCACCTGAAAAAAAAACCAATGCCAGTAACCAGCGGCAAGATGCATATCTGTATTTTTAAACAAGGTATGAGTTGGGACTATATCTAGTACCATTAATTTTTTTACAGCTACTGAATAATCTAATGTTAATCTGTGCGCAACTCTTCCGCCTCTGTCATGACCCGCAACAAAAAATTCAGAGTAACCAAGTGTCTTCATTAATTCAAACATATCACTAGCCATTGTTTTTTTATCATATCCGGTAATAGGTTTTTCTGAATAGCCATAACCTCTTAAATCAGGACATACAATACTAAATTTATCTTTAATTAATGGTACAACCTTTCGCCACATTATTGCTGATTGAGGAAATCCATGCAAAAGTAGTAACGGTTTCTTATCACTCTTGGAATAAAAAGTGTTAATTTTTACTCCATTCGCTTTAATATCCTCTCTTTTTAATTCAGATAAAAACTTCATTCACCCTCCCTTTATGTTTTTGCCAGGTAATTATCAATTCTTTTAATCCCTTCACTCATAATATTTATAGTTTTTGGAAAAGAAAAGCGTACATGTATATTGGATAGGTAATCACCAAAATCAAGACCTGGAGCAATTGCTACTCCGATATCTTCTAGTACTTTCCAACAAAATTTATAAGCATCATCAGTAAAATTAGAAGCATCCGCATAAATATAAAAAGCCCCTTTAGGTTCAACCGGAATTTTAAATCCAATACGAAGTAATTCATTCATTAAATAATCTTTTTGTTCTTTGTAATGAATTAAGTTTGAATCTAATTGTGATACCACATCAGGACTGAATGCAGATAAAGCAGCATCTTGGGCAATATCAGAATTTGAAATATAGAGATTTTGAGCAAGATGCTCAATTTTCTCAACAAATTTTTCTGGTGCAACTAACCAACCTAGCCTCCACCCTGTCATACAAAAAAACTTTGAAAAACTATTTATAACAAAAACATTTTCACCTAAAGCAACAGCACTTACAGGTTCTTTATCATAAGAAATCCCTCTATAAATTTCATCCACAATTAAATAACCACCCTGACTACAGACAAAAGAATATATTTTTTCTAATTCTTCATAATCTAATATTCCACCTGTAGGATTTGAAGGAGATGAGACAAGGACCGCTTTAGTTTTTTCAGTCCAATTATCTTTTACTTTTTCTAAGTTAAGTTGATAATTTGTTTTTGAGTCAACAGGAACACAATTGGCAATACCTTCCATAGCTGTTACAAAGTGCCTATTACAAGGATAACTTGGGTCAGAAATTATTACTTCATTGCCTGGGTTTAGTAATACAGCCATTGTGAGTAATAACGCCGCAGAACTTCCACTGGTTACAGCTATTTTGTTATAAGAGATATTGATTTTTTCCCTATCTTGATACCATTTGGAAATACTTTCCCTGAGCTCTACTTTTCCAAGAGAAGGACTATATCTAATTTTATTTTGTTCAAGTGATTTAATTGCTGAATCAATTATGGGTTTTGGTGTTTTGAATTCAGGTTCCCCAACAACCAAATTTACTATTTTTTTTCCTTGTTTTTCCAGTTCCATGGCTCTAGTTATAAGACTAACTACGTGAAATGGCTCAATGTTTAGAGCTTTATTTGAAACATGATGATTACTCATTTTTAATTTAAAAAGAAATAATATTTGGATGTTATAAATGTGTTATTTTTATTTTAACAGTTTATAACCTATGGAGAATCTAATTGGAAATTAATATAATTGGCACTGGCGGCGTAGGTGGATATTTTGGCGGAAGATTATTGGATTCAGGAGCTAATGTTAGATTTTTTGCTAGGGGAAAAAATTTTGAATCTTTAAAACAAAATGGTTTGAAAATATTATCAGCAAAAGGTAATTTGCAACTCAAAAACATACAAGTCTATGATACCAATGATGTTAATTTTCCTTCTGCAGATATCATTTTAATTGCAGTTAAATTGTGGGCAACAGATGATGCAGCACTTCTAGCCAAAAAAATGTTAAAAAATGACTCAGCAGTTATCTCTTTGCAAAATGGTGTTGTTGCCATAGAAACACTCAAGAAGGTAATTCCAGAGAGTAATATTGCAGGAGGTGTTTCAGCTATTGCAGCTCTTATAGAGGAACCTGGGGTAATCAGGCATAATGGTGACATGGCAAGTTTACAGTTCGGAGAAGTAAACAATGAACAATCTGAAAGATTAGAGAAGTTCTATAACATCTGCTCAGGCGCAAACTTTCAGTCCACTATACCTCCCAATATTAAATTAGCAATATGGGAAAAATTTGTTTTGCTTTGTACCATGTCAGCAATTACTACAATTAGCAGACTTCCGATTGGGCCATTAAGAGAAGATCCAGATTCTCGAAATTTAATTCAACAAATAATGCAGGAAGTAGTAGATATTGGTACAAAAAAAAATATCGAGTTTGAAAAAAACATTGTAGAAAATAAAATGAAGCTTATTGATAATCTCCCAGAACAAATGGTGGCATCTATGTGCGGGGATTATAGACGGGGACTCAAACTCGAATTACCATGGTTAAGTGGTTATATATTTACCGAAGGAAAAAAATTAGGAATCCCAACTCCTGCTAACAATTTCATATACTCTGTATTGAAACACCATTCAAACGGTGAACATCCATTAATTCAAAATTAATTTACTATGGAAAACTTAAAAATAAAAAAATTTCATACATATCCTGTCAAAGTTCCTCTAAGAATAAAACCAAAAGCCTCCACAGGTGAAATTCCATATGGAAATTTTGTGGTTTTAAAAATTGATACAAATAGTGACATTTCTGGAAATTCCTATGTTTTTACTTTTCGGGAAGATATGCTAAAACCCACTGCAGATTTAATCAATAATGTTTGCGAAGGTATTATTGATGAAGTGATTGATCCTAATACTCAAATTGAAAAATTAAGAAATCGGTATACATTACTTGATAAATTCGGACTTCTGGGTCAAGCCTTTGCTGGTATCGACATGGCACTGTGGGATATCTTTTCAAAAAAATTAAACTTACCGTTGTGTCGTGCTTTAGGGTATGAATTGAAACCTTTAAAAACTTACAATAGTTGTGGTCTTTGGATTCAAGACACAAATAACTTAGCTAAACAAGCCGAAGATTTAGTTGAAAATGGTGATTTTAAAGCTATTAAATTAAGGCTAGGTAGAGAGGATTTTAGGGATGATATAAAAGCAGTTGAAACCGTTTTAAACGTTATTGGTGAAAATACAGAATTGATGGTTGATTTTAATCAATTTTTGAATGTTAATGAAGCTATTAAAAGATGTATAGAGTTAGATAACTATAATCTGACGTGGATCGAAGAACCAATCAAACATGATAATTACCTAGGCTGTGCGAATATTTCAGCACAAATTGCAACACCAATACAAATTGGTGAAAATTTTTTGAACGTTTTCGAAATGAAAAAATCAATTGACGCGTTAAGTTCAAATTTTGTAATGCCAGACGTTCAAAGGATTGGTGGTGTTTCAGGATGGCTAAAAGCCTCAACACTTGCTGAAGCTTCAGACTTAGATATTTCATCACATTTATTTCCTGAAATAAGCTCTCATTTATTATGTGCTAGTCCAACAAAACATTGGTTAGAGTATGTTGATTGGGTAAATCCAATTCTTAAAAACCCAGTAAAAGTAGAAAATGGTTTTTACACTCCGAATAACGTTCCAGGCAATGGAATTGATATTGATTATCAATCTCTCAATGATTACTTAATTTAGCAATGATCAATGTCTATGGAATTAAAAATTGTGATAAATGTGCATCATTAAAAAAATGGTTAAAAAAGAATGAAATAAACTTTTCTTTCTTTGATTTTGATATTCATTCAATTAAAAAAAAACAAATTAAGAATTGGTTTGAAAATTCATTAAATAAGAGGGATTTTTTTAATAAAAAAAGTACAACTTGGAAATCTTTGAAACTAGGTGATGTAAATATTAATGACCAGGAATTAATCGAATTATCTTTTAAAAATATAAGAATCTTAAAAAGACCTTTAATTGAATTTAACAATAAAACGATATATAGTGGGTTTAAGGAGGATGAAATTTTAACAATAATGAAAAAATTATGAGTTCACTAAATCCAAAAATTGATCAAACCATAAAAATACTAATCGATAAATTCGGCAATAATTTTACAACTAATAAAGGTATTAGAAATACTCATAGTAAAGACGAGTCCTGGCATCATCCTAGCATTCCCGATGGTGTAGTTTTTCCTAATTCAAATGAAGAAATTTCAGAAATATTAAAGATTTGCAATGAGCATAAAGTGCCTGTTACTGCATTTGGTACTGGTACATGTTTAGAGGGTAATGTGATACCCACCTCTGGAGGAATAGTTGTTGACATGGAAAAAATGAATTCAGTACTCAGAGTCAGCCAAGAAGACCTCGACTGCACTGTTCAAGCAAGAGTTACAAGAAAACAGCTCAATGATTATGTTAAGGATTTAGGTCTTTTTTTTCCGATTGATCCTGGTGCTGATGCTTCAATAGGTGGTATGGCCGCAACAAGAGCCTCAGGCACAAATGCGGTTCGTTATGGAACCATGCGCGAAAATGTTCTCAATTTAACAGTCATTCTTCCAGATGGAAGGATAATAAGAACTTCAAAAAGAGCTAGAAAATCTGCAGCTGGTTATGACCTCACAAGATTATTCGTTGGATCTGAGGGAACCTTAGGTATTATTAGCGAAGTATCCCTTAAACTATTTGGAATCCCTGAAAGTATTTCATCTGCTGTTTGTTCTTTTAATTCAATCGAAGGAGCAGCAAATACAGTCATTCAAACAATACAATTAGGTATTCCTGTTGCAAGAATTGAACTTTTAGATGATGTGCAAATGGATGCCGTTAACAAATATTCCAACCTAAATTACCCTGTTAAAGATACTTTATTTATGGAATTTCACGGAACAGAAAATGGTGTTAAAGAACAATCGCAACTTGTCCAAGAAATTGCTAAAGATAATGGTGGTAAAGATTTTCAATGGACGACTGACTTAGAGGAAAGAAATAAACTTTGGGCTGCTAGACATGATGTCACCTATGCGAGTAAAGCGCTAAGACCTGGTTGTGACATCTGGGCAACTGATGTATGTGTTCCCATTTCAAAATTAGCTGAATGTATTTCTGCCACTAAGAAAGATTTATCAAAAAGTTCATTAATTGCTCCGTTAGTTAGTCATGCTGGTGATGGAAATTTTCACCTTGGATTCATTATTGATAGAGATAATCCAAACGAGATAAAGGAAGCTGAAGAATTAAACGAAAGATTAATCATGCGAGCTTTGTCTATGGATGGAACATGTACTGGTGAGCATGGCATTGGAATAGGAAAAATGAAATTTCTTAATGCTGAACATGGTGAGGGAGTGTCTTTAATGCGACAAATCAAAAATACTTTTGATCCAAATAACATCATGAATCCAGGTAAAATATTTACACCATAGAGTAAATAAAATTTTTAATAATCTTTATTAATTCTTCTTTTTTTTCTAAATGTGGAGAGTGTTTGCAATTTTTTATAAAATGGAATTCAGATTCAGCTTTAATCAATTCGCTGGCTTTAATAATTTGCATACTTGAACCATACTGATCGTCTTCACCTTGTATCAAACAAGTTTTCTGTTCTATTTTTTTGATTTCTTCTTCAATATTCCACTTTTTAAATTTTTCACTTAACCAAATATCAGACCAACGTTTAAAAGTTTTTTTTGGGTCTTTATGAAACTTACCAAGTCTTTCAATGTTTGTTTGTTTATCAAAAAATAATTTAGTATTTTTTATGCTATCAACGGTCATTTTTTCGACAAAAATGTGAGGTGCTATGGCGATAATACCTTCTATATTTTTCATTTTTAACCCAGCAAGTAAAGCTATAGAAGCGCCGTCACTATGCCCGAGTAAAAATATTTTCTTAGTGGAAATTTGTTGAATTAAAGAGGCTAGTAATTCAGCTTCTTTATGCATAAAGTCAACATCATATGGTACTTCATGAAAATCAGAATCACCATAGTTAAATCGAGAAAAACAAAGAGTGCTTATTTTTAATTTATTAGCAAGCGTTTCGGGAAAGTCTCTCCACATTTTAACAGAGCCCAACCCTTCGTGTAACATGACAATTAAATGATCAGACTTAGGAGTAAGTATTTCATGTGTGACAATCTCGAGCTTTTTATTTTTAAAATCCAGGAACATTCTTCAGACGCTAAACTTTAGTAACTTTTTCAAGTAAGTTTTTATTTTTATCAATTTCTGACGTTTTTACAATCCCTAACATTTCACCCTTATCAAGAAACAAAAAATAATCAGAAAATTTTTTTAGCGCATTAATCTCACGATCGACAATAATCAAACTAGAGCCTTCATTTTTGATTTCTTCAAATAAATCCCAGATAATTCTCGTGTAAATTGGTGAGAGACCTTCACTAGGTTCATCTACAACTAATAGACTTGGATTAGAAAGTAAGGCCCTCCCAATACTTAGCATCTGTTGCTCACCTCCAGAAATTTGATCACCATAATTATTTAATTTATTTTTAAGTTGAGGAAAACAATCTAAAACTCTACTTTTATTCCAGTTAGATTTTTTTTTATTTAATAATTCTAGATTTTCATTAACTGTGAGATTTTTAAAAATACCCCTGTGATCTGGGACATATGCAATACCAAGATTCAATAGTGATTGGGTTTCTAATTTGGAAATTAATTTATTTTGAAAAAAAATTGTACCTTCAATTTTTTCAACTATACCCATTAATGAATTCAACAATGTTGTTTTACCCATTCCATTTTTACCAACTATAGATAAAACTTTATTTTCTTCTAAAGAAAATGAAATATTTTTAAGAATATGACTGGATCCGTAAAACGAATTCAATTTTTTAATTTCTAATTTATTATTTTTCATTAGCTTTATCAAAATATATTTGGTTAACTAAGGTATTATTTTTTACTGATTTTGGATCCGAGCTAATAATAAGTTGACCATTATTCATTACCGAAACACTGTTAGAAATATTCAAAACCACTTCTAAATCGTGCTCAACAAGCAAAATCAACTTACTCTTCGATAACTCACATATGATATTGACTATAAAATCTGATTCAATTTTATCAACTCCAGCTAAAGGCTCATCTAATAAAAGCACATTACAATCTGAAATTAATAACATAGCAATCTCTAATAATTTTTTCTCTCCATGAGTCAGCTCATCTATTAGAAAATCTTTTTTATGAGCAATATTTAAACTTGTTAATGTTGCATTTATTTTTTTGTATGCTTTGTCTACAATTTTTTTTTTTGAAAACAAAGAAAAGAAATTGTTTTTTTTTGAACCCAAGTCTGCAATTAAGCAATTGTCTATTACCGAATTTTCAGTAATTAGCATTGGAGTCTGATACGTTCTACCGATACCAAGACTAATTCTTTGATATTTTTCTTTTTTTAATAAGTCTATATCGTTATAAAGTATTTGCCCGTCATCAGCTTTTAAATCCCCGTAAATTAGATTTAATAAAGTTGATTTTCCTGCCCCATTGGGACCAATAATTGAATGAATTCCACTGTTTGGAAATAAGAGCGAAATTTTATCAATCACACTAAAAGAACCAAATTTTTTATTTAAATTCCTAATATCCAAAACTATAATTTTTTATTAAAAATACCAAGAAAACTCTTATGGTTATTCATGGTAATAACAATTATGAAGAAACCCAAAAAAAACTTCCAATAAACGGTTAAACCTTGCAACAATAATTCCAATATTAGAAAACATAATGACCCTAGTATTGGACCAAAAGCCCCATTTTTAATGCCAATTATTAAAATAATTAGAACAATAACTGATAAATGCCAACTAAGATTTTCAGGGTTAATATAGCCAAACTGTAGTGAAAAAAGAACTCCAGCTATAGCACTTAAAATTGCTGACAATACAAAAACAAATAACTTTAAGTTTTTTACAGAATAGCCCAAAGCACTCACTTTTTCTTCATTTAAGCGAATTGCATTTAAAACCAATCCTAACCTTGATTTACTAATAAAAATAACCAGTGCTGCACTTAAAAAACAAAAGGTTAAAGACAGATAAAATAAAGAATAAGTGCCACCTAAAAAATTAATATTTAGGTTAAACCATTCGATTGGCTTTATTACGTTTATGAAAACCCCATCTGATCCACCACTAAAATCAAAGTCATGAAAAAGGTAATAAAAAATTTGACTTATAGCTAAAGTAGACATTAAAAAATATAACCCTTTTGTTTTTAAAACTATTAAACCAACAAATACTGAGATTATAATAGTTACAAAAATGGATAAGGCAAATAGAACAATAAAATTTAAGTCTGGAAAATAATTACTAAAAAAATACAAACAATATCCAGAAAACCCAAAAAAAATGGCATGTCCTAATGAAACTAGTCCAGTTAAATTAACAAGAAGATATAAGCCATAGGCAAAAATTATGTAAATAAAAATTTTTGTAATAAATTGAATATAGAAGACTTGTAAAAAAAATGGACTGATTATTACAAATAAACCGAGAAGAAAAAAAAATGGTCCTTTATTTTTACTGCTTATTAAAGATTCCATTGGGCCTAAAAATTAAAACAGTTAACATAACAAAGTAAATGAGTATTGACGAGAATGCAGGTAAAATTTCATAACCAAAAAAAGAAAATTCAATAATTTTGGAAAAGTTATCGATTATTCCAAAAATCATAGAGGCAACAAATACCCCTAATATAGAACCAATACCTCCTACAATTACTACTATAAATGAATTTAAGAGGATACTAGAATCCATATTTGGGTATATAGAAGTTATCGGAGCAGATAACATTCCAACTGTTGCAGTCATAATAAATCCAAAAATAAAAATGAATTTAAATAATTTTTTTGTATCAATACCAATAATTTTTGCTGATTGAATATCATCACTTGAAGCTCTCAGCATTAATCCATATTTTGTTCTTTTTAAAAAAAAATAAATAAGTAAAAGTAAAAAAACCGAAATAGTAGTCAAAATTATTCTATAAATTGGATATTCAATATATGTCCAAAGATTAATTGAACCGCTTAAACATTTTGGTAAATCAAATGAAAAAACATCATTACCAAAAAGTAATGATCTAGTCTGATCAAAAATCAAAATCAAACCAAAAGTAAATAAAACTTGGTTAAGATGCGAATAGTTTTGTAGTTTTCGAAAAATAAACTTTTCTAAAAAAATCCCAATTAATAAAAATGTTATTAATGAAATTATTATTGTGAAAAAAATATTTTGAGTATATTCATAAAAAAAAAAACTTAGGTAGGCTCCCATCATAAAAAAACTTCCATGTGCCAAATTAATAATTCCAACAATTCCAAAAATTAGAGTTAATCCTAACGCTACAAAAAAAAGAAGCATCCCAGTTTGGAATGAATTGAATAACTGAATTAAAAATATTATGAAGTTATCCACAGAAAAAAATTATATTCGACACTCAGAACTTGGGTCTTCAAGGTTTTCCCAGGCCTTGCCAATTAATTGATTCTTACCATTTTTAACTTCTCTTAAATATATGTTTTGAACTGGATTATTTGATGAAGAGAGCATCCAAGGTCCTCTAGGACTATTAAGAACTTTGGCATTTTTCATTGAAGAAATTAAAAGATTAATATTTTTTTTCTCTTGTAAATTATTCAAGGTATTAAAAAGTAGTAGTCCAGCATCATAGCCTTGAACACTATAAACGTCTGGAAATTGATTGAATTTTTTTTGATATTTATCTCTAAATTCTAAATTAGCATCATTTGGAAGATCATCACTGTAATGAAGAGTAGTTTTTATACCTTCGGCGTCATTACCAAGAGCTTCTAATACTCCTTCAGTTAAAAAACCATTTCCATAAAGTGGAATCTTATTTTTTAGTCCTAGACTCACATAATCTTTAACAAATTTAACTGCCCCACCACCTGCAAAAAAACAAGCCACGGCATCTGGTTGAATTGAAGCTATTTCAGTTAATATCGACTGAAACTCTACACTTGGGAATGGAAGTTGAAATACTTTAATTAATTTTCCACCTGACTTTATTAAACCTTCCGAAAAAGAATCCCTAGCTTCATTTCCAGCAGCATATTTCCATGTGACAAAAACCACATTTTTATGTCCATCATCAACAATTACTTTGCCTAAAGGATATATGGGCTGCCAATTAGAGAAAGATGTTCTAAAAACATTATTAGCGCACATCGACCTTGTGGCTGCATTAGCGCCAGCATTCGGTATTATTAAAGCAGAATTGGAATTTTTTATAGCTTTAATCATACCCATTGCAACACCAGAGTGGACTGTACCAATAATTACATCAACCTTATCTTTGTTAATAAGTTTATTAACATTTTCTGCAGCTTTTGATGGGTTTGACTCATCATCTAAACGAATAAATTCAAATTTAATTATTTTTGGATCAAAATTAAAACTTTCCAGACTCAACATAAATCCATTTTCAATATTGAAACCTAACCGAGCATAGGTTCCTGAGTAAGGCAACATGAAACCAATTTTAAAAATATTATTGTTAGTTTTTTCGCCCGCACAAGAAACTAGAAATCCAGGAAATGAAGCTGCAGCGAAATAAGAAGATATTTGTTTAATAAATTTTCTTTTATCCATTTTAAAAATTCTCCCGTAATTTAAATCTTTGTATTTTTCCAGTTGCTGTTTTTGGTAATTCATCAACGAATTCTATCCATCTAGGATATTTAAATGGAGCAATTTTATTTTTAACATAATCTTTCAATTCAGACTTTTTTTCTTCATTATTAACACTACCTTTGACAAGAACAACACAGGCATGTGGTTTCACCAAACCAGCATCGTCTTTTCTACCAACAACTGCAGCTTCAATAACGTCATTATGAGAAATAAGAGCGCTCTCCACTTCAAACGGTGAGACATATTGTCCACTTACTTTTAACATATCATCAGCTCTGCCAGCATAAACATAAAATCCATCTTCATCAAGGTAATATTTATCACCTGATACCGTATATTCGCCAATGAAAGTTTTTTTTGTCTTCTCAACATTTCGCCAATATTTAAGAGCAGAAGACGGTCCTTTAACTCTTAACTCACCTATTTCTCCTTGTTTGACTGGATGACTATTTTCATCTAGTAGGATAACTTCGTAACCAGGTACCGGTTTTCCGGTTGTACCATATTTCAGGGATTTTTCAGAGTTAGAAAGAAAGATATGCAACATCTCAGTAGATCCAATTCCATCTAATATTTTAATGTTAAATTTTTTCTCCCATTGCATTCCAATATCAATAGGTAAAGCTTCTCCAGCGGAAATACATAAACGTGATGGAATTTGACTTGGTATTTTTTCAGAATTCAACATAGCAGAATATAAAGTGGGTACCCCGAAAAATAATGATGGCTCATATTTCTCAAAAATAGAAAACACTAAATCAGGCGTTGGTCTTTCTTTTGAGAGCACTGTTGTTGCCCCAGCACATAAAGGAAATGTCAGAGCATTACCTAATCCATATGCAAAGAATAATTTTGCTGCTGAAAAAACAATGTCATTCGGTTTGATGTTGAGAATATTCTTGGCGTAAAGTTCATTTGTAACAACAAGACTTTTATGAACATGGACTGTTCCTTTTGGATTACCAGTTGAACCAGAAGAGTAAAGCCAGAAGCATTCATCATCCTTATTATGTAACTCTTTAGATAAACAATCTTTGCAATCAATTAAAAGTTTATTGAAAGAATTTATCTTATCTTCTCCGCCAGAGATATACGTTTTCTTAATGAATACACTACTAGATATTAAATTTAAAAGCTTTGGATGCAATTCATTTGAGTATATAAGCCCTTTGGCTCGGCTATTATTTAAAATAAATTTATAGTTTTCCTCTGTCAGCAATGTATTTACAGGTATTGGAATAACTCCAGCTTTAATACATCCAAGAAAAGCAACAGGAAAATCAATCGTATCAAGTAAACATAAAATTATCTTGTCTTCAATTTCAAAACCTTCATTTATAATGTTGTTAGCAAAATTTGATATTCTTTCATCTAATTCATGATAGGTGTACTTCCCTTCATCATCGATGTAAGCAATATTATCCTTGTAATCTTTTAGGCGTGACTCAATGAGGTCAGAGTAGGCATTGTAAGAATTCATTTTTTTTTAGATATATTTTTTAAAAAATCTTTAGCCCAATCAGGTGCGTGCTCTTCAGGTAAACTTCCATCACTTGCGTTGTGACAAAAAGTATCAATGACTTTTTGAGCATTTAATTGAGATAGAGCTTGATCAAATTTTTTTCCACCAAAGCAAAATGTTTCGGCATAAGTCATGTCACCAAGTGCAAAAACTCCATAACGAAGGTGCGAAAAATTGGTTTTTGAGTTTGATAAAAAATCGTAAAATGATTGAGAACCATCAGGTACATCTCCCTGACCATAGGTAGAAGAACAAATTACAAGATTCTTTATATTTTTTAATTCATCATGATTAAAGTTATCAATCAGAGTAATGTCGCTCTTGTGTCCAGAATTATTAAAAAAAATATCAATTTCTTCTGCAACAAGCTCGGCTGTTCCCGTCATTGTGCCAACTAAAATATTAAAATCCATACAAAAGAAAATAATCCAAACGTGTATTATAATACAGATTTCAATGAAACTATGATGATCAGCTATCAAACCTCTCCAGAGGAATATAAACACTGGAAATTAGAAGTCAGCAACAAAGTTGCTTTTTTGATCTTGGATATTGACGAAGATGGCGGTATTCAGGATGGATATCAACTAAAATTAAATTCTTATGACCTTGGAGTTGACATCGAGCTTAATGATGCACTCAATCGAATTAGGTTTGAGCATCCCAATGTCCAATGTGTTGTTTTTAAAAGTGGTAAGAATAAGATGTTCTGTTCTGGAGCAAATATTTACATGTTAGGCCAGTCCATTCACTCGTGGAAAGTTAACTTTTGTAAATTTACTAACGAAACAAGAAATGGTATTGAAGATTCTAGTCAAAGAGAAAATATAAAGTTTATTGCTGCAATCAGTGGAACCGTTGCTGGTGGTGGATATGAACTAGCATTAGCATGTGACCAAATACTGATGATTGACGACCGTTCATCTACTGTAAGTCTTCCAGAAGTGCCTTTACTTGGTGTCCTGCCTGGAACCGGTGGTTTAACTAGACTAACAGACAAAAGAGGGGTTAGAAAGGATCATGCTGACATTTTTTGTACTACCTCAGAAGGAATTAAAGCAGAAAGAGCACTAGAGTGGAAGATAGTTGATTTTATTGCAAAGCAAAAAGATTTTGAAAATTCATTACAAAATTTGATTGATGAATTTATCGAAGATAATGAAGAAAAAACTAAAGTTGGGATAAAGTTAGAACCAGTTGAAAAGAAAATTGATGACCATAAAATTGAATACAACACCATATCAGCAAAAATAGATAATGAAAAAAACTTTGTTGAAATTATAATTAATGGACCAAAATTTGATGAATTAGAAATTAATAACATTGTAAGTACAGGATGTACATTTTGGTTACTAACATTTGCCCGTGATTTAGAAGATCTAATTTTACACCTTCGAACTAATGTCAATGAAATTGGGCTTTGGGTTTTCAAATCAAAAGGTTCAGCTGAAAAAATGCGCCAATTAGATGCCTTTTTATCCAGATATAGAAATAATTGGTTTATTAAAGCAAGCGTAAGTTACCTTAGAAGAACACTACAAAGATTGGAAACTTCATCCAGATCTATATTCACATTAATTGAACAAGACTCATGTTTTGCTGGAAGTTTATATGAAATTGCTTTGGCTTCTGATAGGGTATACATGAAGGATCTTGAAGGCATACATATAGGCCTTTCAATGATGAATTTTGGAGCATATCCTACCATTACGGGTTTAACTAGAATGCACAGTAGATTTAGTAAAGAAGGTCAAAAATTGGAAAACTGTTTTAATAGATTTCAAGATCTGTTTGATGCTAAAGAATCGTCAAACTTAGGACTAGTCACATTAACACCCGATGAACTTGATTGGGATGATGAAATTAGACTAGCAATTGAAGAAAGGGCAAGTATCTCACCTGATGCACTCACAGGACTTGAAGCAAACTTAAGATTTGGAGGAGATGAGTCTTTGCAATCTAAAATTTTTGGAAGGCTTACTGCTTGGCAAAATTGGGTTTTTTCTAGACCTAATGCGGTTGGAGACGAAGGCGCTTTAAAAGTTTTTGGTAGTGGCAAAAAACCTAAATTTAATAAAGAAAGAATTTAAAATGATCGATTATCAACAAAAAATTCCTAATAATGTAAACCTCAACACTGATAAATCACTCCAAAGAGCTTTAGAACATTGGCAACCAAAATTTTTAGATTGGTGGGGTGACCTTGGTCCAGTAGCATCTCAAGTAAAAGATGTGTACCTTCGAACAGCAGTGGGCGTTGATGCAAAAGGTTGGGCGGATTATGGATACGTAAACATGCCTGATTATCGGTGGGGTATCTTTTTAGCTGACAAAGTTGAAGATAGAAAAATTGGTTTTGGAGACAACATTGGAAAACCAGTATGGAATGAAGTACCTGGCGAACTAAGATCCCAACTCAGAAGAATTATTGTTACACAAGGCGATACTGAACCAGCATCAGTGGAACAACAAAGACTATTGAGTGCTACTTGTCCTTCGCTTTATGACTTAAGAAATTTATTTCAAGTTAATGTTGAAGAAGGTAGACACCTTTGGGCAATGGTTTATTTGCTTCATGCTTATTTTGGTAGAGATGGCAGAGAAGAGGCTGAAGAACTTTTGTTTAGGCATTCTGGTGATTATGATAACCCAAGAATATTAGAAACTTTTAATGAACCTATTTCCGATTGGCTATCGTTTTTTATGTTCACTTACTTTACTGATCGTGATGGTAAATTTCAACTAAAAAGCCTTGCTGAATCTGGATTTGATCCACTCTCTAGAACATGTAAATTTATGCTCACAGAAGAAGCTCATCACATGTTTGTTGGTGAAACTGGCATTGCTCGAATCATCAAAAAAACTCTTGAAACAATGCAATCACTCAAAACAGATGATCCAGATTTGCTAAATAAAAATGGTGTAATTGATTTACCATTAATTCAAAAATATTTAAATTTTTGGTACTCATCGTCTCTAGACCTTTTTGGATCTGAGTCCTCATCAAATGCTGCCTTTAGTTTTGCAAATGGTATTAAAGGCCGACCGGATGAATATTCTTTTGAGGATCATGTTTGCAATAACACAACATATTCACTTGACACACCAGATGGTCCTAAAGAAATTGAGTATAGAAACGCTATTAATGAAATTACAAGAAATGCTTATTCAAAAGATTGCCTAATAGGAATCAAACGTTGGAATAATTTAATTAGAAAATCCGGATTCAATTTTGAATTCACACTACCTTCAACAAAATTTAGGCGTTCTATTGGTGTTTGGCAAGATCTTAACTTTAACCCTAGTGGAGAAAAAGTTGATTCGACTGTATACGCTAAAATGATGTCTTCCTGGATACCTAATGAAAATGATAAAAAGTTCATTAATTCATTAATGGTAAGAGTTGACACTCCAGGAAAGTATGCAAGCTGGATATCCTCTCCTGATAGAGGAATTAATAATCAAACAACTGACTTTGATTATATTAGATTTAACTAAACCAAATTTATGTTGATGTTGATTCTCCGCTGATTTTATTAACTATCATAAAATAAAAAACGGGAATTATTATCAGCGTTAGAATAGTTCCTAAAGACATTCCTCCAACGATTATCCAACCTATCGCTTGTCTAGCCTCTGAACCAGCACCTGATGAAAAAGCTAATGGTAGAGCTCCAAAGACTGTAGCAAATGTTGTCATTAAAATTGGTCTTAGTCTTAACTTACTCGCCTCTATTGTCGCCTCTAACTTATCAAGTCCCTTCCTTCTTAATTGGTTTGCAAATTCAACAATTAAAATACCATGTTTGGTAATTAAACCCACTAACATCACAAGACCAATTCTCGTATACACATTAAGCGTTCCTCCTGAGTCAATTTTTGCAAAAAACCACATCAAAATCAAAGCGCCTGTAAAGGCAAGAGGAACTGTAATCATAATAACTAAAGGACTAAGAAAACTTTCAAACTGAGCAGCAAGAACTAAGTAGATAAAAACTATAGCTAAGGCTAAAGTGATGTACATTTCAGCGCCAGTTTCTCTAAACTCTAAAGACTGTCCATTAAGATCAGTTACAACATTTTTTGGTAGTTCAGATTGAACAATAGAATCAATATAATCTAGAACATCACCAAGCCCGTATCCAGAAGCCACATTTCCATTTATTGTCGCAGCTCTAAACTTATTAAAATGATTAAGTTCTTTTGGGGCAACAGTTTCCTCGAGTTGCACTATATTTGATAATTGCACTAAATTGTTATTATTACCTTTCACATAAATAGAAGTTAAATCATTTGGTTGTCTTCTTTTATCATCTTCCATTTGAACAACAACATCATACTGTTTTCCATCTTTTTTATATCTGGTGACATTTCTTCCACCAAGAAGAGTTTCAATAGTACTTGCAACTGTATTCATTGAAACTCCAAGACTCGAAGCTTTATCTCTATCAATATTAACTTTCAACTGTGGCTTGTTTAGTTTTAAATCAGTATCTAAACCAGTTATACCTTTGTATTGATATAACTTAGCCATTACTTTAGTAACATGTGATTGTAATTCTTCATAGGAAGAGCCATAGATAACATATTCAACCTGTTTAGATAAGAAACTTGCCCCTAAAGATGATGGATTTACAGCAAAGCTTAGTACCCCAGGCATACCACCATATAATTTTGGTGTTAATTCTTTTGAAATCTGCATCTGCTTTCTATTTCGCTTGTCCCAATGTTCTAAAACAGCAAAACCAATAGCAATGTTTACTGGGTTAGGTCTGTCTAGACCAGGGGCAACAACCTCAAATAATGTATCAACTTCAGGTATTGAATTAACAATTTTTCCAATAGCTCTCATATATTTGTCAGTATAGCTAAGAGTAGATCCTTCAGGTGCTATAGCAAATGCCATCAGAACTCCCCTGTCCTCCACAGGAGACAATTCAGATTTTGTTTGATGAAATAACCAAACCATGACAATAAAAGTAAGTATAAAAAATCCAACAATAAATACTTTCGCTTCAATAGCCTTTCTTAAAACCGAAGAATAGAAATTATTTAATCTAATTGAAAATGATTCCTTACTTTTCAAAACTAGAGAAGAATTAAATGAGGAACTAT
>Ga0181590_10001930_pt1 | contig 17438 bp, 15 predicted proteins | sample 071ome_34_FD_132446 | JGI IMG/M metagenome (GOLD analysis project Ga0181590, IMG submission 132446) | Coastal salt marsh microbial communities from the Groves Creek Marsh, Skidaway Island, Georgia - 071411BT metaG (megahit assembly) | ecosystem: Environmental > Aquatic > Marine > Intertidal...
AGCCTATACGTGGATAACAGACCAATGAATAATCGAAAACTTCAAGCACATAAAGGATTGACTAACACAATCACATTTAACATTCGCAACAGGGATAGAAAATTACAAAATGTGTATGCTGACGATTTGGTTGCATATTTTGTAAATCCAGCATCTAAAGCAAGACTGCTTACTAAAAGATTAGATACTACTGCTGATGTTGGTATAGCAAAATTATATCTAACCAGCGGCGACTTAGAAAATATAGATCCTGGCTTGTATAGAATTTATGTTACCCGCACTACAGATGAAAACAAAAACATGCCAGTTTATGCAAATCAAAATAATGACATAAGTTTTGAAATAGAAGTAACTGGTCAGGCAGTTTTTGACCCTGCAGCAACACAGTCTGTTACAACATTATTACAAACGTCTAACACTGCCAACGGTGCAGTAGCAAATGCATATACTACGTCTGCGTTTTTAGGTAACATAGAAAGGAACTACAAGGATGCTCAACACAGCGTTGCAATATATCCTAGTACGTATACCGGTAATGTAAAAATACAAGGTAGTTGTGTACTAAATACTCCTAGTAACGATGATGCAGCTCCTGCATGGTTCGACATAGTTGGTAATATTTCGCTGTCAGCTGAAAGCAATATTATTCATAGGACCTTTATAGTAAACACAAATTGGTTAAGAGTTGTTAGTTATCCAGACAATGCAAACAGTAGCATAACACAAGTATTAGTAAGAAACTAAAATGCACATTATAACCGGAGGTTGTAGCTTCACTGAAGGAGACAACAACAATCCAAGTTGGCCACAGCTGCTCACCCAATCATTAAAATTTTTTGATAGTCGTACGCATACTGCTAAAGCAATGCAAGATAACGGCATGATAATGCGTAAAGCAATGCATGCAGTTCATAAATTAAAAAAACAAAATAAAACTGATATATTGCTGTTAGTGATGTGGAGCGGGTTCAGCAGACATTCTTACATAAGCATTAGCGATGATTACATAAGTAAACAAAACACAATGACCGAGGGCGTTGCCGATTGGATATATAATTCTCAAGGTGTTGATCTAGAAGGCAATGTTGTTCAAGACAATCAAACTCCCGGATGGATGTATTGGTCTCCTAGGTTTTTACATACGTCTACAAGGTTAGAAGAGCATGCATGGAAATTTACTAACTCGTATTCTGATTGGGAAAAAACTACACAGTACATGATAAGTTTACAAAATTTTTGTGTTGCAAATGGAGTAAAATACTATTGGGCAACATTCGATAACAAGTGGGAACATTTTTACAAACATGTAATTTTAAAAAATAATTTATCAACTCTTACTTGGATGTGGGAAGAAATAAATTTTAAAAATAGATTCCTCAAAGTTGGTATGTGGGATTGGGTAAATAAAATAAATTCTCATAACATTTTCCACAAAGCATATAAACCTGATGGGTTCCATCCAAGCGTAGAATCTCACAACTATATGGTTAACAACGAACTTATTCCATTTTTAAAACAAAACAGTGTTTACTAGATTGACTTATGTGAATGTAAATGCTACAATAAAGCATGTCCGTTGACTCTATTATAGAACAAGTACACAGATTATTAATTGATAATATACCTGTCCGCAGTACAAAAACACCTAGCGGCTGGACTACATTTGACTGTGTTATGTGTTCAGACAAACGCAAACGTGCAGGTATTATTGTTAATTCTGCAAAAATAAGTTATAACTGTTTTAATTGTGGTTATAAAACAGGCTGGACCCCCAACCCACATTTAGGCAAAAAATATAAAGATATAGCATCTAGGTTAGGTGCATCGGATAAGTCTATACACGAAGTGCAAGTTGAATTACTCAAGCATGGGGACGAATTTAGCAATGTACAAGAACACGATTATGTGTATAATTTAAGTAAATTTGAAACAGTAAACTTACCTGACGAAGTTGTCAGCATAGAAGATTTAGAAGAAGACAATCCATTAAAAAAATACGCACAAAGCAGAGGCATATTAGGACTATATCCACTGTTACATTTTAAAAACACACTGTACAATAAGCGTGTTGTTGTGCCGTTCATGTATAACAATAACATTGTAGGATGGACTGGCAGACATATCAGCCCGCCGGACAAAAATACTCCAAAATACTATCATAATTTACAGCCAGGTTATGTGTTTAACATTGATAAATTTGCAAACAACGATAGACAACTTGTGATAGTAGTTGAAGGGGTGTTTGACGCAATACTTATAGATGGCATAAGTATATTAGGAAACAACATAACCGCAGAGCAAGCACACTTAATACATCGATTAGGTAAAAGAGTGATAGTGTGTCCTGACAGAGACAGTGCAGGTAAAGAATTAATAGAACAAGCAATAGAGTTAGGGTGGGAAGTTAGTTTCCCGCCATGGGAACTCGACATTAAAGACGCCGCTGATGCTGTAGCCAAATACGGTAGACTGAGCACAGTAGCAAGCATAATTAAACATGCTACAAACAACAAAATAAAAACGCAAGTGAAAATGAGGATGTTATGACAGATATTGTTGATTATACTGATGACGTACAGGAAATGTTTCTTCGCTTTTTGATAAGCGATGCAGATCTATTTGCACGTTGTCAAAATATAGTTGAGCCGCAATTTTTCAGCAGGAAGTTTCAGCCTGCGGTTAATCTTATTAAAAGTCATAGTACAAAACACAATGCCATGCCCACAGTAGATCAAATTTCGGCTGTTAGCAAACTGGAAATAGAACCTATAGAAAACGTTACCCCGGATCATCACAATTGGTTTCTCAACGAATTTGAAACGTTTTGTAGACACAAAGCATTAGAACAAGCCATTATTGAAAGCACAGACTTGCTGGAAAAACAAAGTTATGGCGAAGTAGAAACCAAAATTAAAACAGCAGTACAAACCGGACTAGTTAAGGATTTAGGGCTAGATTACTTTGCTAATCCTAAAGAACGTCTTGAATGGATAAAGAAACAAGCAGGAGCAACCAGTACAGGCTGGCAAGGTATAGATCGTAAATTATATGGCGGACTGAACAGAGGCGAAATCACTATATTTGCAGGTGGATCAGGTGCAGGCAAAAGTTTGTTCTTGCAAAACTTTGCTGTTAACTGGGTGTTAGCAGGACTTAATGTAGTGTATGTAAGTTTAGAACTTAGCGAGCAGTTGATTAGCATGCGATTAGACGCAATGGTCAGCGGATACAGTACTAGAGATGTGATGAAAAACATCGACGATGTAGATCTCAAGGTACGTATGAAAGCAAAAGGCGCAGGTAGGTTGCGTGTTAAGCAAATGCCCAATGGCATAACTGCAAATGATCTGCGTGTGTTTTTACGAGAATATGAAATACAGTGCGGCGAAAAAGTAGACTGTTTGCTAGTTGACTACTTGGATTTGATGATGCCTGTTAACGGCAAAGTGAGTGCTGAAAATACATTTATCAAAGATAAGTTTGTAAGTGAGGAGTTGCGTAATTTAGCAGTAGAAAGAGAACTGTTATTGGTAACAGCATCGCAGTTAAACAGAGGTGCAGTAGAAGAAATAGAATTTGACCATCATCATATTGCAGGCGGCATCAGTAAAATACAGACAGCAGATAATGTAGTAGGCATTTTTACCAGTAATGCAATGAGAGAACGTGGTAGATATCAAATACAGTTTATGAAAACACGTTCAAGTGCTGGTGTAGGCACTAAAGTGGATTTAAAATTTGATCCTGATACCCTTCGCATTGAAGATTTGGAAGAAGGCGACGAAGATGCAATGACTATCACCACAAGCACACTGGTCGATCAACTTAAACGTAATAGCAGTATTAAAGCTGAAGAGCAACCAGAAAAAGATACTGTGTCTCAAGCACTAGAACTCAGCAAGTATTTGAAAAACAATAACGACTTCTAATTGATAAATAGTGTTAAGCCTTAGGAGTTCGCTGTGAAAAAAACACGCAGTATTATAGAAGAATTGAGCCTCATTTCGGTTGACCGCGATAGAAACCATGTTGTGGAAAATCGTGGTGAGCATCTAATACAAAGCATCATTCACTTGGTTGAAAAAATTGAACTTTACTATAACGAAGAGACAGCAAAAGATTTGTCTAACAGAATAGTAAACAGTATCAGAGCAAAAGATCCGTCTAAATTCTCCCGTGGCATAAAGAAAATTATAAAAGAAAGCCAGAGAGATGACGATGACCTATCGTAAAGATATCCAAACAGCAGAATACTATATTCAAATTCAAGAAGCACTTAAAGAATTACCCGAAAGTGTAATTGAAGACTTGTCTGCTGTCCATGCGGAGTTAAAAAGACTCGACGAAGCAGCTCTTTCCGGTGAACAGATACAAGCCGTATTTGCTAACATTGCTAAAGAACGTGGTCAAGGTGGCGATGTAAATAAAATTGCTAAAAAGTTAGCGCCAGCAATGCAAGGATTGATGGACAATCTAATGAGCAGCAAGGCTGCAACTTTACTACAAAAGATTGGTAATGCAGTTCCTATAGAAAAACTTAACACACTTGTTAAAAAACTTCCCGAGCCAGCTGGCAGTAAAGCAAGCACTATTGTGGATGCTATACGTTCTGGTGCTGAACAAATTGAAAATGACGAAGATGTAGCAGCCTTTAAAGGGTTAATGCTCACTGTTATCACAATAGGTATGGGCGCACTCGGAGTTGGCGGCCCAGCTGCACTAGGTGTTATTAGTAGTGCAGCATTATTTAGGGTTGTTGTTAACTCAGCAATCAAGGCCGCGGCAGGCGGCACAGTCAAAGACATTGCAAAAGGCGCAGCTGTAGACCTTGCTAAAGCGGCCGCGGCAGCACTTGCTGGTATGGCGATAAACAAACTCGGAGAATTTGTTAAAGGCAGTGCCGAAGAAGCAGGCGCAGCGGCAGACAAAGCTGTTGAAGCAGGCAGGGCCTCACAACAAGAAATAGCGCAAACACCGCCAGAAGAATTAGTTCAATCTGGATATACTGCAACAGGATTTAAACTTCCGCCCAATTTGGAATTATCAGACTACAACGAAGCAATATCTAGTATAGCTAATCCTATTGTTATGAACGGAGGCACATACGATTTAGACGCAATAAAACAAGTTGCATCAGAAGCATTGAAAGCAAGCGGCGGAGATCTAGACGATCTAAAGTGGAACTTAAACAGGTGGTTAATTCGTCAAATGGGATATGCTGTTGGTAGTCCCGAGACTACACAGAACACGTTTGATCTCTTTGTATCAGCAGGATTACAAGGTGAAGGACCGCTTGCAGATTTAGCATCCGCAGTAGCACAAGAAAGTGTTATGCATCCTGAGTGGATCACAACACTAAGTGAAGAAATTGGTGTTGAGTTTGATGAACTTGTTGAATCTGTAGGACCAGAAGTTGCTGTGTTTGCAACACTAACGTGGTATAACAGTTGGGTAAAAGAAAATCAACCCATCATCGAAGGTATGCAACATTTGCAACAATATCAACTGGTTGAAAATGTAGAAAAAACAATCAAAGAAGCACCAGCAATAGGTGATATTGCTAAAAAAGTAGGTGGCGCCTATCGTAAAGCAACAGGAGCAGTTGGTAAAGTTGCAGGCAAAGCACTTGGTGGTGCTAAAGCTGCAGCTGATGCTGCAAGTAACGTACTAGCAACCGGTCTCGGAAAATTAGTTAAGCCTGTTCTAAACACAGGTCCTGCGAAAGCATTTACCAATAAAATACAACAAGTAACTGGCACACAGTCTGCTATTGATCCTGCTAAACTGCAACAAGACTATGAAGCAGCAGGTAGCCCAACTGACGATGCAGAATTAAGTAAGTTTTTGAGTAAAAATGCAGGCGCAACCAAAGGTGAAATTGACTCTGCGTATAAAGCATCTGGTGTACAAGCACAGGCACCAGAAGAACAGCCAGAGCAAGATGCAGAAGAACCAGCGGCTACAACGCAACAGCAGGGCGCACAAGCGCAAGAGCCTGCACAGCAAGGTCAAGACAGCGGTGCTACACAAGCAGGCGCACAGGGTGCTACAAGCGGTGCTGCTGGCGCTCCAAAAGCAGGCGCCAAACCACAGCCAAATGCAGTTAAGCAAGGTGTAGATCAAACACAACCACTTAAAGTTGGCGACACTGCTACATTCCAGAAGAATAAGTTTAAATGGGACGGACAAAATTGGATTGGACAAGATGGACAGCCGGCTATAGGCAAAGAAAAACAAGAGTTAATGAAATCTAAAGGCTTAGATATTACCGGAAAACCCGCAAAGCCTGGCATGATGCAAAGAGCTAAAGATTGGATAGCAGGCAAAGATTCCGGATACGGACAAGCGACACGAAGCGATCCTAAAGCAAGTTTAGGTAAAAAAATTGCAGGCACATTAGGAAGCATGGTAGGAGGCGCACTAGCAGGTGGCAAGCCTAGTGCAGAACAACCTGCACAAGCACCACAATCAGCACAAGCACCACAAGCACCACAAGCAGGTGCAGAACAACCAGCTGGGAAAAAGCCTCTGCCCAACGTTACAAAATCAGAATATTCTGCACTACAGAAGCGCACAATGTCAGGTGACGCCGCAGCCGCAAAAGAACTTGTTGATAGATTATCTAATGCAAACAGCAAAAACTATGATATCAACGACTATGCTAACAGTATTGGTGCCATACTTAAAAGATCTAACATAGATGCAAACTTAAAAACTACGCTCACACAAAAAGCCAGAGCATTACGCACAGAAGCATATCAGCATTTAACTAAAGTATTAGAAGCCGGCGGACTAACATGGTCTGATTTAGGCTATCATGCAGTTATATCAGAATCTAATAATGATACAGTATTGCTTGTTCCTGTATACGATGTTGATATGTATGAAATGAAACAACTAGCAGGAATATAAATGAGATTTGTTGAGATTTCTAAACCTTTAGTAACGCAAGTTTTGTCTGAAGGTATTGTTAGAGAAGCCAAAGAGGGAAAAAACACTCACCTTGAGCATCTCGAAGATAATATTTTTAACAAAGGTTATCCTGGTGCTAAGGAAGCAATCAACTACTTGTACAGTTTACATGAAATGCTAGAAGGACATAGCAGTAAAGCATTAAACATGACCACAAAATGGGACGGTGCTCCTGCTATTGTTGCAGGAAAGGATCCTGCTACTGGTAAATTTTTTGTTGGCACTAAAGGAGCGTTTGCTAAAAATGCTAAATTAAACTTTACCGGCAAAGATATAGAAAAAAATCATCCAGATGGTGTCGACAAAGACACAGGCGAACCTAAAAGTGCCGAGGGCTTAAGAACTAAATTGAGATTAGCACTCACGCATCTAAGTAAATTAAATTGGGACACTGTGGCGCAAGGCGATTTGTTATTTTTAAGAGATTCTCTTAAAACAGTAAACATAGATGGCGAAGAATATATTGCATTTAAGCCAAACACCATAACTTATGCTGTGCCAACAGACAGCGATTTAGCAAAACAGATTCAATCTGCTGAAATAGGTATTGTGTTTCACACTGAGTATCCGGGAGGTCCCACTCTAGCAGATACAAAAGCAAAATTTGGATTCGACAGCAGTGTGTTAGGCCAAGCAAAAGGTGTTTGGCACAGAGATGCTACTATCAAAGACCTCAGCGGAACAGTTACTTTTACTGCTGAAGAAAGTGCAAACATAATGAATGCAATCACAGAAGCTAACAGTGCGCTAGGCAAAGTAGATAGCGAAACTTTTTCGTGGCTTGACAAAGGGACAGAATATATTACCGGTGCTAAGTTTGTAGATCAATTGAAAGCACATGCTAACAATCAAGTTAGAGCAGGTGACTTCGGAAATCCTGCACAGTTTGCAAAAGGATTTATACAAAAGTATATTGATTACATGCAAAAAGAGATTGCAAAAGTATCTACACAAAAAGCCATAGACAGAAAAACAGAGTTAATGGTACAAGGCGTTAAGTTTATCAAAGAACATGTACCACAAATTGTTGCCGTATATGGTTTATACTTAAAAATTATTGAAGCAAAAGTACGCATAGTGCGTAAACTAGAACAAATACGTCAAATACCAACATTTGTTGAAACTGGCGATGGATACGAAGCCACCGGTGAAGAAGGATTTGTTGCAGTTGACCGTATGGGTAATGCTCTTAAACTAGTAGATAGATTAGAGTTTAGTCGATTAAACTTTGGTAGCGGAAAGCCTGGGGCATAAATGGAACTCGAATTTATAGATAAAGAAATCAGCGAAAGCAGGCTTTATAGAACCAGCAGTGCTATGAGCAAACTCAATGGCAGAGATGTTGCTGATTTAGCATATCTCAATACCATAGCATTATACATGATGTTACAAGACGATGCACAGCACGAATATGCAAAATCTTACGCAAATCAAACTATAAAATATGGAAATTATAATTTATTTCGCACACATGCAACAGATTTATACATGCTCTGTCACGTGTTAAATAATCCAGAAGATGCAAGTCTAGACAGTAAATTTGAAAGTACCAAGTTTATAAAAACATTAAGTTTCGACGAACTAAAGCACATTAGATTTTTAAGAACTTTGTCAAATGCTGCTGACAGCAATAATCAAGCAGTTAGTTACTTTTTTAGACTAGAGGCGCAACTTAAAATAAAAAATCCCAAGTATACTCAATTTAGAAGATACATTACAAATTGGGGGAATTTAAAATACAGCTCTAGACAACTAGCAGTTACTAAAATATTACAGGAAATTAGAAAACTTGGCCGCGGCAGCGAACTGATTTCACCTCTGACTACTATGGCTAAGTATAGAAAATTTAATGTTGAACCTGAGTATTCGCGTCCAAGAACTAGTTTTGCTAAGAAAGTTGCAGGTGCTGCTATAGGCGCAGTTGCCGGTAGATATGTTGCAGGAAAAGTTGCAGACATGGACAAAGAAAAATTAAAAAAAGCAGGAACAGGGCTTGGTGCTATAGCAGGGTATTGGGCAGCAGGCAGGAGAAAAAAACAAGTATGAAAATAATAGAAATCATATTAGAAGATACTATGCCTATAGAAATGCAAAGAAACTTTGCCTCCAATCCAAAGTTAAAAAATGCAATTGAGTTAGCATACAGACGCTTGGGTAAAGACAAGGATTGGAATATTGCTGCCGCAAAAGCAATTGATGCTTACAGTAACAAAATGGATAATCAGCTATCGAATAGAGAAAAAGCTGATTATGAAAAACTAAAAAATGACTATGTAGCACTAGCAAAACAGGTTAGAAATATTCAGCAAGCACAATCTGACAAAGCACAAAAACCACAACCACAACCAACTAAAAAACGAGGGGCGCCTACCGGTAATCAAAATGCTAGGAAGAATTTTCAACAACCAGATTCTGCATCAACACCATCAACCGGAACAGGCGGAATGATTTCTAAAGCACTAAACCCTTTTAAAAACACTGGAAGATTTGGACTAGGCGACCTTGACACCACTGATGTTGGAACAACCATAGCAACAGCATTTAAAAAAGCAAAATCAAACTTTACAAACACAATAAAATAGATAAATAAACATATAAAGCATGCTTACATGCTTACATGCTTAAATATTTAGGAGATTAAAATGGCACAAACAGATCGCAGAGCCGCAGCAGCAGGCGAATTTATTGGCAAAGATGTATTCCTCAAGAGCTTTCAGCAGCAGTCAGGTAACATCTCTGCAACTCAGTTAACAGCACTTGTTAGCACTGTACAAAACTTAAACCTTTCAGTACTTAAGGTTGGCGCAGTAAGTGGTGATACAGTTAGCATGATTGTTGAAGGTGCAGACAACTTAGCAAACGGCGACATCGATGGTCACGTGATCAGCACCGTTAGTTTCTAAGTTTTACTAAACTTATTATAAAATACCCGCACTATGCGGGTATTTTTTTGACTAAAAAAGATAAATAACTACATAAAGCAATACATTGCTTAAATATTTAGGAGAATACAAATGGCACAATCAAATCCAAATGCAGCAGTAAGAGCGGCAAATGGCTTCGCAGGAACAACCCACATTCTAGAAGTATCTAATGTATCAGTTGTTACAACTGAAGCGGCATGTTTAGAAGCACAAAACGAAGGTTTTGTGGTTGTAGCAGTTGAAGGAACATCTACAGGTGATCACATTGCGGTGCAAGGTGCAGGCGCAACACCTTCAATTACAGGTACTACAGTGGTTGCAACTTTTAATGCATAATACTAGATTTATCTAATGTAAAAAAGAATCCTCACTTAGTGGGGATTTTTTTTGGCTAAATGTTTTTATCTGTATTTAACCATGTCATATTAATTGCATATTGCTGTACATTTGCCATGTTCTTGAAAATTTTTATTTGTAATTGACTAGGCAGGTGTGCAGCTAGTTTTATTGTTGTGCCATACAAGTTTTTATTTCTGACTAAAAAATAAGGGTCATTTAAAAATTCATCTATTATATTACATGCTGCGTTGTGTTCACAGTTATTAGATATCAACTCATAAGATTGTCTATCGAACCATAAAAATTTATAAAAATTTTCAACTATGCAAAGTCTATTTATTTTTTCTTGATTATACCATGCTAACGGCTTCAAAAATCTATCAAACATTAACTGATTACGACGCAACGGCATATCAACATTACCCTTTCTCTGCGAATACCCTTTTCCTGTACGGTGGTAAAAGTCCTCAGACATACCTGCGGTGCCTGCAGGGTAATTTTGATTTAACCAATCATCATAATCATTAAGCAGCACAATATCCGTCCGGTCGCTGAATGCACAGTATAACATTAACTGTAAAGCAACAACAGGTACCATATGTCCGTCTCCCCACGAAAAATCAAAACACCATTGTTCTTCTTGGAATTTTTCTAGTGCGCGATCAACATAGTTATATGGAGACTGCAATGCTTTTACATATCGATCAGCTGGGTCCATATTTTCCGTTATGTTATTAACTTCTATTTGATCAATAAAAGCTGGCGCAGAAAATTTAACATTAAATATCATTGCCATAGCTGATAGATACCTAGCATAAGGGTCTCTTACAACAGTAACTATTCTGGTGTCTTTAAAGCCTGGCACAGCACTTATTAAGTTTATTACAGCATCAAGGTCATTGTTTTGGTTACCCGGTATATTCATTCCTTCTTGTCTGTATTTCCGGACAAGCTCCGATGCACTCGTAAAGTTCAAAGTATCTGCAACACTGGCAGTATGTGATGAAGCACATCTCAAAGGGGCAATAAGAAATCTGTCGTTAATGTGATCGTAAAAACATTGAAACATTGAATAATCCTGTGTGTGATGTATGCTATTATTTATCAGTTGCTATATTGCCTAGCAATGATAAATAGTACAATAACACGGAGACACACATGACTTTAATACGGTCCGGGGCAATGGCAAGCCAAGAAGTTGTTACTGGTAACATTGAGTTTTTTACACTGTATACATCATTAGACATAACAAGAACAGGAAATTTTTCTGACAACAGTCAAAAAGATTTTGAAAGTATTGTGCAAGTAATTGGCCTTAGAGCTATGCCAATTATAATGAACAATCCGGTAGAAATTAACGGATTCGGTAGCAATTTACTTGAAAATTTTGGAGCGCCTACACTGACAGGACCCGGTTGGATTTTTAAGTTTGCATTTGAAAGAGAAGACGTACACACTATACAAACATTGGTTAACGAATTACACGGTATTGTGTTGAATAGTGGTACAATAGACACAACAAATACTGTAAACATGGAATTCACAAAACAGGATTTATTATAAAATGCCAAAGAAAATACAACCAAAACAAGAAACAGTTCAAAAAGAGCTGTATACGTCTAACCTCGAAGCACACATTATTGCTGACATGTTGCGTATAGAAGGTATCACAACAGAACTCAGAGAGTTCAAAGAAGATACAAAGAAAAGATTTGATAAACTAGAAGGGTGGTTAGTGGGCATAGTTGCTATCAGTTTTACATCTTTAGTTGGTATAGTAGGCACATTAGTTTTTAGGATGCTGGGATGAAGATTGCAGAATTCGCAGAACCAGTAGTAGAAGCCAGAATGGTTTGGCGTAAAATGGGTAATAAAATAAAGCGAGCTGTGCGTTGCACATCTGGAAAACGCAAGGGCAGAGTAGTTAGTAACCCTTCGCAATGTTCTGCACCAATAGACATCAAAAAAAGATTAACCATGAGAAAAACCAGAGCCAAATTTGGACAAAGAATGGCTCGTAAGGCACGTAGAACAAAAAGATTTAACCCTGCAAGCAAAAGAGTCAGAGCTATGAATAGACCGAGTAACAGAAGAAGATGAAAGGTAAAGATTTAAAAACATTAGAAAGCCTGTTAAAAGAGTATGGAATGTCATCCGGTACTAGCACACCTGTTGGACAGCAGTCTAGCGGTTCCAGCGCAAAAGCAAGTGCTGCAAATAGAGTTAGTAAATCATCCATCAACAAACCGAGTCAGAGTCCTACCACGCAAAAAACATCACAGGCTAAACCACAAGAACCTGCAAAGCCAGTTATAGCAAAAGCAAAAGAATTAGAACAAGATTTTGAATTCCCGGACGATAAAGGCAACGTTGTTAAAGTTGTAAGTCCTATGGGGCAAGGCCTAAACAAAGATGCTGTTATTGTGCAAAATCAAAAGAACAAAGAATTTTATACATTACAACCAGAAGATAACATTGCATTACCACAAGTAGATCAAGAAGAAATTGCAACAGAAGATAATAATCCACTGTCAAAAATAAAAAGTCACAAATTACGCACTGGTAAAAAAGGTCAGCATAGTATTAAGTTAGGCAGAAAAGTTAGAAAGTTAAGTAAACTTATACGCAAGCACAAGTTAAGCGAAGCACCGCTGTTCGAAATTAACTTTAATGATCCTAAACTAGCAAAAAGCGCACTAGCAAGTCCTATTAGTTGCGGGTTTGAAGCAGAAACAGTGTGGACTGATGTCGACGGCGAAGAAATGGACTTAAACGATATGTCGGCGAACGAAATTTATGAATTAGTTATGGACCAGGAAGGCACCGGAGCAGTAGAATCCATCGACGAAGGTTTCAGAGAATGGTTAATGGAAAGTGACTTATTCTTTGAAGTCGAAAGCGAAGTTATTCAAGATTTAGTAAACGACCGCAAAGAAGATGAAGCATACATTGATGACTTTGTAAGCGATAACATCAACATGGACGAAGTCGAAGATTATAAACAAGCAACACTAGACGAATTAGATGACGATGACAAAGAAGAATATGAAGATTGGGACGATGATGCATGGGCTAGACAATATGTAGAAGAAACTCAACAAGAAAAATACGAAGAGTGGCTAGCCGACAGCATACGTGACAACGGTGAACAATGGGATGAAACTTGGGATATAGTTAATGGACGCTATGACTGGGCCGATTATGTTCGTATGGCGTACAATGGAAACTGGTATGATATGCTCGGCGACCACGAAATTTGGATTAATACCGAAGGTGGCAGTCTAAGCGGTGTCGGCGAAGAAATGGAATTGTGGACTGAGAAAAACAGCACAAGTAAAGGTGTAAGGACGGGCGACTACCATAGTGGCTACGGTGATACCGACCAAGATTACTGGCGTGTTGAAAGTGATCCAAGTATCGAAGGAAATGGTGTCGGAGCAGAAATTATTAGTCCCGTCTACAGCACACCGGAAAAGATGTTGGTTGAAATGAAAAGTTTATTTGAGTACATGTACAACAACGATGTAGAAACAAACAGCTCAACTGGCTTACACATAACAATGAGCTGGGAAGGCGAAGAAGGTGCTACACTTAATAAATTAAAAATGGCATTACTGTTAGGTGATCGATATGTTGCAAAACAATTTGACAGAGAAAATAGTAATTATTCTCAAAGTCAGTACCAGAAAATACAACAGTATTTAGATAAGTTACAAACAAATATTAACGATGAAAAAAGTCTCGAAGGCTTAGAAACAATTTTAAATAAAGGTGTATCACCAGACAAGTATAACACAATTCACTTTAAAAATATGACTAACGCTAACGGTAATAACCTTATTGAGTTCCGTGTAGCAGGCGGCGAAGACTATCATAGTGATTATAACAAACTGGTTAAAACAGTTATACGCTATGCTGCTGTTATGCAAGCAGGACACGATACAACAGCGTATAGAAAAGATTATGTTAGAGCATTATTCCGTGCTATCAACGGATCTGCAGATATTAAAACTTCGCCAGAGATACAGCAAAACTTACCAGATCACACTATAGTTGATGTACTAAAAGACATGTATAGTAAAAAGTATTATACAGACGGACTTGAAGCAATATCTATTGCTTTTTCTGCTCTCAACAATGCTATGAGAATCAAAGGAAACAGCAAACAAGGTGAGTTGTTTGATGAAGCTGAAGGCAATGAAGGCTGGCGAGAAATATTAAATCACGCACAACAAAATTTTGCTTCTGCTATCGGTATGTTAGCAGTAGACGCATATAGTGGCAAATTACGCAGTAAAATTAATGCTAGGTCAATCAATGCTCTCAGAAAAGCACTCAAAGACTTCAATTTAAATTATGAGGCACTTTGGAAAAAGTTTCAAAATACTTTGATGTATACTAATCTAACCAAAGAAAATAAAATTTTAACACATAATAAACTGAAAGCAGCATTTGATCAATTGTTTAAAGCGTCTGTGGGCACTGAGCTGAAAGCAGCATTTACTTTGCCGGGTAATAATAAAAACACTGTGTATTTGATAAACGATAAATTATACCAAGAACTGTTAGATGCAAACATTATAGGAGAGTGGGGACCTGCTAGATTTCCATGGGATGATCGTGACAATGACGATAACAGAGAAAAACCTGATGTGAATGCAGATAGCATTCACTCTGTGCCTCAAGATGAGTGGAAAAACATAAAGCAGACTGTATATGATTACAACGACTATGTAGACGAATTAAAAAGACTTCAAAAACAGTCTAACGAGATGGATGACGAAACTAAAAACAGTACTGAGCCACACTTTGTTCGTTACAGAGAAGATCTAGCAAACACAATAAAAGATCTCAAATCGAAAGTAGTTAAGTACAAACAACCATTGGACGCATTTCAGAAAAAGTATGGATTTGTGCCTCCGAGTATAAGGACTAATTCCGAAGGGATAAATTATGATCTAAAACAATTGACCACAAGCCAACTAAAAGATTTAGCAAATGCTTATGATATAGGAGTAGAAGTGATAGAATCAACAACTTACGACCGAATTGCAAAATTGTCACTCGAAGAGCAATTAAAACTTGTAAGCAAGATTGACGGTGACAAGTTAAATGAAGCATGGAGTAAAAAGTACAAGGACAGTATCAACTGTTCAAATCCAAAAGGCTTCAGTCAAAAAGCTCACTGTGCTGGCAAGAAAAAGAAAACCGACGAAGCATGGTTTAAGAAAAAAGAAAAAGTCAAAGTCAGGCAAACTGACCCAGTTAAAGTTATAATGAACATTGCTAGTAGTGGCAAGGAATGGCCAGTTAGAATGAACGACGGCAACCATGTTGTGGTTACACCTGATATTGCTAAAGTTATAGCTAGAAGATATTACGCATCTAACACTTTCAAAGACATGATTGCTAAAGCAGTTAAAAGTGTTGAAAGTTTTAGTGACGCAATTAAAAATTTAAAACCAGTGCCAGTGAAAGAAGGTGCTGTTCCTAACAATGACAGAGCTAAAAAAATACAAGAAATATTAAGTAAGCCATTACTTGCAAGTGACTTGCGAGGACAAATGTATGCATACATTGCTGTACCTGATCCTAGCATGATTCGTGCATTTAGACAGGCAAGAGCACAGGGCGGAGACAATATGGACTTGAGAGAAGTATTTAAAACTTTTGCAAACAGTGTCCATCCTACAATTAAAAAGCAAGCAGGATTAAAAGAAAGCACAATCAAAGAAGCACCTGCAGATCAAGAAAGACTGAAATTTATTGTTGATCAACTCAAGAAAAATCCAGCATTTATTAGTCGAGTGTATAGATTTATAAAAACAGATGTTGCCAATGCAGATCGTGTACACCCGCTCGATTATTTAACTCCAGATAAAACTACACCTGAAAAAGATTATGCATACAAAGGTGTACTTGACGAGTTTGTTAAAGCCATAATGAACACCGAAGGTGACTTTGATGACATTGAAGAATTCTTAAAAACTTACGGAAAAGTAAGTTATGTTAATACTAAAGTACTAATGGCAGATGGCTACAGCACTTGGGACGAATGGCTACAAGGCTCCGGCAAAGTCAGTAAAGAATTTATCAGTAGTTTGTATGATAATATGTTTAATATTGCGTTAAATATCGAAGGTTCAAACAGAGGACCGGGCGAAGTAGGGCTCGCATTGTTAGCACCAAACATCACATTTGCCAGTGTAGGTGACTTAAAAATTGACGGCGAAGAAGTTGAGGTTAAAGGTGAGAAGTCCAGTGGCGGAGGCAGACTTAAAAACAGTAATGCAGACTACGGACAACCTAACTTAGACGCTGTATACGATAAGTTTAAAATCCCCAACGAAGCCAGACCGCAACGTTTACCAGCCGGCAACGCAGGTAGTAGAGCAGGCACACACTTTTTAGATATTGCTCAACAATTAGATGCTGCTGCGAAGGGAGCAGGAGAGGCATACATTAAAGAGTTATTTGTTGGCACATTTAAATACGGCGACAAAGCTATGATTGACTATATGATTAAGAATTATAGCAAAATGGATAGAGCGCAAGCAAGTGAACTAGCGCAAGAAATATCTTACAGTAGTTATGCAAACATTCTCAAGCAAAAAGAGTTTGACATGTTTTTATTCTTGAAAGCACCAGGCAAGAAGAGTTTAGCATTCCAAGTTGATAATTACAAAAATCACTTAGACAAATTTAAATTGGGTTCGCTGGACTGGGGTGACAAGCAAAACGGGCCTGCTGTACAAGTGTCGATGAGGTAAAGAAATGAGAATCTCAGAGATTCTAACAGAGGCAAGTATACCCCGTGATCAAATGCCACAGATCGGCATTAAAGATATCAAAAGCAAATACAATTACAAAAAAGGCACTATGAGTCTTAGTAAAATGAAGCCTGTACAAACTGAAAGACTCAAAGCAGAATATGCCGAAGCAGTTGAAAAAATACAATCAGGAAAAGCGAATCCTATAATGCTCGATCGTAAAGGTCGCATTGTAAATGGCCACCACAGATATGATGCTTACAGAAACTTAGGCTACGAACGTGTGCCAACAGTTGTAGTGGATGCCACATTAGAAGAACTAATGAAACAGTATGCGCACACTGTTGAAGAAAATAATAAACTGTTAGACAAGCCGACCCCTTTTCAAGAAATCTTAGTTGATTTGTTGCAGAAAAAATACCCAGACGCTGAG
>Ga0181590_10001934_pt1 | contig 17415 bp, 20 predicted proteins | sample 071ome_34_FD_132446 | JGI IMG/M metagenome (GOLD analysis project Ga0181590, IMG submission 132446) | Coastal salt marsh microbial communities from the Groves Creek Marsh, Skidaway Island, Georgia - 071411BT metaG (megahit assembly) | ecosystem: Environmental > Aquatic > Marine > Intertidal...
GCTTCCAACGTCTCCACCATAGACAATGCCAGCAGTGCTATCACATATATTTGGTGTTGCGTTGTATTCATTACCATAACCGTCTATAAAGTATAGAGCGTGAAACTGTTGATTGTCCGTCTGGCCGACCTGTGTATTAAACTCATATGGCTTAACATATGTTTTACCAAAGTTAGAGAGCGGTGAAGCTTTTTGTGTTTGTGATCTTATTGCGATAGTACCACTATTTGAAGGACTACCTGTATTAGACACTAATAACACAGAGTTTCCATCAATAACTGAAGCGTCATTAACAACGCCTTGTGTATTTGTGCGTATTTTTCCAACCGCTAATGTTCCGCTTTGATGAACAATAAAACTCGTCTCATTTCCATAATCGTCAAACTTAGAAACATCAAAAACGCCGCTGTTTTCAGATAGCTTTGTGAATGATATTGAAACTCCGCTAGAGGGAGTGTTGGAACCAGAAAGTAGTTCTATCTTACTTTTTGCCCCAGCGCTACGAGCGGTTGATCTTATAGAGGCGTCTTCAGATGTTTGAATATTTAGAATAGTTGAAGGCGTAATCGGTGGAGTGGCAGTATCGTGGGTTATGTTTGTGATACCAACAAGTCCAGACTGCAACACGGTTCCGCCGTTTCTGAGTACCGTAACCGCCTCAAAAACCTCCGATTGACCGTTGTCTATATGGATTGATAATCTATCTTTCATTATGTTCCTCTTTATGTATCACTTTCATCATGATAAACAATACTAAAACCACGTTTACCTGAAGGCGTTCTAATCCTAGAAGCAAATTGTTGCGTTATTTTTACACCAGAATCAACAGTACCGTACATGACTGCATAATCTAAACCGCCAGAATTAGATATAAAGTTGACATCCCTAACTGTTTCGTATGCGCCTTTATGATCTTCAGAGCCAAGAAAAACTCTTGTATTTCCAGACGGCTCTAGCTCGTAAGCGTTAATAAATAAACCGTAGCAGCCGCTTTGCTGAACAATGCCAACACGGTCTTTACCGATAAGTCTATTGCCTTGAAAATGACTACCCTCTGGAACCTCGATACTAATATTTGATTGCCATCTGGATCTTGAAAAGTGTGTGTCGTGGTCAAGACATGTCAAGCTTGGGTTCGCGTTTCTGAATAAGAATTTATAATCTCGCCTATAATCATTGCCGGTAGAGTGGACTTCAAAACCAGCGCCGTCAACACCCTCGTCTGTTAAGAACCCGCAAAATGCATCGCCAAAGATATCATCGCCGCAAAGACCGCTACTGGCCAAGTGCAGGGTCTTACAATCGTAAGAGCAGACATTTACTTCGGTTATATTAATATCATTACAGTGAAACCTACCGCTAACAACTACGTCGTTAAAATAACCGTCCCAGAGGAGTCTGTCAGAGCCGTTATGATAACCGAGGCTATAAGAGCCATCTCTCGATGGTACGATACTTCCATTTACTGTAACAAGCCCTGCATCGCCAGACGGTGTAGAAGTTCCAATACCAACATAGCCACCGCTAAAGTAAACCTTTTCGTTAATAGACCCCCAAGAATAATTAGAGTTACCTAGATTGAAGGAGTCATTATCTGACGGAGCAATATCGCCTGAAACCTGAAGCGCGCCGTAATCGTGAAGACTCCTAGTACCTACAGCTAGTTTTCTATTAAGCATATCTCCATATAGGAGTGGTACTGCACCAGAAACCTCTGATAAATCTGGGCATGTGTAATCAGAGTCTATGGGGTCAACACCTAAATAGAACTTATAACTATGGTCAGTTGGTATGTGGCTTCCTGCTCCGTGACCAATGGCTATGTTAAAAGAACCCGTCCTGAGCGACTGTAGAGAAAGAGAACCAATAGCTGTGTTGCCAGAACCAGTAGTATTTCCAGCTATAGAGTTAAAACCAACAGCTGTATTGTAGTCACCTCTTAAATTACAACCAAGGGAGTGAGAGCCAACCCCTGTATTTTTCTCGCCATCATAATTAGCGCCTATAGCATAATAACCAAAAGCTGAATTGTCTACACTTGTTCTTCCGGCAAACTTTAGCTTACCTAAAGCAAGCTCGCCAGCAATAGTCGATCTTGTGTCTGGCGTAGCAAAATTAGAACTTACTATTTCGTTGCCATCTGTAAAAAGATGAACAGAATCAACTAAATCTCTTAATGAGATTCTAAGATCCTGCGGAGAAATAAGCTGTGTAGAATTGTCTTGGAGGAGATGATTTATCCTCTCAAAATAATCAGATTTTGATAATATCATGGTAACGCCTATACTTAGTTAAATTTTATTTGGAGTGCTGAAGTATCAAACTTCACAGTGTCACCAGTATAAATAACCCTCGGATTTTCTAAAGCAGCGTACATAAGGAGGTTTCCAGTGCCATATTCTCCAGAGTCCACTATGGCAATACCAGACACCCAGCCCCAATCAACAAGAGCGGCACTACCATCGCCCTCGTCAAATAAAAGCGAGGAAGAGTTTTTAATCAACCCGCTACCAGCAGAATGGTCTTCTAGAGTATAATTCCACTTTGCGTTTCCAAGGTCTGCTGGATTTCCAAGATTAATTCTTCTATAGCCGGTGTCGTTGTTATTAGCATCTCCAGACGGAATCTCTGGCAGAGTGCCGCCAAGATATTGAGCGTTACCGTCACAGGATTCAACTGGTACACCAGAGCAGAGTGCTACGGCGATATTTAACGGTTTTGAGAATGTTTCACCCCTAAAAAGGTGGTGAAGTAAACCTGATTCTAAATAGTCAGATAAAGAAGCCATGTATTTTTACCTCCTAAAAGTCCTTTAATGAGACTGTGATCACACCTTATTATACACAAAAAAAGAGCCATTCCCAATATTATCAGGAATGACTCTTCATTATTCAGACTGTCAAGGGCGATTAGAACGAGCCTAAGATAATTCTTCGATTATCCAAGACTGCGAAGCCAAGTTCAGCCCAGCCATAGTAGCCAGCACGCTGCTGTCTGTGAAGCGCAGGATCTTCAAAGACTTGCATCTGCTGCTTCATTGGCATGATGAAGCTGTCATTGGCACCCTGATCAAGCCCAACGACCAATTCAAGGTCAGCAGCCTGAACACTACCGCCAAGCCCGTCAGTGAAGAAGGTCTGGTACTCCTGACCCTCTCCAAGCTCGTCAAGATCGCGGAGGTTAACACCAAAGACGCGAGTGATGGGAGCGCCACCTTCGCTTGCGGTGTAGATTTCACGACGAGTAACCTCGTCAACCTGATCAAGACCCCAGTTGCGCACATCTTCCAGAGCTTCTGGCGAAACGTAAAGGTCTGTCAAGCGTCCACGATTTGCAGAACCTGTGTTACCACCAGCGTTACGACGCATAGTGGTCTGCATCAGAGAGACGAGTCTCTTGCTGAACAGGCCAGCGGTTGCATCACCATCGTACACCAAGATGTTACGATCAACACCAGCAGCCAAAATGGTGTGCCAGCCATCGTCGTTCATCTTCTTGGTGAAACCAGCTTCGAGAGCCTGCATAGCACGAGCCACAATATCCCAACGAGCCTCACGAGCATAACGAAGCAAGAAGTCAATCGAGCTTGTGATGCTGTAAGTAGGAATTGTGACGTAATCGCTTTCGACCGCTCGCTCTGGAACACGACCGTGACCGGGATTAGTGTAAGCGATATGCTCACCCTCAAGTCCCGGAGAAATTAAGTCGAGAGGATACTCTGTGGAAGCTCCCGGCTCGACATTGATAGTCTCGAAGATATCTCCGAGAATATTACCAACAAGAACACCCTTACGCAAAGGAAGTTCTAAAGCTTTAGCGAATTCTCGCTGTGCTGCATAAGCAACGTTCTGATCGCTGTCGCCAGATTTTCTGAGCAGCGAGATGAATTCATCACTTGGTCTTTCAGTTTGCATTATTTAATCTCCTTTAAGTTAGGGCGTATCAAGAGCCGTAGGTGTTAGGAAGGTTGACATAAACCTTTGCATATCCATCGGCGTCCTTGCTGGACATAAAACGTCCAATAGCAAGCTCACCAGACTGAGCAGCAAAAGTTGTTCCGTTACAAATACTTCCAGCCGAAGTCGAAGAAGCAAAAGCCAAATCACCGGCCTTTGGACTACCTTCAACATTGCTGGTAACAACCCAACCGCGCGTCAAGACAGTAACCTTACCGCCCTTCTGAACTTCATCCTTAAACTGGTTAAGGTGAGTTCTGGTTAAGTCCTTATTAACAACATCATTCAGCAAAATACCAACCGGAACGCTTGTGGCGGTCGCGGCTGCATACTTAACCAAGTTTTCGCCCTGATCCAATGCTGCGCCAGAAGCGCCAGCAACAGCAGCTGCATCTAAAACAACAACTCCACCACGAGTGGCAGTGCCTTCGTTGTAGAAAAAGCTGATGTCAGTAGATTCTTCATATCTATCTAATTTAAGAGCCATAGTTCAGTTCTCCTTGTTCATTTGTTAGAAAGTACATGGTTTGTGAGCCAATCAGCAACACTAGCTCTTGTTGCTTCAACAGGATCGAACTCGTCAGCTTCTACCAGAGCAGCCTCGGACGTTTCGACTTCCTCAAAAGCCTCTGGAGTAATTTCAGCTTCAGCCTCTTCTTCGGCCTTAGCTTCCTTCTCCTTCTTCTTCTTTTCGATAGCTTCCTTTAATTCAGGAGGCATACCGGCTTCTGCTTCATCTGCCTTTTTTTCCTTTTTCTTGCCATACATAGCAACGACAGTATCAAAGGCTTCATCTTCAAGAGCGTCAAAAGCAGCGAGAGTTGCTTCTACATCTTCTTGCTCAAAACCAGCCTCGACAAGAGCGGCCTTGCGCTTCTCCATCTTCTCTTTCTTCTTCATCTCGTCCACATGCTCTTTCGCCTGAGCAAGCTGCTCGTTGGACTGAGTTAAAGCGTCTTCGAGTTCAGCAATGCGAGCCTGAGTAGACTTGACAAGCTCATTAAGCTCATCAATGGTCGCCTTGCTTTCTTCAGCGGCAGTTTCAAAAGCCTCAATCTGGGAAGCGAATTCTTTTTCTTTAGCCTCTTCGACTTTAGCCTTAATAGCTTCGTTTTCAGCCTTAGCTTCTACAAGCTGAGTCTGAACGTCAGCCAACTGCTTTTCTAACAGCGTGTTATCTGACATATTTACATCTCCTATTGAAAGTTTAGAGTTACAATCTTCTAAATCAAATTTTATGTTTGCTGATGTATTTCCACTTAAAATTATACTTCTAGAGTTAGCTGGCTTTTCAACCAAGCCTTTTCCAGAAAACGATATATTTCTTAGCGCCCTACCAACTTTGTACCCTTCATATTCTCCGGTTCCACCGTATGATCTCAAGTGTTTTGTTAAAAACGCCGATTCATCATTTCTTGCTAAAATTTTACCAACACCGTCTTCACCAGTAAGGGCATAGTCAAAACCGGCAAAAAGGCACTCCATAGAAACAAACCATTTGCCTTCTTGAATCTCAGCAATGATTCGTTGCATCCTTTCTCTATTTTCATCGTTAGTCCAACTATTATAGAGGACAGCTTGAGTAATGATGTCAAAATCTTCAGGCATTTCAGCATCATCAGCAACAGCCTTTCCGTCTTTTGTTAAGACATAGCTACCAGTAATATGTCCGATGATGTCATTTTCATCGTGCATAAAATTAAACTGTTTGTCTTCAGGTGTGTTTCTTGCTGCCCAAGTTGCCTCTGGCATGAAAACATCATCATTTTTATTCCAACCACAAGAAACCAATACAGACTCTAGATAGTATAGGTCTATTTGGTCTTTGTTTTCTGCAACCACTCTGTCGAGAACATCTACATTAGAGATCACTTCTTTAGCGACCGCTAACTCGCCCCTTTTGACAGTGGCTTCAGAACAATACGCAACACTAGCGGTACTCTTAACGAGATCGCCAATACCGTCTTCGATTTCTTTTTGGTATATTTTTATGCTCATATTTTTTACCTCAGTGGTTTATACACAAAAAAAAGAAAAAAATCAAAAAAGGCTTAAAACTGGCCGAGTAAATACTCAACATAAACCCCAATGAGTCTCTTTTTGTAAGAATTAATTGGGAGTTCAGACGCTGAAACCTTACTTGTTTTTAGCATATTTTTTAATTCTATGGGTGTGTTTTTAGCATTATTAATGGCCTCTGCCACCGTAGACTCATCGACATCTTTAAGAACATCTAAACATGCAAGCGTTTGCACTTTTAAATTCTCCAAGTCACATATTTGATCTTTTGTTAGCTGTCTAAGATTTTTCTTTTCGTTAATAGCAAGATACGCCTTATTAAGAGTATCGGACACAACCTCGAACGCCTCACTAGTCCAAGAAACAAGTTCCGCGACTCCCGGCTTAGAGCGTGGAGTATCAACCCTTTTCTTTCTAGGACCATCATCTTGTTTAAGAGGAGGTCTTCCGTTAGGATTTTGCGGCGCTTGCTTTTGTTGCTCCTGCTTAGAGTCTTGAGCCTGTTTGTTGAGTTCTCCCTGACGGTCAATTTTTTCCATGTCTTGCTTGTGATTGGCGTTATGGAAAGGACTAGCCTTATCTGGAAGATCTGGATTTATTCTATCTTTCTGCTCTCTTTTGAGCCTCATCTTCTCTACGCTTGGAATTTCTTTAAATCTCTCAAGGATCGTTTCATGAGATATAATATCCCTATCTGCAAGCTGAATCAGAAGGTTCTTTTCAGCAGACTCGTCAGATAAGCTCATTTGGTCAAATGTAATATGGGCTGGCTTTCTAAAGCCCATAGCTTTTCTAATGTATTCAATTTCAGCCTCCCAGAACTTAGCAAGTTGATCACGACCGTATTGCAGTCTTTCTACAAGCGTTTTTAGTGAGATGAAGTTGTTGGTAAATCCACCACTCTGACCAACGGACCCGGTCAGCGTTGGGGGAACACCTAGACCGGCATAGATACTATTAAGAACAGACGTATATTTCTCAGAACCTAAAAATTTATAAACTTGACTATTGGATTCTGTATAGGTAAGCTCTGGACCCCAAACTAATTCCATAGTTCCTCCACCAACATTGCTAGCTAAAATATTGCGAAGCTTGTTGATAGCTGCTCTATTAGGGAGAATCTTATGGTCAAGACTGCCAAGAGTCCATAGTCTAATGTTGGAGATAGCGCCATCAAGAGCCGAAAGGTCTGCAAGTCTCATCTTTTCTAGCATGATGATGTCATCAAGAATGGCATAAGTAAGAGGATGCGCCCACTGCTGCCAATCGTCTTTTTTGTAATAGAATACGCTTAGTCTGTCTTCTTCTAGTGCTATCTTCTTTTTACCACTCTGTATAGCATTTTTTACATTAGGAGGTAGACTCTCCATCATTTTCTTTGGAACGCCACCGTCTTTAAAGTTATCAAAAAACGTCTGTGCGGTAAGTTCGTAGTTTTTTACGCCAAGAAAAAGGTTTACTACGCCATCCTTATAATCTATATTCATTGGATTCAAGAAGTTATATCTCCAAGGAACCATGTTCTTATCAATATTTGGAACTTCTAGAGTAATATCTCTGGCTAAAGACTTGACATAAGTAGTTATTTCCGGCGTAATGTTGGCGTAGCTCTTATATACAAAAACTTGACCAGTTCTATAGAGATTGTTTAAGAATCTTTCAGATCGCTCTTTACCATTACACTTCTTGAACCACTGCTGGTAGAATTTTTCTACACTTTTGTTTTCATGTACGATATTAATACCTTGACTTCCAAAATCGCCCATTAGATCAATAACATTACGAACAATCCCGACTTTGTCGTATGCGTCCATACACATCTTTATGATGCGCTTGGATCTCCTTGGCACCTGCTCCTCTGGCCTAAAAGCGTAATAGTCATGACTAGTGAAGCTAGGTCTTACGGATCTATTTGGTTCAATATCCAAATATTCTCTATGATAAGCCTTAGAAACGCCCTCGTAAGCCTCTTGAGCCGAAGAGAACTCTTCAAATGCTCTAGCCTTACCGGTAGCGTCGGCATCGTTCCAAGTTATAAGCGATTCTTTGTGTTCTGTCATTTTGATTCCTATACAATGAATTCAAATGGATTTAGAATGTCTAATATAGTATACACGAAACTAGCAAAAATTAGTAAATATCACTCACGGAATCTGTAAACCAGTTGGGACCGCTATACATGTCGCCTTTTTTATCAACTTTTTCAACCGTTGCAAAGCCGCCATAGAAATTGTAAACACTGGCCTCTGGCAGTCTAGCGAGCGTTCTAGCAGCCATGTTAGCCATCAGTAATGCAGAGTAGCGGTCTTTTCTAAGTTTACCCTTCTTGCCTGTTCCAATAACGGTTTCAGGCGTATCCCATTTATCCCGACCCGTAGTTGTTTGTGTAATTTGAATCATAGCTAATTCATCTTTAAGATCTTCTATTTCCATTACGCATTGCTCTAAAGTATCGAACGTTCTTCCCTTTAGCTCGTCTTCTATTTCTGAAAGACCAAGGCTTACAGAATCAAACATTGGAAATAATAGCGCCTTATCCTCAAAATCTTTTCGCATACCGTGATTAGCCTCTGCTAACCAGTCGTATTTAGAAAATTGACACATCTCAAGAATATGCAAGCCCTTTTGATCGTCTGTATCTTTAGGTTTATTATCGTCTATCGTTGGCCATATAGCAACTTCTCCATCTTTAATCTTGTCTTGATCGTGTAAAGATTCCATTACAGCAATACCGCCACCGCCAGCGTCCATAGATATGTGGATGCACGGAAATATCTTCATAAGATCTCTAATCTTTCTAGCGCAGTAGGCATAAAAATCAGACTCTGAAGAGTATCCGCTCTTAACCTTTTCTTTGTGCTGTTCTCTATTTGTTGTCCAGCAGTGAACAATACGTCTATGATCTTTGTTTACTTCTATAACCACAATGCTAAAGTTATCAACCTCAGATGCAGGGTCAACTCCAAATATATACTGCTTTTTAAGATCACCGCGAAGCTGCGCTTGGAAATTAATTTCATTACCATCGCTATCTTTAATTGGTTCTTTATCGCTTGCGACACAAGCCTCGATTAGTGTACGCTTGAAGAAGCCCTGAGAATCGCGCGTAAAGCAAGCTCCAAACTCCATCTGATATATTCCGGCATGAACCGTTGCTTTCGATCTGGCGACCTGTGAGGCGTCCATAAAGCCCTCTGGTAAAAGCTCGTAAGGAATACGTATAATCGAATAGTCTTTCCAGTTAAAGTCTTTTGGCGGGTCTTCCCCAAAGATATCCCTTAATCTACTTTTTTTTCCTTGGCTTTTAATAATAGACTTCCATTTCTTCCAATATTCAGCAAAATGATTGAAGTCGTAATAAGCTGTACCGCTGAGTATAATCTGATTGTCTTTTTTCTCTATTATTGAATCCGATTCTTCTTCTGTTATTATGCCAAGCTCCTGCGCTTTCTTTTTGGCCGCTAATCTTTTAACGTTTTCTATAGGATCAGAGCTAACAGCAGCAAAACCGGCAACAACAGTTTCAAAGATATCCCTTGGAATAGAAGCAAATTCATCACTAATAATATCGTTAGCTCTCTGGCCTCTAATTTTTTGTCCGTCGCCAAGAGGGAGGCAAGTGACGCGAGAACCGTTGATACGCATAACGCAGCGATCAACATCTCGTCTTGGCCCACTGTTTGCATCACACATACTCCTTAGTACGGGAGAGTTATTCCAAATAGTTTCCATATACTCAAACAAAACTTTAGACTGTCGAAATGCAGCTCCTACAACAACAACTTTACGTTCTGGTAGGATGAGGGCGCGAATCATAGAGTATAGGGACAAGATAAATGATTTACCGAAACCACGGCTTGCGATAAGCATAGGGAACCTTCTATTCCACATCTCGCATAAAAACAAAGCCTGAGATGGTAATATATTTATGTTGAAGATGTGCTTACATAGGAAAGAAAAATACTCTGGCCTAGTCATCAGCCAGAGCATCCTATAGTGAAAATCATCTTCTCTAAAATTTACTATCGAGAATGGATTGAAAAGTTGGTCGTCTTGGATGTCTAGATTAAGCCAAGCCTCGTTGATCTTCTTTAAGTCGCTCATTTTAAACTATTTATATCCTTGCATTTTCTAGTATCCAAAACACAGTCCGCAAAACCATAATAGACAGATTCGTTGGCTTCCATAAACCAATCTCCATCTTTCAACTTTCTTTTGAGGTAGTTCTTGACTTTCTCGAATTCTGGCTCACTGTAATGTTCTTTAAAGTATTTGCCTTTTATGCACTGCTCTGTATAAATGTTTAACATAGCGTCTGTCATCTTTTTTTCAAAAGCAGCCCCCTTTTGAACGTCCAAGTAATTGCCTGAATACCCAGATGAACCGAAATGACACATGAAATATGAATTTGGCGTCATAACCCTCTTGTCTGCCGCTTGTAGTATAATACTACTCATTGATTCTGCTTGACCATAAACTATGATCGTGACATATGATTTACAGAGGGATATTGCGTCATAAATCGCCATGCCGTCGTTCCAGTTCCCGCCGATGCTATGCATATGTATAAGTATTGGCGCGTTTGACATTGTGTCTAACATTCTAATGTTTTTGTAGAACGTTGTACTCATTCTATAGTCAACACCCGGCTCTTCATCAGTGTTTGCCACATATGAGTGTAAGTATAGCTCCCTATTATTATAATCAATTCCGTAAGACTGTATATCACCCACTAACTCAGAATTCATCATAGTCTCCTACTGATATAATTCATTGACCCTTTTTATTAAACTCAGAACAGCCCACTTCGCATTTTTCTTTGAGTCACAAAACATCACATGGATACCATGATTCATCTGGAACTCCATGATCATTTTTAGCATAAACCTGTTTGTAACTTTTAGCTTTCCCCAGTCACTCTCTGGAATACCTGACCCCTCTGGAAAATTCATAAGATCTGATAAAGAAAACTCGAACACCATATATCTATGGGGTATTTCTTGCATCCTTTCTATTTCTCTCATGAACCTAGCTTGGTCGTGGCCTATATTGTTAGCAAACTCTACAACACTTGCTTTTCTCTCAATACACAGCTTGTCCTCCAAACCTTCTATGCTATAATCGCCAGTGTCTAGCTTTTTTGTTACCATACCCTTGCAGACATGATATCTAGAACTACTAGCCTCGAAAGTGTAACCTTCTTGCTCTCTAGTATCTTTAATGATTGTGAATGGCCTTGACTTACCCATTTTTTCCCCTTATTATATCTAGAAACAACCCTTCGTACTGTTCTTCGTGACCGTTCACCTCTTTGTGACAGTTTCTGCATAGAGTGATTCCGTTTTGCACATCAAACCTAAGAATAGAAGCAGAAGACCATTTTCTAATATGGTGAGCCTGAAGGCTGGATTTTCTTTTACATCTAGGCATTTGACAGGTAAAATTATCGCGCTTGTAAACAGCTAACCGCCATTCCGCATATACTGGGTCTTCGTAGTTTCTTTTCATTTTGGTACAATCACCTTTGTAACTCTAATATCGTACACCATATCTTTTACGAGGTTCGATGTCTTTTCAGAGTCGTCTTGTTTTAATATAATTTCTACTAGTTTGTAAAGAGCGCTATAACATGCTTCGTCTGGATCTTCTGCCTCTACAAATATAGTTGGATATGGACTGTTGTATTCGCCTAAATTAAACTTTGCCAATCTACTCATTACTAACAGTAGGTCCATTTTGACCTTGAATATTTTCACTGTTAACCCTTTGTGTCATGCTCCACCATCATCTTTACAAGATTCTCGAATGAAGTCTTTGGTGTCCAGCCAAGTTGATTATTAGCCTTAGAGCAATCGCCACGCAAATAGTCTACTTCTGCTGGTCTGTAAAATTCTGAGTCTTGCACTACATAGCTAGACCAGTCTTCGATTCCAATATGTGAAAACGCTACGTCTAAGAACTCTCGAATCGTATAGGTCTTGCCGGTGCAGATAACATAGTCATCAGGACAACCCTGTTGCAGCATCATCCACATCGCTTCCACGTAATCTCCTGCATACCCCCAATCTCTAAATGCTTCAAGGTTTCCTAAACGCAGCTTTGGAAATTTATGTCCATTAATTATAATCGAGTCGTCGTCTGCGGTGAATATGGATGAATCTGCGACTCTTTTCTCTGGATGTATAGCCTTATTGTAGAATCTTATGTAATCCCCAATCCACTTTGTAATCTTTCGTGTTACAAAAGTCTCACCTCTTCGTGGTCCTTCATGATTAAAAAGGATTCCAGAGCTTGCGTGAAGACCGTACCCCTCTCTAAATAATCTTGTAATATGATGAGCCGCGCATTTTGCAATAGCATAAGGGCTTTGCGGCATGAATTTTGTTTCTTCATTCTGATATTTATTCTGATCTCTATCTGTATCATAATTACGACCAAACATCTCACTGGAACTTGCTTGGTAGAATTTAGTATTGCCCATTCTTAAATCGACCATGCACTGCAAGATGTTTAAGCAGCCTTTTCCAGTAATATCCCAAGTCAAGGCTGGCTGCTTAAATGACACAGCTACATGTGATTGTGCTGCAAGGTTATAGATTTCATCTACGTCTTCGTGTTCAGTTAGTATGCGTGATACGCTAAAGGCATCAGTAATGTCGCCTTCCACCAGCTTGAGACTTTTATTATCAAGAATATGCTTTATTCTTTCCTTATTATTGGTGGAGGCTCTCCTACATACACCCACAACTTCATAGCCTTTTTCTAATAGTAGGTCTGCGAGGTGACTTCCGTCTTGTCCTGTAATACCAAAAATAATAGCTTTCATTGTTGTTCCTTTATCATCCTGTAGTAGTCTTGTTTAAAATGTGGCTTTAACTTGTAGTCACCGGAGGTCTTCGATCCGGCACTATCAGCGATATCAAAATATTCATCATGTGACTTACCAGCGCCAATCCCAGAAATGTGGTAGGTTTCCATGCCCCACCTATAGATCATTGTCTGTTTTGGAGAGTTATAGATCTTAGCATTGTGATTATATGTTATGTGAATATCTTCGTCGCACGACCTATTCCAGTCTTCTATTGTTGCTACGTAATCTTTGGTGTAGCAGTTTCCATTGTTTATACTATCGGACAAACCTTTATAGTTATTATTTTGAAAATAATGAGTTCTGTTGGATCTATAAATATCGTATCCGGGATTATTTGTTATCGCTTCTTTTAAGTTTTCGATTGCGCCCTCGCATAATAGATCGTCATCATCTAGTCGGTAAATATAATTATGTTTACAATTGCTAAAGCAATACTTTAGTTTTTGCCCTATGGATGGAAATCTATGATTACTATTTATGACTCTAACATTGTCGTAAGAGGACCGATACTCTACGTTTGCGTGATCATTGAGTATCACCATTTCACAGTCTGGACAATTTTGTAATAAAAAAGATTGAACAGCCTCTTCAAGTATGCTCTCTCTTCTGTATGTTAGGGTCGCAACTGAAATCATTAATCTTTAACCGTGTCTGGTGTTAAGAAAGGTTGATCTACCATCTCGTCTGTATATTTGTGAAACTCCGCTAGGCGCTCTCTCTCTTTCTGCATCGCAAGTCGCATCTTCTCCATCTCTAATCCATACTGCATTGTTACTTCTGGGTTTGTGACAAGGTAGGTCATCCATCCAGAGAAATTTGTCTTGCTATCTTCTAGTCTTTTAACACGCTGCTCTCTTGTTGCCTTCATCTCTTTAAGCATACTGTTCTTTTTTGTCTGAAGCTCACGGTAGTCTTTGTTCAGAGACTCTTGTGAGGCCTTCAGGGAGGCCACCTGACGCTCCATATTAAAAAGGTTGTCTCTATCTACCTGATCTGGATCACGCTGTCTTTCGGCCAGTATGAGGCTTTCTAGGGCAGATATCTGTTCGATGTTATCTTTGTTGCATTTGAGGGCGCGGTTCATGAGTAGTTCTAGTTTAATTAAGTCTACTACTTGTAATTCTTCTGTGGGAATAACATCATCTTTAAACTGTGAAATGATTCTTGCCCAGTGGTATTGGAATAATTTAAGCTCATCATCAGTAAATTGTTGTTTCAACTCTACAAAGTATGGTCTAAACATAAGATCATACTGCGCTTGCTCTAGTTCTTCTGGCTTATCCATCCAAGCAGGGCGTTCTAACTCATTTTTTGCAGCTTTTTTCTTGATGAAACCGAGAACGCTGTCTGGATCTCGGTCTAGCTCGGTTGCTATTCGGTTTAAACCGAGATTCAGGTTGTCTCTAATGAATTTTTCTTCATCTTTTGAGATTCTACCTTTCTTCATTGTAACCGTGTTCCTCTAAAATGTCGAGAATTGTCTCAATAACATCATCTCTTTTTTGTTTTGTGATATAAACTTCGTTAATCATCTTTAAATAGTCCATTCTCATGTTTGCCGGAAGGTATTTGTTAATAAGATAGACCATATCTCTTGATTCTATTTCTTCATAAGTGGTTGACATGCTTCCTTCGTTATCAACAATCGAGTTTGCGTGTTCTAGCTGGGCTGGTTGACTTATCTTGACTCTACAAGAGCTGTCTCCAGCGATGTAATGGTTGTCTCTAACGAAATTTTTTAAACGATTAGAGAGATTTACACTGAGGAAGTTTTCCAGAGGGCGAGATTCATCGTATCTATGTAAGGCTTCCATGCAAATAATAAAGGCTTCCTGCTTCATATCTTGTATTGTATAACCGTGAAAGGTATAGCGAGGGGCAATTCTGTCGCAAACTATCTGAATTTGTTCTGTGACCTGCTCCTCTGTCATTCCGTTTGGTATTTTCATTGTTAGTCCTCCATTTTCAATGTTTTCCAAGAAGTTCCGTCCCAACCTTCAAACGCCTTTTTCCTGTTGTTGTATATGATTGTTCCGGGCTGTGGGTCTGTAGGGCGACTTCTCTGGCTTTTTAGCCTCAAGGAATTAGATACAACTTCAGAGTTCTTCCCTGTTACGTCAAAAGAGTTTGTGTTTAGAGAAACCTGATTTCTTTCTATAGAGAAGATGTCTTGCAGTGACACGGATCTTACATCGTCGTCAATCATTCCAAGAAATTCGCTGTTTCTTAGCGGCACAATTTCTGGCGTTCCGTTTCCAAGAGAGCAGATTACGGAGTTTTGTATAAGAAAGAGGTTTTGATCACCCGTTGGGTTGATAGAGGTGATTATCGGATATTTCTTTTCTTCAGTTTCTGGAGTGTGAAACTTGAGAAATTTTTCCGGTAAAGATTGACTCCAGCCGTCTGTATCCCTATAGTACTTGATAGGGCGAACTCTCTTTAGTCTAAGCCTCTTGTGTTTATCTCTGTAGGTATAGCCAATGCCTATCTCTGCTTTGAGGAGCTTCCTTTTAGGGAATCTTTCTTTGTCAAAGAGTTCAACATTGTAAAAAAATAGAGATTCAAGTGGTATAACCCTATGAAGTTCGCAGACCTGCGGAAGTTCTAGGTGGTAACTGTTTGCTAGCCTAAGATAATCTGATGATAATCCTAGCAGGGCAATGTCTTGTCCTAGTTCAGCATCTCCGACGATAATTCCATAACTAAGGGTCGATAGTTTTTTGTGTTCTGTCGTCATTTTCGATCAGTTCCTTTAGTGATCCATCGGTCTTCGACAGATCTTCCTTTATTTCTTCGTTAAGGGCCGCCGTGCTTTTGCAAACTAGCTCTGAATCACAGCTTCCACATTTCTTCTTTTTGCAATTTGACATCTTACGTTTCCTTTTGGTTACATCTGCGCATTAATCTTACACAATATTATACACAGAAAGACACAATTTTCCAAAAACGAAACTGCGAAACTCGTACTTTTAGACTAGAATAGAGTGATCAATGGTCGTAAAGTGATCAAAATTCAACGAATATTTGTATAAATCCGTTAAAAAGGGCTATGGTTTGCGTGTCCAAGTCCAGTTGAATAGGATAGTGACGAGCGAGTGAACAAGCACTCCGAGGCTAGGCAAAAATTGAAATCTGGGCGATGACCCACCATGTCAACCCAGTCCTGTGAAGCGCGAAAGCGAAAATTTTAGTATTGAGAATCTTCAAGTAACGAAGACCTAGCTGCTATCCAACACGACCAAGTACCTGTTTGATACTTCACAGGTATAAATGGTCTTGGTGTAGACATATGAATCGTGTAGGGCGAAGTGGCGCGTGTGGGGCAACTTCTTCTTATACTTACTTATTCTATTTAAGGGGATAGTTTAGGTAAGACACACAGAGAGGATTGGTTGATTGTGTCTGCACCACCAAGCCTTTTTTCACGCCGCGAGAAAGGTGCGATTTTGAAAATAAAACCCCACCCGACCTAAGTCTAGTGATACCAACGACTTACGACGACTCGCCCCCCGTGAAATTGACGTAAGTCTAATGATACCAACGACTTATGACCAATTCCAAAAAAATCTCAAAAAAAACGCTTGACAAACTCAAGTCTAGTCTGTATAATGTCGATATAGAAAGTAAGGAAAGAAAAGGAAAACGAAAATGCAAAACGAAATCAACGAAATCTTGGCCTTCTCCGAGTGCTGCTGCGAGCAGATGAGTGGTGAGCAACTCGACCACGAAGTTTGCCCATGCTGTGGTGAACACTGCGAAGTAGTGTACGAAGATTGGAGTTGCTGAAAAAAACATTTGTTCAGTATTGACAAATCAGAAAAGTCTGCTATACTTAGGAAAACGAAGAAAAGAAAAGGAAAAAGAAAATGGAAATCAAGATCATCAAAACGAAAATCGTCAACGGTCAAACCTTCGCCATCTTTGACATGGGCAAGGGTCAAGTGAACGCCCGTACACAAAAGCGATACCATATCGCTCGCATCAGCGATCCTGCCGGATACTGCCCAACGGTAGTTTCCAACAGGCTTTCCTACATTCTTGGAAAGTTCTAAAGTAGGGCTTGACACGCTGCCGATAAGTATGGTAGACTTGGGCATACTCGAAAGGAAAGAAAATGACAGTCTCTCAAACACCTGGATTCCGATTCACTGACCTTGACGCTGAAGATCAAGACATTCTCTCAGCCATGAAACAAAGTCAGATCTGCCTTGAGCATTGGGATCTGACGGACGAAGAGAAAGAGTTTCACTACAACATGGTATCGCGTTGTGCTGAAGAACTGCGGAAGATCTGGTATCCCTCCAAGTGAACACTAGTATAGGTGAACATATGTCCTACTATCCTGGCATGTACGAAGATGAACAGATGTACAACGATGAACAAGCACACGCTGAAGAGATGGCAGAGATGAACGCCCGTACACTAGAGATGATGATGATGGACGATGCCTACGCTCAACTCATGGACCCCGACTACTACGCCGATCAAACGTAAACCCTTGATATCAAAGGACTTACGTCACGGGCGGCGGGGCGGCTGAGTCGTAAGTCTAGTCATAGCAAGGACTTA
>Ga0181590_10001941_pt1 | contig 17392 bp, 21 predicted proteins | sample 071ome_34_FD_132446 | JGI IMG/M metagenome (GOLD analysis project Ga0181590, IMG submission 132446) | Coastal salt marsh microbial communities from the Groves Creek Marsh, Skidaway Island, Georgia - 071411BT metaG (megahit assembly) | ecosystem: Environmental > Aquatic > Marine > Intertidal...
ATTGCTGATGAATTAGGCATTATTGAATAAACATTAAAAAAGCCACTCACAAGAGTGGCTTTATTTTTATTCTTTTGTTTTTAAATGAGGAAATAAGATGACATCACGAATATTTGGTGTATTGGTAAGCAACATAACCAGTCTATCGATACCGATACCGAGACCTCCAGCAGGTGGCATACCATATTCTAATGCTTCTAAAAAGTCATGATCAACATCATTTGCTTCATCGTTACCAAGTGCTTTTTGTGTTTGTTGTGCATCGAAACGTTCCTTTTGATCGATTGGATCATTAAGTTCAGAAAATGCATTCGCAAACTCACTTTTTACAATGAATAATTCAAAACGTTCTGTAAATCTTGGATCATCTATATTTTTCTTAGCCAGTGGACTAATTTCTATTGGATGTCCGTAGACAAACGTTGGTTGAATGAGTGTTTCTTCTACAAATTGTTCAAAGAAAGCTTCTACTATATGACCATATTCAAAATGTTTTTCAACATGTATGTTGTGTTTTTTAGCAAGCGATTTTGCATCATCTAATGACACGATTTCAAAGAAGTTAATACCCGTTTTTTCTTGGATCGCATCTACCATATGGATGCGTTTAAACGGTTTTGTAAAATGTATTGTTTCTTCTTGATAGAAAACTTCTGTTGTACCTAATACATCTGTAGCAACTTGATTGAAGACATCTTCAACTAAATCCATCATGCCTTCCATATCAGAATACGCAAGATAAGCTTCAACGGTTGTAAATTCTGGATTGTGTTTTGCATCCATGCCTTCATTTCTAAAAAGTCTACCAATTTCATAAACAGCTTCCAAACCACCAACAAGCAATTTTTTCAAAGGAAGTTCTGTTGCAATTCTTAAATTGAAATCCATATCCAATGCATTATGATGTGTTCTAAAGGGTCTTGCTGATGCGCCACCCAGTGTTTTTTGAAGTACGGGTGTTTCGACTTCGATAAAACCCTTATTATCAAAAAAAGATTGAATCGAACGTATTATTTTTGGACGTAAGATCGCAACGCGCAAGGCATCATCACTTGTAAGTAAATCTAAATAGCGTTTACGTCTTGCAATTTCTTTATCTTGAAGCCCGTGAAATTTATCTGGCAAAGGACGTAATGCTTTTGTTAAATGGGTGTAATTTGTTACATGAATTGTAAGTTCATTGGTTCTCGTCCTAAAAAGAAAACCATTAACCCCAACGATATCTCCTAGATCACTGTGAGAGACAACATCATATTGATCTTCCCCTAAATCATCTAAACGCACATAAATTTGTATCGTTCCGCTACGATCTTTAAGGTGCATAAATCCTGCTTTACCTTGGCCACGTTTTAACATGATACGACCGGCAACAGAAACTTCAATTTTTTGAGATTCTAGATCCTCTTTTGTTAACGCATCATAAGCATCTTTGATGCTTTTAGCATGATGTGTACGTAAAAATTTTGAGCCAAAAGGATCTATGCCTTTTTCTTTTAAATATTCAAGTTTTTCTTTTCGAATTCTCGTTTGTTCTAAGTCTTCCATGACTACTCCTTAAGTGATAACAAACGGCCATAAAATGGCCAAAAGTGTTATGCTTGAATCACATCATACATCATTTGATCTTTGATCATTTGAAGTGATGTTACTTTTACAATAATTGTTTTTGCAGCGTAATGAATGGCAATGGTATCACCAAGCTTTAATTGATAACCCGGCTTTGCTGGTTTCCCATTGACATTTATTTTAGATTTTTCAGCAACATCTTTTGCAACTGTACGCCTTTTCATGAGACGTGATACTTTTAAATATTTATCAAGCCTCATCTTTAGGTTCTTCTACAGGGTTAGAAGTTTCTTTTTCTTGTTTTTCCCACCAAGAAAGTTTTCCTGTTTCAACAATTTCATCAATGTCTGCTTTTGTTAAGGTTTCGATATTTAGTAAATATTCTGCAATTGAATCTAATAATGTCATATTCTCAGTTAATATTTTTCTAGCGGTTTCATAGCATTCAGTAATGATATCTCTTACTTCTTTATCGATTTCGTGTGCGACTTGATCTGAGAAATTTTTCTCTTTATAGTAATCTCTACCTAAAAAGACGCTTCCACCTTGATTTTCATATTGAATGGGTCCTAGTGGACTCATACCATATTCAGTGACCATTGAACGCGCAATTTTTGTAGCCATTTGAAAGTCATTGTAAGCTCCTGTTGTCACGGTATCAAACTTAATTTCTTCGGCAACGCGTCCACCTAAGTAACTTGTGATCATCGCAAGAAGTGATTGTTTTGTTTCTAAGAAGGTTTCTTCGGCTGGCGTCATTAAGTTATAACCACCTGCACGCCCTCTAGGAATGATGGTAACTTTTTGAACAACGTTTGCATGGGGCACTTTAATACCAATAACGGCATGGCCCGCTTCATGAAATGCAACGGTTTTCTTTTCAGTTGGTGTAAATTTACGAGATTTTTTTGCAGGACCCATACGTACACGGTCCATTGCTTCATCCAAATCTTTTTCAATGACCATGGTACGGTTTTCTCTGGCAGCAAGTAAGGCAGATTCATTGAGCAAGTTTTCGATATCTGCACCACTAAAGCCAGGGATTCTTAATGCTAATCCTTTAAAATCAATGTTTGGATCAATTTTTTTGTTTCGAGCGTGTACTCTTAAAATGGCTTCACGACCTTTAACGTCTGGTAAATCGATTGTAATTTGACGATCAAAACGACCTGGACGTAATAATGCAGGATCTAATACATCAGGTCTGTTTGTTGCAGCCATAATAATAATACCTAAGTTACCGGTAAATCCATCCATTTCAACAAGAAGTTGGTTTAATGTTTGTTCACGTTCATCGTGACCACCACCTAAACCAGCACCACGTTGACGTCCAACCGCATCAATTTCATCAATAAAGATAATACAAGGCGAGTTTTCTTTCGCAACCTTAAATAAATCACGGACACGAGAAGCTCCTACACCGACAAACATTTCAACAAAATCAGAACCTGAAATTGAAAAGAAGGGTACGTTTGCTTCACCTGCAACTGCTTTTGCAAGTAATGTTTTACCAGTACCAGGTGCACCAACGAGCAAGACACCTTTAGGAATTCTTGCACCCATATCGGCATACTTTTTAGGTGTTTTAAGGAAATCAATAATTTCTTCTAATTCCTCTTTTTCTTCATCAACACCAGCAACATCTTTAAATGTCACTGTTTTTTCACGATTTAATTTTGCACGATTTTTAGAGAAATCAAAGGCACGGTTATTTTGATTATTGGCATTTCTAAAAATAATAAATAAAACAATTAAAAATAAACCAATCGGTAAAATGTTAATGAGAACGGTCCAAAATGTAACACCTGATAAGGGTACAATCTCGGTTGTACCACCAGATAATTCAACTTGTGAAGCAATTGTGTCTGCTTCATCAATACGCATAATTCCAGTAAATTGACGTATATCTCCATAATTAGATGCACTCGCAGCTTTAATGACACCAGAAACATTTACTAAATCAAAGTTATCACCACCGACAAGCGTATAAGAAAAATACTCAATGTCTTGTTGGTTTGCAGCTTCAGTAATTTCTAATGTAGATAGTGCTTGAGTAGGTTCTTCTAAAGCACTTCTTAAAAATAGAAAAACCCCCAGTACAATAATTAGGGTGAATATAATGACTAAATAATCAGGCTTTTTCTTTAATGGTGTATTCGGTTTTTTTGTCATTTAATTAAGACTCCTTATTAGAATAAACAGATTTTTTTAATATGCCTACGTAAGGCAAGTTTCGGTATAATTCGTTGTAATCTAACCCATATCCAACAACAAATTTATTTGGGATAGTGGTACCTATATAATCAGGTGTGTAAGGTTTTAAGCGCCCACCTGGTTTGTCTAACAGTGTGACAACCTTCACTGAGGATGCACCACGGTTTTTAAATAACTCTAACATCGTTGTAATTGTGTTCGCAGTATCCACAATATCTTCAACGATAATAATATCTCGATCTTTAAAAGATATATCAGAATCTTTTTTTATTTTGACATCTCCAGTGGATGCAATACCACCGTGATAGCTACTAACAGATAAATACTCCATGTCGACATATAAATTAATATGTTTTACCAAATCAGACATGAAAGGAATGCATCCTTTTAATAAACCTATAAGTAGTGGTTTTTTATGTTTATAATCATTTGTAATTTCATTGCCAAGGGATTTACAAATGGTTTCAATTTTTTCTTTAGAAACAAGAATTTCTTCAATATCGTGTGTCATCATGTTGTTCCAAAGCCAAATACAATGTATGGCTATCTCCTAACGTTTTGTTTATATAAACATCTTCAACAAAAATGATTGTTTGCTGTTGATCTGCTATCACGAGCAACGAATCTCTTAAATGTTTTGGATATTTGATATCGATTAAGTGATTTTTAAGTTTTTTATGACCATAATGAAAGGATAAAACATCTCCCGCTTTTCGGTACCTTACAGTAAGCGGGAAAATCAATTTATTATAACATATTTCGGTACTTGCTTGAATGTTGTTTGGTTTATTATCGAAAAATATGGAAACGTGTTTATTATCAAATAAAACATTTTCTTTAAGAACATCTTGATTTAACGTGTTTAGATGAGATAGAGATTGAATTGAAATTGCATCATATGAGAAAAGAACTTGTTGATTTTTTTCTAATAAAATCGAAAAATTAGGTTTCTCATTATGTATCCCTTTGATAACGTCATCCACATAAGATGTTTTTGGCGTAATATGATGTGTCAACAACCATTGATAAATGATTTCTCTTAGAAGTAAATGTTGACATTGAGAAAGAACATGCTTCGAGAGAATGTCTTTGACATAAGTCGATGCTTCATGCTGAATATTTGGATAAATCTTATGAACTCTTTGTAAATATGCAATGATTTTTTCTTTGATATCAGGATCTGATTGATATAACTTAGGCAACAATGTGTTTCTTATTGTATTTCTGGTATAAATGTTTTTTTGATTTGAGACGTCTTCTATATGATTTAATTGATGTTTTTTAGCATATTCATAAAGGTATTTTTTTTCGATTGTAAGCAACGGCTTATAAAAGATAACGTCTTTAATGATGTTTTTTTCTTTTAGTCCAAGGTTCAGTCTTTTATTGCCGTGTTGTTGAATTTGCATCAAGAGTGTTTCTACATGATCATCAAGGTGATGCGCTGTAAGTACGTGAGTGAGTTGATGTTTCTTTGCGATATGAATGAGTTTATTTTGCCTTTGATGATGGGCTTCTGACTGAAAATTACCATGTGCAACATGGATATCCTCTGTTATTAAAGTAAGCCTTTCATTTAAACAAAAAGAAGACACAAATTGTTCGTCTTTGATAGATGCTTTTCTTTTGTGGTGATTGAAGTGAACAACAACTGGCTTTAATTCTTTAAGTGCATGTAGCAACACCATAGAATCAACGCCACCACTCACAGAAATTAAAAAAGGTTTTTGATTTAATTCTTCGCGTAATTGAGACAATAAAGATTCTAAATGCATAGGTATATTATAACACGATATGGTGATGAATTCGCGCTATGATATAATACCAAAGGAGGCAATCATATGCGTATTATTTTAGCAAGTCAATCCCCAAGAAGAAAGTCCATTCTTGAAGATGCTGGTATCAATTTTGAAACCATTCCTAGCCAATTTGATGAATCACGTATTCAACCAACCTCAAAAGAAGCGTATGTGATGACATTGTCTTTGGAGAAAGCAAAAGAAGTGTTTCTCAAACATCAAGATGCAGTTGTTATTGGCGCGGATACTATCGTATATTTTAAAGATAAAATAGAACATTATTTGGGAAAACCAAAAGATGAAGATGATGCGAAACGCATGTTACGTATGTTATCAGGAAATACACACCAAGTTTTAACTGGGGTCACTGTTTTATCAAATGGTTTCCAAGAAAGTTTTTATACAGTTTCTAATGTTAAGTTCAAAGCACTCAAAGAAGAAGATATCCATTGGTATATTGAGACAAAAGAGCCATTTGATAAGGCAGGATCTTATGCGATTCAAGGCGAAGGTCATCAACTAATTGATACATATGATGGAGATTTTTTCACCATTATGGGGTTACCCATTAAAGAAGTATTAAAAGTATTGTCAAATATAAAAACATCCTAATTTAGGATGTCTTTTTTTTAATGATTTCTCTTATAGATGCTTCAGAAATATGATATTCTTTTTTACAAAAATGACATGTAATATGTGCACCATGATCTTCATCTGCAAGTGGTGTGAGTGCATCGATTGAAAGTGATTGTAATGATTTCAAGAAGCCATCATGTGAACATGTGCAATGATAACGGACAGATTTTTTATCCAAAACCACACCCGTACCACCTGATAAACGCTCAAATAAAGTTTCTGGCGTGTCTCCGGATTCATAAAGCGTTGTAACTGGGGGTAAAGATGAAATGACTTGCTCTATATGGTCAATCGTTTCTTCTGTGACACCTGGCATTAATTGTAAAATAAAGCCACCACTTGTTTGAATGCTTTGATCTGGATTTACAAGTACCCCAAGTCCGACACTTGAGTTTGTTTGTTCAGATGCAGTAAAGTAATATGTAAAGTCATCCGCAATTTCTCCAGTTTGAAGTTCAGAAGAAGAAGTATAATAATCTTTCATAAGTAAATCTTTTGTTACAAATAAAAAACCTTTACCAACAGCTTTTCCAACGGCGAGTTTCCCTTTTTTTGGACCATCGTGATAGGTCATGTACACTTCTGGATTCATAATGTCACCACGTACATCACCTAGTCCGTTGGCTTCAACAGTCATCGAGCCCACAGGACCATCACCTTTAATTCTTAATGTGATACGCTCACCATCTTTGTACATAAGCCCCATCATCGCAGATGCAGTTAAAAATCGACCGAGTGCAGCACTTGCTGTTGGCCATGTACCATGCAATGTATGTGCTGTTTCAACAAGCGTTGTTGTGACAGCAGTGTATATTCTTACTGTTTTATTGTATGCGTGTCCAATTAATACATAATCTTCCATCTTATCACCAATGGTATTGTAGCATAATTGAATGTTAACATATGGTATGATACAATCAAGTCGGTGAAAATATGGGATTTAAAATAGGCAATATCGAAGTAAACAATCAACTTGTACTTGCCCCTATGGCAGGTGTTTCAAACAGTCCGTTTAGATTGCTTGCCAGAAATCATGGTGCAGGTATGGTTTATGCAGAAATGATTTCAGACAAAGGACTCATTTTTAAAAATGAAAAAACGATCCAGATGTTATTTATGACAGATGATGAAAAACCAATGATTCAACAAATCTTCGGTTCAGATTTAGAAACCATGGTAGAAGCAGCAATTTATGTGGATAAACACAGTAATTGTGATGCTATTGATATTAACATGGGATGTCCTGTGCCAAAGGTTGCAATCAAAGCACAAGCGGGTGCAGCACTCATGAAACATCCGACACGCATTTATGATATTGTTTATGAAATTTCAAGACGTGTTTCTAAACCGCTCACAGTTAAAATACGTTCAGGTTGGGATGATGACTCTGTGAATGCTGTTGAAGTTGCGAAAGAAATTGAGCGTGCTGGCGCGAGTGCAATTACTGTACATGCAAGGACACGTGCACAGGGATATTCAGGAAAAGCGGATTTAGATGTTATTAAAGCTGTGAAAGAAGCAGTTTCAATACCAGTCATTGGAAATGGCGATATCGTAGATGGTCCTTCAGCAAAAAGAATGCTAGAATACACTGGGTGTGATGCTGTTATGATTGGTAGAGCAGCACTTGGAAATCCTTGGATTTTTAGAGAAATTGATGCTTATTTGAAAGGCGAGCCAACCGTCATTAGACCAACTGTTGATGAAATCAAAACACTTATGATTGAACATCTTTATGATCTTGTGAAATTAAAAGGTGAAAAATTAGGGGTGTTAGAAATGCGTAGTCATGGACCATGGTATTTAAAAGGTATTGAAAATGCTACCTCTTTAAGAAAAGAATTAGTAAGAGCAACGACAGTACAAGAATTTGAAGATGCAGTAAGAAGATTTTAAAAAAAGATTGTCAAAAGACAATCTTTTTATTTTATAAACCTTTGATAAGGTTTTAAGTGGTTAGGATCAATTGAAACTTTAATGTCAATTCCGGTCTCATGGTAATTTTCAGAGATGATTTTATATCGTGATTTTAATTTATGATAGACAGACATATCATCAAAGCCAATGGACATAGAGACATTTTTAAACGATTGATACAGTTTTTCAAAGATGACACGCATGAGTTGAGTAATACCTGTTAATGTATGAGAAGAGATTAAGACATAATCAATGTCAATCATTGGAAAATCAGTAAGCATATCAGATTTTGTTACGACATATTGTACTGGAATATGGTTTGCACCAATTTTTTTAAGTATATCATGCGTTGTTTGTATGTGAGAAAGAGATATATCTGTTCCATCAATTAAATGTAGAATTAAATCTGCTTGTTTAACATCTTCTAGCGTTGTTTCAAAGGAATTGATGAGTTCCGTTGGGAGTTTAGAAATAAATCCAACTGTATCTATTAGTAAAAAATCTCTTTGATTATCAAAATGAAGACGTTTAGATTTTGTTTCTATCGTGGAGAAAAGCATATCTTTTTCCAGGGTTTCATGATCTTTTAAACCGTATTGTTTCACTAAGGCATTCATTAAAGAAGATTTTCCAGCATTGGTATATCCAACGAGCGCAACGGTCTTTGTTTGTGTATATTTTCGTTGTTTTCTAGAAGTTTCTTTTTCGGTTTTTATTTTCTTTAACTGTGTTTTGATAATAGAGATATCTTCTAATACTTTACGTCGATCGAGCTCAAGTTTTGTTTCACCAGGACCTTTTGCGTTATAAGACCCACCACCTTGTCTAGATAAAGATGCGCGCATGCCAATGAGTCTAGAAATCATATAGCGTTTTTGAGCCAAAGCGACTTCTAGTACCGCCTCTTTTGTTTGTGCACGTTCTGCGAATATAGACAAAATTAAAAAGCTTCGATCAAATACTTGTACATCTAAATCGGATTCTAAATTTCTTAGTTGTGCTGGTGTAAGCTCATCATCAAAAATGACCACATCAATGTCATCTTTTTGAATCAAATGTTTGATTTCTTTAACTTTTCCATCTCCGATAAGTGTCCTTGCTGAAGCAACTTTTCCATGTTGTGAGAGTTTGTGAACTGTTTTTATGTGGACAGTTTCAGCAAGTCGTTCAAGCTCATCAAGTGAGCGCTGCATATCATTGGTATTCAGTTGAGTAGAAAATGCTACGAGGATGGCATGATCTATTTTTTGTTGAGTTTGAATCATAAGTTGATTATAATTGAAATTTTAAAGATTTGCTAAATAAACATGATAAACCTTAAAATAACACACAATTATGCTATAATATAGGTGTTATTTTAAGGAGTTTATATGCCTAATATTACACTAAACCTAGTGATTGAATTTTATTTAATATTTATTTTTTCTTTATTTATTTTAAGATTCATCACTTCAAGTAAAAGACTTGTTGCGATATCCACAGTCTTTGCATTCATATATGCACTTTCGGCACTTGTATATTGGTTACAATTGCCAATATTAGTGCCACTTTTTGATTATCTTATTTATTGGTTGCCACTCGTATATATTATCGTGATTGTTCCAGATATGAGACTTGCGATTGACTTAGCTTGGAAAAAACAATCTAAAAAAGATGATTTTGAAATGGGTAGTGACATTACTAAATTAGAAATATATGATGCAGTTCAGCACTTATCTGCTCAAAAAACAGGGGCACTCATTACAATTGAAAAACATAACACCTTAGATCAGTATAGTGAACGTGCGGTATTACTTCATTCAAAAGTAAGTAAAGAACTGCTTGTAAATATATTTACACCGCTAACACCATTACACGATGGCGCGGTGATCATTCGTGGAGATGAGATTGTTTGTGCGGGGGCTTATTATGTATTATCTGAAAACGAAAAAGTTGAATCTACCATGGGATCAAGACACCGTGCTGGACTTGGGATAAGTGAAGTGACAGACAGTTTAACAGTCGTTGTTTCTGAGGAAACAGGAAATATTTCGATTGCGATTGAAGGTATTTTAGTGAGACTAAACGAAAAAGAAAAACTCATGGAATACTTAAACACGTTTATGAAGTGAGGCACATATGAAATCGATATTATTGATTGTATTTTTACCTTTTCGTGTATTAGCCGGAAACAGAGTGTCTGGATTTCTATTTAATACATTTAAAAGATTCAATTGGTTAACGATTGTATTGGCATTAATCATTGCTTTCGTTGTTGTTTTATTATAAGATGAGGGACACATGATACATCCTATTTTTTTACTTGTTTTTTCAATCCTTATGCTTGTTATGGTCATACTTCAAAGTCTTCAACAAGAAAAAGTATATGTTGTAAGACTTATTTTTGTTTTTGTCTTTGTGTTTGGCAATGCAACATTAACCTATTTAACTGTCAATAACACAATTGTATTAGAGACGTTATCAGCAGAGTGGGAACAATTTTATTTAGTCTATACGATTCTCGTTTTTATATTATTGATGTCTTTTATTTATAGTTTATTCAGAGCATCTACGTTGAAATCAAATCATTATTCTATTTTTGTTAAAGCGATGAAAACGTCGAAGTTCAATATGTACTATGTTTTAGATCAAAAAGAGAAAGTGAAAGATGTTTCAGTTGGATTTTTACAAGAATTAGGTCTAGATAAAGAAGATGTTATTGGTAAAAAATTAAATCAAACACTTGCAAAATCTATTCGAATTCAACAGCTTAACAACGAAGACGCAACCGCAAAAGACATCCAAACATTTTTTAATAAATATAAAAAGACCGTTCAACCTAATCAAACAGATGTTTTAGAAATTATATTTTTAAATGCTCTTGGAGAAAGATCTTTAATACGGTTTATGATTCAACCAGTCTTTGTATTTGCAAAATTTCGAGGGCTTGTTGCAGTAGGTGAGAAAAAAACCGATATGGAACTCATTGCTGTTGAAAAAGAACTGGAACAAAGTAATTTAGAACTTGAAAGTATACGACATAAATTCATCGCGGTATTAGAACTTACGAAAGAAGGACTTTTTTCAATAGACTTAAACAAAAAAGAAATATGGATGAATGATCAAGCATGTCAATTATTTCAATTTGCATCAGAAAATACACTGTATGAAACATTTTTGCATCGAATGGTAAAAGAAGACCAAGAAAAACGCGACAACATCATTCAAAGATTAAGTGTAGATGCGCCTACATATGAATTTAAATATCGTATTTTAAGAGACAATCAAACAGTTTGGGTTGTTGAAAAAGGGAAATATTTGTTCGAGCACCACGAAAAAGGAATCATCATGGGTACAATTCAAGCTGTTCAAACCAAACATTTTCAAGCATCTAACATTGACTCATTAGATGCATTAAAATCGTATCACGAAATAGAACTCGATTTGAGCAAAAAAATAAACAATCAACAATTTTTTGACATATTATATGTATCGATTCATAATTTAAATGCACTCAATTTAAAATATGGTAGAGATGTTGGAAATATGTTTTTAAGCGAATATATTAAACAAATGAGAAAAACATTTATTTCTGAATCTGGGGATATTTATCGTATGAGTGGGAGTCGTTTTATTATCCTCATAACAGATCCAAGACGTGTTGAATTGCTTGAAAAAGGGTTAGCATCTGGCACACATTTTATGGATGTCTCCATGCAATACGGGAATATTAGGGATCAATTAGAAGTGAACGCGGTAATGATGGAAAGTACTTATGTCAAACACATTCACGAGACATTAAAACTTTTAGAAGAGAGACTATTAACATTACGTGTTGGTATGCAGAAACGTTCCACTTTAAGGTTATATGACGAAAACTGAACTTAGACGTATCATGCTTGAAAAAAGAATGCATTTATCAAAAGAAAAAATAGAGTTTTATTCAAAAGAAGCTGTCAAAAAAATACAAAAACATCCCTTTTATATTCAAGCAAATTATATCGGTATCTATCATCCGATAAAAAATGAATTAAACATATTAAGTTTAACTAAAGATAAAAAACATTTTGCTTTACCAGTGGTACATGATGATTTCATGCACTATCATCCGTATCAACTCGGAGCTGATCTTGTTGAAAGTGCCCTGAACATTCAAGAACCTGCAGTAGATAAAATTGTTGATGATACACTCGATTTATTGATTGTACCTGCGTTGGCAGTCACTCTCGAGGGTGATCGATTAGGTTATGGAAAAGGCTTTTTCGATCGATTTATAGAACATCATAAAACAATCAAAACATTATCTGTTGTCATTGACTTTCAAGTCATCAAAACATTACCCCAAATGTTACACGATCAAAAGATTGATCAAATCATCATTGTAGGAGACACATATGATTATTGAAACAGAACACGGCGTATTCACACTGATTAAAAACCATAAAGACGCCTTTGACATCGTAAAATTTAATGAAAAATATATCAATGAATTATTTGATAAATACATGTATATTGTTGGGGACGTATCCGCAACAATTTTAAGATTAAAAGGATTTTTAGAAGAGGATAAAGGGGTTCATAGCTATAAAAAAATTCCTGATTATTTAAATGAAAGTTGTAATATGAATTCGGCATATTTCATTTTAAAAAGAGGAGAACATCACGAAGAAGCATTACTTGAAAAAGAATTAGATACATCTTATAATGAAGAAAAGGAGTAATTTATGGATATTCAAACAATGGAAAGTCAAGTGAATACACTCATTACTAAAGTGAGACCATACTTACAAAGAGATGGCGGAGATATCGAAATCATTTCAATTGAAGATGGCATTGTTTATGTTAAAATGCTCGGTGCTTGTGACGGTTGCATGGCCATTGATATTACTCTAAAACAAGGTATTGAAACCATGTTGCTTGAAAATGTACCAGGGATTATTGGTGTTGTGATGGTGGAAGAATAAAGGTCAAATATTGTATTTGATCTTTTTTATTTGATATAATGTAGGAAACTAAAAAAAAGGAGTAATACATGTCAAAAATTGGACTTATTGTAGATTCAACGTTCACCATAGATGAAGCACTCGCAAAAAAACATGATATTTCTATCATTCCCCTAACTGTTTTTGTTGATGGACAAGCACATTTAGATGGAACGATCACAATAAAACAACTTGAGCAAGCATTTTTAGAAGATAAAGATTTTAAAACAAGTCAACCTACACCTGAGAGTTATGTAAAAGCGTATGAAGAAAAACTTAAAAAATATGATGAAATTCTCGTATTAACACTTGCAAAAAATTTAAGTGGAACATACAATTCGGCAACGCTTGCAAGAGATACACTAGATCAACCAGAGCGAGTCACCATTGTAGATACAGAATCTACAGGTGCTGGCGGGTTATATTTTGTAGAATCCGTACTTGATTTACTTGCAAAAGAACCAACAATGAATGAGTTAGTTGCTTTATGTGAAGATATTAAAACAAGAGGCTTCTTCTTTATTACAGTCGATAATCTTAAATATCTCATTAAAGGTGGTAGAATTACAAAAACTAAAGCATTTATTGGGAATTTACTAAAGAAAAAACCAGTATTAAAATTTAAAGATGGTAAATTAGGTTTAGATCAAACGGTACGCAGTTTCATTGGTGTTAAAGAGTATATTTTTGAACAATCCAAACACTTAATTGAATCAACTAAGAAAAAACTTAAAGTATACATCAATTATGTCAATGATATTGAGCGAGCACAATCGCTCAAAGAAAAATTATCCGAACTCGGAAAAGATGTTAAAATTCAAATTGTTGGACTTGTGAGTCCTGTCGTGTCGGCACATGTTGGACTTGGCGCATTAGGCATCTATTTGGTCACTGAATAATACAATTAAGGATACCTTAGGGTATCCTTTTTTATGATATAATAAAATGAGGTTTTTCTATGGAATCAAATCGTATTATTAGGTGCAAGGTAACAGGTATTCAATCGTATGGTGCATTTGTTGAGTGTGGTCAAAAAAAAGGCTTAATTCATATTTCTGAGCTCTCAAATTTTTATGTTGCCAACATAGAAGATATTTTACAAGTACACGATGAAATGGATTGTTATGTATTAGAAGAACACAATAATAAACTCAAACTGAGTTTAAAAAGAGTATACGATATTCCATCAAGTGTTTCAAAACACATAAAAATTATTTCAGGATTTATAAGCTTAGAAAGAGTAATTCCTCATTTCATAGAAAAAGCAATGAAGCATATTAAAGGAGAAAAACATGATTCAACTAAATGATACCTACATCAAATCATTTTTAAAAGGAAATATCGGTGATTTTCAACCTGTTGTTGATAATATTCATCACATGATCCACAATAAAACAGGAAAAGGTGCTGATTTTTTAGGTTGGGTAGAATTACCAAATACAATCACGGAGCAATTGCCTAGAATTCAACAAATTGCGAATAGATTAAAACAATATGATGTTTTAATCGTCATTGGTATTGGTGGGTCTTACTTAGGTACTAAAGCAGGACTTCATTTTTTAGAAACACCTTTTAAACAAACAAAACCTGAGATTCTTTTTGCTGGACATAACATGTCAAGCACTTATATGGTTGAGTTATTAAATTATATTAAAGATAAAAATGTTGCAGTAAATGTCATTTCTAAATCTGGAACAACAACGGAACCTGCCATTGCCTTTAGACTTATTATGGATCAATTAAAAGAAAGATATTCTAAAGAAGAGCTTCAATCTAGAATTGTTGCGACAACAGATCAGGCGAGAGGTGCATTATATCAACTATCTAAAGCTGAAGGATATGATCAATTTGTCATTCCAGATGATGTTGGTGGAAGATATAGTGTGTTATCTCCGGTGGGCTTATTGCCTTTGGCTGTTGCAGGATATGATATCAATAAAATGATACAAGGTGCACAAAAAGCATATCAAGATGCATCAACAAGTGACCTATCTAAAAATGTGAGCTATCAATATGCCGTGTTAAGATATATGCTTTATCAAAAAGGTAAAAAGATTGAGATGCTTGCAAGTTATGAACCGAATATGCAATATGTAAACGAATGGTGGAAACAACTCTTTGGAGAATCTGAGGGAAAAGAAAATAAAGGATTATTTATTTCTAGTGCGTTGTTTTCAACAGATCTACATTCTCTAGGACAGTATATTCAAGAAGGGGAAAGACATCTCTTTGAAACCATCATCCATATTGATACACCAACAAAAGATATCGAAATTCAAAAGCAAGATAACGATTTAGATGGTTTAAATTATTTAGCAGGAAAAACACTATCATATGTTAATACGAAGGCTGAAGAGGGAACACTTTTAGCACATCAAGAAGGACAAGTGCCTAACATCGTGCTTCATTTAGAAAATGTGAGTGAAGCATCCTTTGGATATATGATGTATTTCTTTGAAATTGCATGTGCAATGTCTGCATATTTAATTGATATTAATCCATTTGATCAACCAGGTGTTGAGTCATATAAAAAACATATGTTCCAATTACTCGGTAAGCCTGGATATTAATATATGCCTACTTTCATCACGCAGAACGAGCAAGAAACAGAAGCTTTAGGCTATAGACTTGCCTCTTTTTTGCGTTATGAAGATGCACCAGTGATTTTATTAGAAGGTCCACTTGCTGCTGGAAAAACGACGTTTACAAAAGGTATTGGTAAGGCATTAGAGATTACACGCGTCATCAATAGTCCAAGCTATACCATTATGAAAGAATATCACTCTAAATCATCAAATCAATATTTGTATCATTTCGATTTATACCGCTTAGAAGAAAACAATCAAGATTATGATTTAGAAGAATATATGTATTCTGAAGGATTTAAAGTAATTGAATGGCCTTTGAAAGTTCCAAATATTCTCCCAGAACAGTATATCAAAGTAAAGTTTACTTCCATCTCTGAACATAAAAGACAAATAGAAATTTCTTGTCATGCATCTCACTGTATGCATTTGGAGGAACTACGATGAAAAAACTATACATAGATACCTCTACAGATGTCATGTATATCGTTTTGGCTGATAAAAACGAAATAATTGACTCCGCTAAATACTTGGGAAAACGCGATCATGCAACATTCTTAGTAGATCGTATCGATCAAATGTTAAGTAAACATCATCTTAAATTAGATGATCTTTCAGAAATTATTGTAGGTGAAGGACCAGGTTCATATACGGGTATTAGAGTTGCAGCAACCGTAAGTAAAACATTATGTTATGCAAGAAACATACCACTTTTTGCGGTATCTAGTTTGATATTTTTAACATCAGGATATAAAGGAAAAATTTCAGCATTTCACGATGCAAGAAGAGGATATGTTTTTGCCTGCATTTATGAAGGTAACCAAGTTTATATGAAGAGTCAGTACATCCTTTTAGAAAATGTGATCAAGCATACTCTTTACAAGGATACAATGCCGGTTTATATCCATGAAGACCAAGGGAAAATTGATATTGAAATCATTGATCAACATAAATATGACATAAAAGACGTACATATGTTTGAACCAAACTATGCGAGAATAACAGAGGCAGAAAGCAATGCAAGTTAGAAAAGCAAGACTCGAGGATATAGAGACAATTGTATCCATAGAAGAAAGTGCACTTCAAACATCTTTAGGTATGCCTTTTTTTAGACAAGAGTTTTTAACAAATCCTTTTGCAAATTACTACATAGTAGAGGATCAAGGTATTGGTATTGGCTATATTGGTATACGTGTTGTAGATGATCACGGTGAAATACTCAATTTTGCTGTGTATAAAGAAAAACAAAGACAAGGATACGGAAAATATTTATTTGAGCATGTACTAAAAGAGATGCTTCCTTTAGGTGTTATGAGTATGTCGCTTGAAGTACGCAAATCAAATCAGGTTGCAATAGGATTTTATCAGCAATACGGATTTGTTGAATCCTATTTAAGACCTAATTATTATCAAAATGAAGATGCAGTTGTTTATATAAAGGAATTTAAAGATGATTATATTAGCCATTGAAAGTAGTTGTGATGAAACGAGTGTTGCGATTTTAGAAAATGAACGCAACGTATTATCACATGCGCTTGTTTCTCAAATTGACATATTCAAATCTTTTGGTGGTGTTGTTCCTGAAATGGCATCGAGAAACCATGTTCCGGTGATTACTAGGCTCATAGAAAAGGCAATGAACGATGCAAATATCGACATCAAAGATATCAATGCTGTTGCAGTTACTAAAGGGCCTGGATTAATTGGATCACTC
>Ga0181590_10001952_pt1 | contig 17334 bp, 14 predicted proteins | sample 071ome_34_FD_132446 | JGI IMG/M metagenome (GOLD analysis project Ga0181590, IMG submission 132446) | Coastal salt marsh microbial communities from the Groves Creek Marsh, Skidaway Island, Georgia - 071411BT metaG (megahit assembly) | ecosystem: Environmental > Aquatic > Marine > Intertidal...
CGATCACGCACAACATGATGATTTAATTGATGGCGTGATGGCGCTGTCATTTCTGCTCAAAACGCTGTCGCCACCGCCCATTGCCCCTTGCTGGCGAGGCGGGCGGCGGCGGCGCTGGCAAGCCGCGCATCCGGGAACAGCGCAAAACAGGCCGAACCGCTTCCCGACGTCTGGACGCCCCCCGCCCCCCGGCATGCCGCCAGCTGGTCCATCAGTCCCCCAATGTCCGGACAGAGATGCAATGCCGCCGCCGCAAGATCATTGCCGCGTTGCATGATTTGCCGGGGATCGGCCGGCGGCGGTGGCAGGTCGCACGGCGCGCCAACATCCTGCTGCATGCCGGCAAATGCCCGGAATACGGCGATGGTCGACAGCGAAGCGTCAGGACGTGCCAGCACGACATGGCTATGTGGGGCGCTGTCGAGAGGGCGGAGCTGTTCGCCGATCCCGGTCATATGCTGCGCCGTGCCGGCAAGACATACAGGCACGTCGGCACCGAGATCCAGCGCCAGCGCGCCAAGGGCATCGGGGTGGATGCGAGTTGCCGCCTGCCGGTCCAGATAGCGCAGGATCGCCGCGGCGTTGCTGGAACCACCCCCAAGCCCGGCACCGACCGGAACATGCTTGTCGAGCGTCACCGAAAGGGGCCCGATCACCCCGCCGGCATCGCGGTAGCCCCTGATAGCACGAAGGCAGATATTCTCCGGTTCCTGTGCGATGGCGGCCGCGAACGGGCCGGTGATGTAAAGGCTGTCTGTGCCGTTGCCACCACCAGCTGGCCGCACGGTCAGACTGTCACCGAAATCGGTGAAAACAACAACTGAATCGAGAAGGTGATAGCCGTCGGCGCGGCGACCGGTAATCTGTAGGCAGAGATTCAGCTTGGCCGGCGCCGCCAAACGCTCGCCTTCGCCTGTCGCCACCGGCATCTGTCAGTCCGATCCCGGGACTTTGGACACCGGGACTTTGGGCACCGGGATTTCGGAAGCTGGCAGACCGTTTTCCAGCCTGTCTGACAGTATTTTCTGTTCGGCTTCATCGCTGCTCAGCGACAGGGCCAGGCGCCATTTGAATCTGGCTTCGTCATGCCGGCCCAGAACCCAGTATACGTCACCAAGATGGCCGGTAATTTCGGGGTCGGACGGCTCGAGTTCGGTGGCCCTCTCAAGATAGCCAACCGCCGTCACCGGATCGACAAGCCGGAAATATACCCAGCCAAGGGAATCGACAAAAAATCCGCTGTCGGGGCGCTGGCTGACAGCCCGCTCGATCATCGCGATCGCCTCGTCGAGGTTGCGGCCTTCATCCGCCCACCAGTAACCTAGGTAATTCAGCGCATAGGCATCGGAGGGATTGATTTCGATGGCGCGAAGAAGATGCGTTTCGGCGGCCTTTGTTTCACCAATCCGCTCGAGTGACACGCCGAGGCTGCGGTGCAGACCGCCACTGTCACTGCCAAGATCGAGCGCCGCCATATAGGCATCGCGCGATTCTCGAAACTGGCTGTGGCGGCGATGAATATCGCCAAGACGCTGATGGAGTGACGCGTTCTCTGGGTCCATCCCAACAACCTGCAGCAGCCTGTCGATGGCATTGCGGGCATCACCCTGTTCCTCAATGACCGACGCTTCGGTCAGGCGCGCAAGCTGACCATAGACACCGTCCGAGGGAATGCGGCCAAGCGCGGCGAGCGCATCCTCACTCTGCCCGAAATCCGCCATCTGCTGGGCCAACAGAAATCTGGCGAATTCGTTACCGGGGTCGATGAACAGACTGAAGCGCAGCCGTGCCGCGATCGATTGTCCCGATTCATTGTCACGCTCATCAAGCGCCATGGCGACCACAGCATCGGCGATCATCCGGTGCGGCCCGGGCAATGTGACGGCCTGGCGTTCCAGCGCGCGCCTTACCATCCGGTTGTTGAACTGTCCTGACAATCTTGTCGAGATGATCCTGTCAACTGCCTCCCAATTGTCGCGCCGCGCGTGGAGTGCGGCAAGCTGGAGCAACAGATGTGCCCCTTGCAGCCTGTTCTCCAGACCGATGACACGTTGTTCCGCTTCGGCCGTGAGCCCGAGATGTTCAGCCATCAGGGCGGCGTGAAGCCGGAAATGGGCGGGCATGCCGTCATCCAGGTTGACAGCAAGACGGCCGGCCTCGAGAAGTGCCGAAATGCCGGCATCGCCGCGGCCGGTGGCGACGAGGCTCCATCCGCGGATAATGCCGGCAAGCACCAGTGAGGTTCCGTCCTCGGCGATCTTGTCTGCGAGAATCAGCGCCGCCGCCCAATCCGCTTTCCGGATTGCCAGCGCGGTGCCGGGCTCACCGCCAAGCGGCACGACAACATCAAGGCTTTCAAGCTGGCGGCCAAGGGCCGCGGCGCGCTCTATGTCCCCATAATAATACTGGGTCAGGAACGCCTGGCGCAGCAACGGTATGCTGTCGGACTCTGCCTCCAATGTCTGGAGGAAGAAGGTTGCCGACAGACCGACATCATTGAAATAGAGCGCCTGGCGCGCGGCAAGATAATGTCCTGCCGCGGTGATCGTGTCATGCTGGCTGCCGGTATCGGATGCCGGTATGGCTGCCGCGGTGTTGGTGGCATCCGGTATGGATGGTGGCGGAGACGGGGTCGTCACCAATGGCTGCGGCTGTCCACCACAGGCCGCCATCATGCCCGCCAGCAGCCCGACGGCGATCATCCGGAAGGACCCCCCGGTGGTGTATGCTGCTGTCCGCGGGCCAGACATGACCCCTCCCCTGACTACATATTCTCGACTACATATTCGGATAATTCGGGCCACCACCACCTTCCGGTGTCACCCAGACTATATTTTGGCTCGGATCCTTGATATCGCAAGTCTTGCAGTGAACGCAGTTCTGCGCGTTGATCTGCAGGCGAGGGTTGCCGCCATCATCATCGCGGACGATTTCATAGACGCCGGCCGGGCAATATCGCTGCTCGGGGGCGTCATAGATCGCCAGATTATGCGACACCGGTATGGCCGGATCCTTCAGCGTCAGATGCGCCGGCTGGTTTTCCTCATGATTCGTCCCCGACAGATAGACCGAGGAATTACGGTCGAAACTCACCACCCCGTCCGGCTTGGGGTAATCGATTTTCGGCGCGTCCGCGGCCGGCTTCAGCGAGATATGGTCGGCGTGATGGTGCAGTGTCCAGGGCGCCCGGCCCATGAACAGATAGGTGTCGAGCGCGGCATTCGCCATGCCGAACCAGAGCCCCTTGGCGAATCCTGGCCGGATGTTGCGTACCTTGTAGAGCTCCTTCCACAGCCAACTGTCCTGAAGCCGGTCGGCATAGCTTGCCGGCTCATGCCCCGGCTGCATGTCGTCGAGCGCCTCGAAGATGGCCTCGGCGGCGGTCATGCCCGACTTCATTGCCGTGTGCGTTCCCTTGATCTTGGGAACATTCAGGAATCCGGCCGTGCAGCCGACAAGACAGCCGCCCGGAAAGGTCAGTTTCGGGATCGACTGGAACCCGCCTTCATTCAGTGCCCGCGCGCCATAGGCGACGCGCCGACCACCCTCAAAAACATCGCGCACCGCCGGGTGTGTCTTGAAACGCTGGAATTCCTCGAACGGCGACAGATGCGGGTTCGTATAGTCAAGCCCGACAACATAGCCAACGGCAACCTGGTTGCCATTCAGATGATACAGGAACGAGCCGCCATAGGTGTCGGTGGACAGTGGCCAGCCAACCGAATGCCAGGCGGTGCCGGGCTTTGATTTCTCCGGATCAATATCCCACAGCTCCTTGATCCCGATGGCGAATGTCTGCGGGTCCTTGCCCTCGCGCAGATCGAACCTGTCAAACAGCGTCTTCGTCAGGTGACCACGGCAGCCCTCGGCGAAAATCGTCTGTCTGGCGCGTAGTTCCATGCCGCGCATATACATGTCGGTCGGCTCGCCATCCTTGCCGATCCCCATATCGCCGGTGGCGACACCACAGACCGCGCCGGTCTCGTCATAAAGCACTTCGGCGGCGGCAAAACCGGGATATATTTCAACGCCAAGGGCCTCGGCCTGCTCGCCAAGCCAGCGGCAGAAATTGCCAAGCGAGATGATGTAGTTGCCGTGATTGTTCATCTGTGGCGGTGTCGGCATGCGGATGGCGCCGCTTTCGGTCAGGAACATGAATTTGTCGGCTGTCACCGGCGTGTCGAGCGGCGCGCCGCGCTCCTGCCAGTCGGGGATGAGTTCATCGAGGCTTCGTGGCTCAAGAACCGCACCGGAGAGAATATGCGCGCCGACTTCGCTTCCCTTTTCGATCAGGCACACCTCGAGGTCGCGCCCGGCTTCTGCCGCAAGCTGTTTTAACCGGATCGCTGCTGACAGGCCGGAGGGGCCGCCGCCAACGATCACGACATCGAATTCCATTGCTTCACGTTCCATTTTTGCACCCCTGCCCGTCTCCGACCCTGTTCCGGGACTTTCATTGTTATCGGTGTTTCTGGCATTGTTAACGCGGTTTCTGGTTATATGGTAACGGGAACCGGTGCAACAGGTGCTTTTTTGGCGCAACCGGAAAATCGGGACTTCGATGGAAAGTGGCATGGCAGCGAATTTGCAAGAGCGAAAAGTCCTTATTGACCAGCTGGCATGGCAGCACGCCATGGGGGTCGACGAAATCCTGCTTGATGTGCCGGCGCCGGACGCGTCGATGTCGATGTCGGCGCTTATCACACCAACACCCACACCAACACCAGCACCGTCCGGACAGGTATCATTGACACAGGCATCATTGGCGCCATCGAACCAGATATCTCCGGCATCGCCGGCTGACTCCCCGCCGGCTGATCCCCCATCGCTGGCTTCATCGCCTGCTGACCGCTCGACAGCCCTTGCCGGCATCACCAGCCTCGGGGCGCTGCGCGCTGCGCTGGAAACGCTTGAAGGTTGTGCCCTCAAACATACCGCCAGCAACATGATCTTCGCCGATGGCAATCCCGGGGCGAAATTGATGGTGATCGGCGATGTGCCGGGCCGTGACGAGGACCGGGTCGGCCTGCCACTTGTCGGCGCCGATGGCCAGCTGTTCGACCGGATGCTGGCCTCGATCGGCCTGTCGCGTGCCGATATCTACCTGGCACCGCTGATCCCGTGGCGCCCACCCGGCAACCGCACGCCGACAACCGAGGAAATGGCACTTCTGCTCCCCTTCCTTTACCGCCATGTGCAGCTTGCCGCGCCGCAGATGCTTCTTCTTCTTGGCGGGGTCACGGCGAAGACAATCCTGCCGCCGGGCGGGGGCATCCTGAAATTGCGTGGCCACTGGCATGACATTGACTATGGTGACGCGGCGACACGACCGACCCTGGCCACATTGCACCCGGCCTATCTGATCCGCTCGCCGGCGCAAAAGCGGCTTGCTTTTGCGGATCTGGTGGCCCTTGCCGGCAAACTCGGATAAGGTGCGGCCCCAGTGATGGACGGAGCCGGACAATCACCATGCGCACCGGGGTGCTGAAAACAATCCTGCCAGGCCTTCTGGCCCTGCTGATCTGGATGCCGGCGATGCCGTCGCAGGCGGACTCGCCGCACGCTCTTCCCGCCCCGCTCAGCGAGTTCGATGTGGCGCAGTATCAGCGCCTGTTCCATCTTCAGGAAGGCGGCCGGATGAAACAGGCCACGCGCGAGATGTATCGCCTCGAGAACGATATCCTGCGCGGCCACCTGCTGTCACAGCGCTATCTTCATCCGACGGCCTGGCGATCAACCTACCGCCAGCTCTCCTCCTGGCTGAAACTCTATAACGATCATCCCGATGCCAGCCGCATCTTCTGGCTGGCCAAAAAGCGTCGGCCGAAAAACACCGCCGCGCCGACGCCGCCCAAACCGGGCTATCTGAATGGTTATGGGCTCAGCAGCGGTAGCAGTTACCGCCCGCCTATCCCGATCTATACGGGTGGCCGGGCCTCGCCGCGTACAACCCGGCGGGTGGCCCGCGAGGTGCGGCGCGCCATTCGGCGCGGCTGGCCAAGCGGCGCGCTCGAAGTTGTCGAGAATGAGCGCAACCGCCGCTACCTCACGAAACAGGAAGAGGGACAGCTGCGCGGCGAGATTGCGCATGCTTATTTTATTTTTGGCGTCGATGACAAGGCCATCCGGCAGGCCCGCCACGGAATTGGTGCGGCCCGCGACGGGGCTTTCATGGCCTATTGGGCTGGCGGACTTGCCGCCTGGCGGAGCGGGCAGACCGAGCTTGCCGGCGGGTTTTTCCGCACTTTGGCCGATGATGACGAGCTGTTCCCGTCGCTTCGCAGCGCCGCCGCGTTCTGGGCGCATCGCGCGGAAATGCGTGAGGGCCGTCCGGAACAGGCCGTTCGTTACCTGAAGATCGCCTCGCGTGAGCTTCACAGCTTCTATGGCGTCATGGCGCGGCAGATTCTTGGCCAGGATTTCGACCTGACATTCGACTTGCCACGCTATGATGATGGCTTCCTTGACTGGGTTTCAGAGCGCCCCGGTGGCCAGCGTCTGTTCGCGCTGTTGCAGATCGGTCGGGTCAATGATGCCGAGCGGGAGCTTCGCTATCTCTGGCCCGACATGCCGGAGACAATGCAGGAATCGGCACTGCGGTTCGCGATCGATCACGGCATGGCCGGCCTTGCCTATCGGGCCGGAGAATTGCTGCGGCGCGACAAGGGGCGGATCTGGCTCGGCGCGATCTATCCAATTCCGCGCTATGACGTCGAATTCTCGGTCGATCAGGCGCTTGTCTGGGCAATTTCGCGACAGGAATCGGGCTTCAACCCGCGCGCGAAAAGCCGCGCCCGCGCCGCCGGGCTGATGCAGATCATGCCATCAACAGCCTCCTTCGTGACCAACAACCGCGCCCTTCGCGGCCGTGACAAGCATCTGTTGCTGAACCCGCAGCGCAATCTTGCCATTGGCCAGGCCTATATCAACAAGCTGTTGAACGAGCCGCTGATCGACCGGTCGATCGTGCGTCTTCTGGCGGCCTATAATGGTGGGCCCGGCAATCTGCGGAAATGGCTGGCGCGGATCGACCATCAGGATGATCCGTTCCTGCTGATCGAATCGATTCCGGCGCGCGAGACCCGCCATTACATCAAGAATGTGATCAGCAATCTTGCCCTTTATCGCATGCAGCTTGGCGAGCCGGCTCCCGAGCTGCGCGAACTGGCCGCGGGTGGCCATGGTCGATTTGTTTCGCTGTCCACGCCGCAGATGCTAACCTCGAAAAATGCGCCCTGACGCCGGTCAGCGAGGGAGACCCTGATGGCACGCAACACCGATCGCCTCGACATGTCGGTTCCTTTCCAGCCGGTCAACATCGCGGTGATGACCGTTTCCGACACACGAACACCTGATGATGACCGGTCGGGTGACCTGCTGGCCTCGCGGATAGAGGAGGATGGCCATGTCCTGGCGGCGCGGCTGATCGTGACCGATGATGTGGACAGGATCATCGCGCAGCTTCAGGACTGGATTGCCGACAAGGGCATCGATGTCGTGATCACAACCGGCGGCACCGGGCTGACCGGCCGTGACAGCACACCGGAAGCCTTTGCGAAGGTGGTGGAAAAGGACATCCCCGGCTTTGGTGAACTGTTCCGCTACCTGTCCTTTGCCAAGATCGGGACCTCGACCGTGCAGTCACGCGCGCTTGCCGGCGTCGCCGGCGGCACCTACATGTTCGCCCTTCCGGGTTCGCCATCGGGATGCAAGGATGGCTGGGATGACATCCTGCGCTACCAGCTCGATATCCGTCACCGGCCCTGCAATTTCGTCGAGATCATGCCGCGCCTGACCGAATCCGCCTCGACCCGCCGTACCGGCTGATGCCCGACCTGTCGATCGAGTCCGGCTTTGCCGGGCCGGTGATCGGCATTGACGAGGCTGGTCGTGGCCCCTGGGCCGGGCCGGTGACCATCGCCGCCTGCTGGCTTGATGTGAGCGCGCTGTCGCCGCTCGTGCCGGGGCTTGATGATTCCAAGAAACTGACCGCCGCGCAGCGGGAAACTTTCCACGCCGTCCTCACGGCGCCGCCACATCTTCATGCTGTTCTTTCGGTTCCGGTCGAGACGATTGACCGCGACGGGATTCTGAACGCCACCCTTGCCGGCATGACCAAGGTGGCCAGCGCGCTTGCGGTGCTGCTCAGCGATGCGGGCGTTGGCGAGGTGGCGCAGGTTCTGATTGATGGCAACCGGATGCCGGCACTCGCACTGCCGGCACAGACGCTGGTAAAGGGCGATTCGCGAAGCCTCAGTATCGCCGCCGCGTCGGTGATCGCCAAACATGAACGCGACCGGCTCATGAAGTCCCTCGCCGCCAGCTACCCGGGCTATGGCTGGGAGACCAATATGGGATATGGCACCAGGGCGCATCAGCAGGGGCTGGCATCGCAGGGCGTCACACCGCATCACCGGCGCAGCTTCGCGCCGGTCCGCCGCGCCATTTCAGCCTCCTCCTGACGGCCCCGAAGGCACCGCCATGAGCGCGACACAGCAGCGGAAATTATTAACAAACCGTATGTTGTGCGAAAGCCGGGCATGGAACTTGCAACATTCCTGACACTAGATAACCAGCCCTTCGCAGGGTCTTACACCAGATATTGTGATGGCGTGAAAAGCCCCATACTGGTGGTTGACTTGCGAAGGGTTTGCTCGTCTTGTTGTGATGACAACGCGCTGAAAGAAAGAGAAAAACGGGTGGCAAGCGTAAAGAAAGACATCGTCATTGAAGGGGATTGCCTGACGGAGCTGAAACGCCTCCCGACGGCCAGCGTCGACCTGGTCTTCGCCGACCCTCCCTACAATCTGCAGCTTGGTGGCAACCTGACCCGCCCCGACCAATCGGCCGTCGACGGTGTTGATGATTCCTGGGACAAGTTTGATTCCTTCGCTGCCTATGACCGGTTTTCGGAGGCCTGGCTTGCCGAGGCGCGGCGCGTCCTGAAACCTGATGGCGCGCTCTGGGTCATTGGCAGCTATCACAATATCTATCGTCTTGGCCGGATTCTGCAGGATCTCGATTACTGGATTCTGAATGATGTCGTCTGGCGCAAAACCAACCCGATGCCGAATTTCCGTGGACGCCGCTTCACCAATGCGCATGAAACGCTGATCTGGGCGGCGCGCTCGCAAGGCTCGCGTCATACATTCAATTACGAGGCCATGAAGGCGCTGAATGATGATGTGCAGATGCGCTCGGACTGGGAGCTGCCGATCTGCACCGGTGCCGAGCGGTTGAAGACCGACGGGCGCAAGGCGCACCCGACACAGAAACCGGAATCGCTTCTGGCGCGTGTGTTGCTTGCCTCGACCAACCGCGGCGACATCGTTCTGGATCCGTTTTTCGGCAGCGGCACCACCGGCGCCGTGGCCAAACGCCTGAACCGCCATTTCATCGGGATTGAGCAAGACCCGGCCTATGCGGCGCTGGCCCGTGAACGTGTCGCCGCGGTGACGCCGATTGCCTCGCCTGACCTTCTCGCCACCGAGCCGAAGCGGGCCAAGCCGAAAGTACCGTTCGGCAGCCTGATCGAGCGCGGGCTGATCAAGCCGGGTGACGTGCTGTTCGACAGCAGAAAACGGTTCACGGCGCGGGTCCGTGCCGATGGCTCGCTGGTGACCGACGGCAAGGAAAGCGGATCAATCCACAGTCTTGGCGCAAAGCTGCAATCACTACCCTCCTGCAATGGCTGGACCTTCTGGCATATCAGCCGCGACGGCAAGGATGTGGTGATTGACAGTTTCCGCGATCAGGTCCGCGCCGCCGACCAACAGGACGGGTAAGCCGCTAGCGCCGCGGCATCACCACCCAGCCGGCAAGCAACAGCAGGATGACGACCGCCATGCCGGCGCGATCGCTGCCGGTGGTGGTGACAAGCACCCCGTAGATAAACGGCCCGACAAAGCTGGTCGCCTTTCCCGAGAACATCATCAATCCGAAAAGACTGGCTCGCTGGTCGGGCGGGGCACGGCGTGCGACCCAGGCACGGGCTGATGATTGCAGCGGCCCGATGAACAGGCCAAGCGTGGCCCCGGCAGCCCAGAAAACGGCCTCGTCGGGTGCCATGATGGCGATCAGCCCGAGTGCTGCCAGCGCCAGCAGACATAGTCGCATGACCCGCAGTGACCCGAACCTGTCATCCGCCACGCCGCCAAGCGCCGCACCGATGCCGGCCGTGACATTCAGAATGATTCCGAAGACAAGAACCATGGTCTGGGAAAAGCCGAACACGGTGGCGGCATAGATCCCGCCAAAGGCGAACAATGTTACCAGCCCGTCCGCGAACAGCATTCGCGCCAGCAGGAAGCGCGGCATGCCGGGAATCGTCATGGCAATGCGGAAGCTGTGTTTCAGGCTGGCAAGGAAAGGCTCATGCGATCGGACAGCTGGCGGTGCCGGCACATGGATGAACAGTGGCACCGCGAACAGGCATAGCCACAGTGCGGCAAAACACATGGTGATCCTGATATGCCCGGCATCCCCGGTACTGACACCGAATGCCGGCTGATCGGGCAGAACGAACAGCAGCAGGACGATCACCAGCGCGATGATGGCGCCGGCATAGCCAAGCCCCCAGGCAAGCCCGGAGGCGCGTCCGAATTCATCCTCGCGCGCGACGGATGGCAGCATCGCGTTGTAAAAGACAAAGCTGATCTCCATCGCAAAGATCGACAGGGCCGACAGGCCAAGCGCCAGCATGGCAAAGGACAGGTCGGGTTTGACAAACCACAGCCCGGCGGTGGCCAGCGCGCCCATGACTGTGGCGAGGGCAAGACACAGTCTGACCGCGTCGCGCGCATCGGCGAACCGGCCAAGAAAAGGTGCCGCCATGGCGACGGCAAGGGCGCTTGCCGATGTCATCCAGGCCCAGGCGGCGGTGCCACCCTCGGGCATGACGGCGGTGGTGAAGAAGACGGAAAAGATGAAGGTGGCGTGAAGCGTTGGAACGGGCGAGCTTGCCCAGTCATAGAGCGACCAGGCGATCAGCCGGCGGCTGAGGCGCATGCCTTTCCTCCCGTGAAGCGTCAAGCCAGCCTGTTGTCCGGCGCTAGAATTGGTAGGTTTGCAGGGCCGCCACCGGGCAGTCAAGACGTTGCCGACCATTCAGTCCTGTCAGTTCGATGATACAGACGGCCCCGGCAAGGACGCCGCCGCACTGGCCAACAAGCCGCGCCGCCGCATCCAGCGTGCCGCCGGTGGCCAGAAGATCGTCGCAGAGGACAACCCGCCGGTCGCGCAGCTGGCGGCTTGCCTGGATCGACAGCCGCGCCTCGCCATATTCCAGCGCATAGGAATGTTCGACCAGTTCGCCTGGCAGCTTGCCGGCCTTACGTACCATCACCATGCCGCACTCCATCGACATGGCCAGCGGCAGTGCAAACAGGAAGCCGCGCGCATCGACGCCGGCGATGATGTCGGGCTGCATCGGCCTGGCAAGATCGGTCAGCGCCGCCATCGACTGGCGAAGTGCCGCCGCATCCTCGAGGATCGGGCTGATGTCATAGAAGGTGATGCCTTCCTTAGGAAAGCCCGGGGTCTTCGAGATGAACGGATCGGCGTTAAACGACATCCTGCGCCTTTTTCTCGAGCCGGCGCGCATGAAGCACCGGTTCGGTATAGCCGGAGGGCTGTTCCTTGCCGCGGAAGACAAGGTCGCAGGCCGCCTGGAATGCCACCGATGACTCGAAATCCGGTGCCATCGGCGTGTAGGCGTCGTCGCCAGCGTTCTGCCGGTCGACGACGGCCGCCATTTCCTGCATCACTGACATCACGGTTGCCTCGTCACAGACACCATGATGCAACCAGTTGGCAATATGCTGCGAGGAGATCCGCAGCGTCGCGCGGTCTTCCATCAACCCGACATCATGGATGTCCGGCACCTTCGAACATCCCACACCCTGATTGATCCAGCGTACCACATAGCCGAGGATTCCCTGCGCGTTGTTGCGCAATTCCTCGCGAATATCCTGCTCCGACCAGTTCGGCCGGATTGCCACCGGGATCGACAGGATATCCTCGCGACGGGCCGGGGTGCGGCTGGCAAGTTCTGCCTGCCTGGCGGCGACATCCACCTTGTGATAATGCAGCGCATGAAGCGTTGCCGCGGTCGGCGATGGCACCCAGGCGCAGTTCGCGCCGGCCATGGGATGCCCAATCTTCTGTTCCAGCATGTCGGCCATACGGTCCGGCATCGCCCACATGCCCTTGCCGATCTGCGCCTTGCCGGCAAGCCCGCAGGCAAGCCCGACATCGACATTCCAGTCCTCATAGGCGGCAATCCAGGTCGCGCCCTTCATATCCGCCTTGCGGATCATCGGACCAGCCTCCATCGAGGTGTGGATCTCGTCGCCGGTGCGGTCCAGGAAGCCGGTATTGATGAAGACGATGCGCGATTTTACGGCGCGGATGCATTCCTTCAGATTGACCGTTGTCCGACGCTCTTCATCCATGATTCCCATCTTGATGGTGTTGGCCGGCAACCCGAGCACCTCCTCGACGGCGGCAAAAATGTCACTGGCAAAAGCCACTTCCTCGGGACCATGCATCTTCGGCTTCACGATATAGACCGATCCGGTGGTCGAATTGCGCCCCGCCTGCAGATCAGCAAGCGCCGCGGCGACGGTCATGAAGGCGTCCATGATGCCTTCCGGAATGTCGCTTCCATCAGACAGCCTTATGGCCGGGTTCGTCATCAGATGGCCGACATTGCGGACAAGCATCAGCGCGCGTGACTTGAGATGCGCCGCGCTGCCATCAGCGGCGGTGTAGGCGATGTCATCGGCAAGGCTGCGGGTAATGGTGCGCCCGCCCTTGCTGAAGGTTTCCTGAAGTGTGCCGCGCATCAGGCCAAGCCAGTTGCCATAGGCAAGACACTTGTCCTCGGCATCCACCGTCGCCACCGAATCCTCGCAATCCATGATGCTGGACAAAGCTGATTCGGCGATGACGTCGTTGATTCCGGCAGCATCATCGCGCCCGATCGCGCCCGTCTTGTCGATGCTGATGATGATATGAAGGCCGTTATTGCGAAGCACCACCATTTCCGGCGTCTGCGCATCACCGGCATGGCCGGCAAAGGCGCCAGCATCGGCAAGCGCGTCATCCTCATCACCGCGTCGCAGCCGCAACGCCCCGTCGGAAATTGCCAATGCCGACAGATCCGCCCAGCTGCCAGCCGCAAGCGGGAAGGTTTCGTCCAGGAAGGCGCGAACACGGGCAATAACCTTGCCGCCACGAACCGGATCATACCCGGGAGTGCCGGCGTCACCGTCAGCCGGGATGGCATCGGTGCCGTAAAAGGCATCATACAGGCTGCCGAACCTTGCATTGGCAGCATTCAGCGCATAGCGGGCGTTGGTGATTGGCACGACAAGCTGCGGTCCGGCGATGCTGGCGATCTCGGGGTCGACACCAACGGTGTCGATGCTGAAATCGGCACCTTCCTCGACCAGATAGCCAATCTCGGACAGGAAGCCGGCATAGGACCTGGCATCGATGCCGAGTCCGCCATTGTCGCGCAGCCACTGGTCGATCTGTGCCTGCATGTCCTCGCGCCGCGCCAGCAGATCGCGGTTGCGCGGTGCCAGCCGGTGTACCGCGGCATCGAATCCGGACCAGAAACGGTCGGCCGTGATATCGGTGCCGTCAAACAGACGGTTATCGACAAAATCGGCAAGCTCCGCCGCGACCGACAGGTTCCCGCGGGCGACGTAATTGGGCATCATGATCTCCAAGGTGTGGATGGTCCGGACCTGAGGAAAGGTATAAATGCTGCCGACCATATTGCCAAGTTTCTTGCGTCCTCCGGATATGACATGCCGGCCCTCAGAGGTGGTGCCGGTCAGGGATGATGCCGGTCAGGGATGATGCCAGTCAAGCCCGGCAGCCTTCAATGTTGTCCGGATCTCGTCAACCAGCTGTTCTAGCCCGGCGGCGCTGCCGGCTTCGGCGCGGGCGACCAGCGCGGCCTCGGTGTTCGATGCCCGGATCAGCCACCAGCCGGCGGCCGAGCGCACGCGGACCCCGTCGATGGCATTGACATTGGCCTCGTCATGCCGGGTCAGCACATGGCTGTGGATCCGGTCCATGGCGCCGAATTTCCGGGTGTCCTCACAGTCAATGCGAAGTTCCGGCGTCGCGTGTTGTGCCGGCAGCGAATCCATGAAGGCGGTGATCGACTGGCCGGTCTCGACCATCTGGGTGATGACGCGCACACCGGCATAGATGGCATCATCAAAGCCGAGATAGCCGTCCTTGATGAAGATATGCCCCGACATTTCGCCGGCAAGCGGTGCGCTGATCTCCTTCATCCGGCGTTTCATATGGCTGTGGCCGGTTTTCCAGATTTCCGCCGTGCCACCACAATCGCCAATCAACCGCAGGGCCGCCTCCGAGGATTTGACGTCGAGAATGATGGGGGCGCCGGCATGACGGGTGGCGATATCCTGTGCCAGATAGGCGGTCAGGAAGTCGCCGGGCACCTGCCGGCCAGTGGCGTCAATCACGCCGATCCTGTCTCCGTCACCATCAAAGCCGATGCCAAGATCAGCTCCGGCTTCGGCCACTTCAGCGCGAAGCAGGTCAAGCGTTTCGGGATCCACCGGGTTCGGATGGTGGTTCGGGAAGGTGCCGTCAATATCCGGGAACAGCACCTTGTGTTGTCCGTCCAGCCGGTCGACAAGCGCCTCGGTTACCGGGCCGCTGGCACCGTTGCCGCAATCCCAGATGACGGACAGTCCCGATGCCCTGGCGCCGCTGGCAAGGCGATCGATATAGGCTGGCTGAATGTCCTCATGCCGCATCATGCCGCCACTGCGCCGAGCGACGCCGGCGCGGCTGGCCTCGCCAAGCGCCGATATGTCATCGCCGAAAAAGGAATGACCACCCATTACCATCTTGAAGCCGTTATGTGTTGGAGGATTATGGCTTCCGGTCACCTGAATGGCGCCGCCCGTGTCGAGTTCATGCGCGGCGAAATACAGCATCGGGGTCGGCCCGCATCCGATATCAATGACCTCGGCACCGCCAGCCTGCAATCCCTCGGCCAGCTGGGCGGCGAGTGCCGGTGACGATAATCTGCCGTCACGGCCAACAGCGACCCGCGGTCCGAACCCGCGGTCCTGCTGCATGGCGGCGAAGGCAATGCCAATGGCGAACGCATCCTCGCCATGCAGGGTCTGCTCGTAAATGCCGCGAATGTCGTAGGCACGCAGGATGGTCGGATCAAAGCTGTGGCGGTTCATGACAATCGTCCCACCATCCAGTCCCGCAAATCGGTCTCCAGTTCGCCATTTTCCAGCCCAAAGGCAATATTTGCCTGCAGGAATCCAAGCTTTGACCCGCAGTCAAACCTCTCACCGGAAAATCGCAAGCCTTTGAAGGGTGCCTTGCCGATCTGTTTGGCCAGAGCATCGGTCAACTGGATCTCGCCACCAGCGCCGCGTTCATGGCTGTCCAGCGTCGCAAACACGTCGGGCGCGATGATATAGCGACCGACAACGGCAATCGTCGACGGCGCCTCGGCAGGCTTTGGCTTTTCAACCAGTCCCCGAACATTGACGATGCGGCCATCATCATCGCCCGGTGTGACAATGCCATAGGCGTCAGTCTGATCGAACGGCACATCCATGACCGCAACCATATTGCCGCCATCATAGGCTTCGGCCATTTCCCTGACGCAACTCTCGCCGAGTATCAGATCATCGGCCAGAAGTACGGCGACCGGGTCATTGCCGATAAGATGGCGCGCGCACCAGACGGCGTGACCCAGCCCGGCAGGCTGCTGTTGCCTGACATATTGTACCGCCCCGGGGCCATGTATCATCGCCTTGACAAGCTTCAGCGCATCGCTTTTTCCCTTGGCCTGTAAGGTGGCCTCAAGCTCGTAGGAGTGGTCAAAATGATCCTCTATGGCGGTCTTGTTGCGCCCGGTGACGAAGATGAATTCCTCAACACCGGCCGCCGCGGCCTCTTCAACCGCATATTGGATCAGTGGCTTGTCGACCACCGGCAGCATTTCCTTGGGCATCGCCTTGGTCGCCGGCAGGAATCGTGTTCCTAGCCCGCCGACCGGAAAAATGGCTTTCTTGATCATCAGGTCACCCTTGCAGATGGAAGTGGGTGTTGGTAGGCATGGATAGCCGCGCCGGAATCACCGGTCAAGATGTCACTCCATCACTGCAGGTGAGCCATGCCTCCTGTCACAACAGATACACTTCGTGAGCTTCTTGTGAAATCCGCCGATGTGAAACGTCATACGGCCGATATGTGCAGCGCTGGCGCGATGGAGGCGGCACATATGATTGCCGTCTCGCTGCAGGCTGGCGGCAAATTGATGCTGTGCGGCAATGGTGGGTCTGCCGGTGATTCCCAGCATCTGGCAGCTGAATTCGTTGCCACGCTGGATCATCGTCGGCCGCGCGCCGGTCTGGCCGCGCTGGCCCTGACAACCGATACATCTTTTCTCACAGCCTATGCCAATGATTTCGGGTTCGAGGGCGTGTTCAGTCGCCAGGTCGAGACACTTGGTCATGAAGGCGATGTGTTGATTGGCATTTCGACAAGCGGCAATTCGGCCAATGTTGTTGCAGCCTGCCTCGCGGCACGTCAAAAGGGCATCAAGATCATTGCCATGACCGGTGATGGTGGTGGCAGACTTGCCGAACATGCCGATATCCTGCTGGCGGTGCCAAGCAGTGTGACAATGCACATTCAGGAGTCGCATATCGCGCTTGGTCACGCGATCACGCTTGCGGTTGAACAGCTGCTTGAGGTCTGACGCGCCAGCCGATGCGTCCGGCTTGGCTGCAAATTGGCAAGCCCACCCTTCATAATGTCAACAAACCCGACCGTTCCCGGCAATTTTTCAACTGGGCAGACCGGCCGGCATGTTGCATGATTGGCCTATGAAAAAGGATTTCTTTCGCAAGATGGGGTTTGGCCTCGGCCCCGATGAAACGTTGCCCGAAGATCCTGTCGCCTGGGCGGAGGCGCAGGTTGAAACGGTGCCGCCACTGGTCTGGGATGGTGACATACCGACCGCCGCGCATCTTCTCGATGAGCGGGCGAAATTCGTCTACACTGATCGAAGAGTTATCCGCAAAAAGTTCAGGGATGACCGCAGAGCTTATCGCGAGGCCAAAGACCAGCTTCGGTGGGAAACGGGTGAAAAATATTACGAAAGTCTGGACATCGCCATCCGGCACAACACGGCGCTGAAATCACAGGCGCCTGTGTTCGAGCGGCTGTGGTTGTTCTGGCACAATCATTTCGCCGTCGCGGAAAAGGCCATGCTTGCATGCTGGAATACCGGCGCCTATACGCGCGAGACCA
>Ga0181590_10001963_pt1 | contig 17293 bp, 14 predicted proteins | sample 071ome_34_FD_132446 | JGI IMG/M metagenome (GOLD analysis project Ga0181590, IMG submission 132446) | Coastal salt marsh microbial communities from the Groves Creek Marsh, Skidaway Island, Georgia - 071411BT metaG (megahit assembly) | ecosystem: Environmental > Aquatic > Marine > Intertidal...
AACTCAGGTTCGGGTTGGGTACTTGTAGGTCCTAGCTTTAGTGATGGTTTATCTACAGGTGCAACTCCGCTATCAGTAGTAGGTATTGATAACCAAACATATACAGTTTTACAAATTGAAGTAAATGCACAGCCTGTTGCTATTGTTAGTGCTAATAGTTTTACTCCAAAAGTAGTTATTCCGGGTTATACAGTTATTAATCCTGGTGTAAACTTGTCAACAAGAGATTTCTTAGGTGACGGAACTTCACCTAAATTTTACGGTACAGCAGAAAAAGCAGAAAATTTAATTGTAAACAATACTCCTGTTGCAGCAGGAAACTTTTTGCGTGGTGATGTAAACAGTACAACACTATTTCCTATTAACGTACAAAACAACACAGGTATTATTTTAGGTACAGATGCTGCACTTAATATTGGTGTAGACGGACAAGCAGGTATTATTCGCCACCAAATTGAAGGTTCAAACATTGACTTACAAGTTAAGTCGGGCGGCACAACAAAAACAGTATTGCGTGTTGATTCAACACAGCGTATTGGTATTAACAATCTTGCTCCTGATGAAGCACTTGACGTTGTTGGTAACATTCAAACTGACTCAAATTTAATTGTAAACGGTACTACACAAAGCTCTACTACTAATACAGGTAGTGTTATTATTAAAGGCGGTACTGGTATTGCAAGAAACTTAAACGTAGGCGGAAATGCACAAATTTTAGGCGTTTCAACATTAGCTTCTACTATTCCAGATGGTAACAACACTAGAGATTTGGGTGCTCCTGCATCAAAATGGCGCAATGTGTATTCAACTACTTTTGTTGGTAACTTAACAGGTAACGTTAACGGTACTGTATCAGGTATTGCAGGATCTGCTAACAAACTAACATCTGCAACAGCATTTAGAATTACAGGTGACGTTGCAACTAGTGAAGACGTTGTGTTTGACGGACAAACAGACGGAACACTAAAAATCTTTACAACTACAATTTCAAACGAAATTGTTTCTGGTAAGGACGAAACATTTGAATCACAAATCGACGACGAACTATTAATTAACAGAACAACAGGTAACACAGGTCTGTACAAAATTTCAAGACGTAATTTATTAAGTGCTGTTCCTGTTAACCCTCCGGGTGTTGTAATGGCATATGCAGGAACAACAATTCCGCAGTCTTGGTTGTTATGTGATGGACAAGAAGTAAGAATTTCTGAATACGGAATCTTGTTTGAAACTATTGGGTATGCATTTGGTGCTCGTACTAGTGTAACAGCAGGATTTTTTAGAGTGCCTGATTTAAGAGGTAGATTACCTTTAGGTGCTGATAATATGGGCGGTGACCCAGCAGGTGTAGTTACAGCAGACTATGCACAAGGTATTGGACAAATTGGTGGTTCTGAATACGAAGACATTGCTGTTGAAAACTTACCAGAACACAAACACGATATGAGAGGCGATAGCGGAGATCAATATTACGGGATCAGAGATATTAGCGGTACGCCAAATGATAACGATGCTATCATTTACGATGCTCCTAATGCAAGCGGTAACGGTCAAGCATTACCAAACAGTGGTGGTATTTTAACAAATGCAGAAGAATTAGGCATTCCGTTAAATATTATGAATCCGACATTAACATTGAACTACATCATCTATACAGGTAGGACATAATAAATGAGTTATAAATTAAACAAATCCGATGGCGAGCTACTAGTAGAATTAGCAGACGGTATTATTGATACAACTACTACAGACATTACTCTAGTAGGTAAAAACTACAGGGGATTTGGCGAGTTTATCAACGAAAACTTTATTAAAATGGTAGAAAACTTTGCTGGTACAACTACACCAGGAAAACCATTAACTGGACAATTATGGTATGATACTGGCGAAGCACGTTTAAAACTATACGACGGTACTACTTTTAGAACTGCTGGCGGCCCTATTGTTAGTAACAGTCAGCCTAATATGGTTGCAGGCGACATTTGGATTGATAACGAAAACAACAAAATGTATTTCTTTGACGGTACTGACTTAGTGCTTGTTGGACCAGACTACGATGCAGGACAAGGACAAACAGGTTTTGAAGTTGCATCAGTAATTGATATTTCAGCACGTGAGCGTGTTGTACTTAAAATATGGATTGGTGGAACATTATTTGGTGTTATTACTAAAGAAGAATTTAGACTAGCAGGCGATAATAAGATTCCGGGTTTTCCAGATGACGCAGATGATATTGTTATTCCAAAAAGACAACTTTATAGACAAGGTTTCAACTTAGTTGATGCAAACTTTATCTATAGAGGTACTTCACAAGAATCACTATCACTAATTGATCCAGATGGTACTGCATATACATCAGCAGACTTCCTTCCTACAGGAGCTAATGGTGAAACTACAGGTAGTATTAGAATTAAAAACAGCGCAGGTTTAAGTATTGGTATTGCTGATACTGAGTATATGACGCTAAAAATTGTAGGTACAACTACTACACTTGAAACACAGCAAAGCGGAACAGACGTTGCTATTAGAACAAGATCAGGTAACTCTTTTAGTGATGCTGTAAAAATTGCTGCACTAACGAACAGAATTGGTTTGTTTAATAGTGATCCACAATACACACTAGATTTATCTGGAGATTTTCACGCCACTGGCGATGCAACTATTGAAGGTAATTTAAGAGTTAACGGCGATGCAACTTATGTAAACGTTACTAACATTTCAGTAGAAGATAAAAGCATTGAATTAGGACAAGGTGAAGGTCCAATTGGTGCAGACTCAGATATTAACGGCGGCGGCATTATATTAAAATCAGTAGACGGCGACAAGAGTATACTGTTTGATGATGCTACTGATAGTTTTGATGCAAACCTTCATTGGAATTTAGAAAGTGGTAAAGAATTTAAAATTAACGATAATTCAGTTTTAAGTGCATCAGCACTAGGAAACGGAATTGTTTCTGCTTTAGGTCTTGCACAAATTGGTACACTAGTTGATTTACAAGTAGATAATATTCAATTAGATGGTAATACAATTAGTACAACTGTTACAGGACTAACAATTGACGCATCAGGTGATATTAGCGTTTCAGATGTTAAAATTACAGATGTTTTAGATCCAGCAGCAGCCCAAGATGCTGCTACTAAAAATTATGTAGACACGCAAATTGACAGCGAGCCTGTAGTGTTTATGTTAGATACAACAGGTTTAACGCTGCCTACATCAGGCAATCCATACGATGATGTTAAAGATATTTTAGAAACACTATATCCTGCATCTGAAAAAGAAAACGGAACACAAGCAAGAATTCATTGTACTTCATATACAGGCGTTACAGTGACAGGTATTGATGTTCAGTCAGCAATGAGTAAGAGTTATTTGTCAGTATTAACAGATGACTCAACAGCACAGTCGGTTGTACAGGACGTTAACTTTAGTCCAGTTAATGCTAATGCTAACTTGACACCGTCTAGACAAACAATGACATTCCAGGTAAACTCGGGAGCTTGGCAATGGGTAGGAACAGCGTAATATTTGAAAACCGGATAAATATTACATATAACAGGGGTTAACACAGATGGCATATACTATCGACAGATACAATAGAACAGTCTTAACAGTAGTTGAGGATGGAACACTAGACCAAACTACCGATATTAAATTAGTCGGTAAGAACTATGCAGGATACGGTGAAATACAAAACGAAAACTTTGTATTTTTGCTAGAAAATTTTGCAGGATCAACGGCACCGCCTAAAGCAATTAGCGGTCAAATTTGGTTTGATTCTAGTTCAAGCAAACTTAAATTCTTTGACGGTACAAAATGGCGTACAACAGGTGGCGCCGAAGTACTAGCAACTGCTCCATCAGGACTTACAGAAGGTGATTTTTGGTGGGATACAAACAACGAACAATTATATGCTTATAACGGATCAGACTTTGTTCTAGTTGGTCCACAAGACGCTGGCGACGGCGTAACCCAAATGCAATCACGTTCAATTCGTGATACCCAAGCTGTTAACCATTCAATTATTGTTTCTGTTGTTAATGACACTGTTGTACACATTATTTCAAACGATGAATTTACTATTGATAGTAGTGATGCTGAAAACAGAATTCCAGGCTTTGATGTTGTTAAGAAAGGTATTACTCTTATTAATACACTTGCTTCAACAAACGGTGTTACTTCTACAGAACACTTGTTCTGGGGTACAGCAGCTAACGCTAAGAAACTTAATGGTATTGATGCATCAGCGTATGTTACATCTGCTCCTGGTTCGCCTACAGCATTTACAAACTTAGTAGAATTTGCTGATTCTGGTTATGCTGTTGGTGATTCTAACGATTTACGTTGTTTTGTTGAAAACGATAACGAAGGTGTGTTACAAAATACAGCATCTAAGATTACTATTAAAGCAATCACACTAAACACAGCAGATACAAACAGACCATCAGACACACCTGGATCATTTAGTATTAAATCAAACTCATTTGAACCAGGATTTACAGCAGATGGACAAACAATTTCAACTGTTGATTTAGGTGCAGATAATGCTAGATTTAATCGAGTGTATGCAGCAAATTACATTGGTACATCTGAAAAAGCGTCAGCACTTATTGTAAATGGAAACAGTCGTGCTGGTGATACTGCTACTACTGCAAATACTGTTGCAGTCCGCGATGCAAGTGGTGATTTACGTGCAAACTTGTTTAGAGGTACTGCACTAACTGCAAAATTTGCTGACTTAGCAGAAAAATATACAACACCGGGTGATCTTCCATTTGGTACTGTAGTTTCAGTATGTGATCACGACGGACACGAAGTTGATGCGGCAAATGTAGGCGACATTGCAATGGGCGTTGTTTCAACAGAACCTGCACTTATTATGAACGAAGATTTAGACGGACAAGCTATTGCACTTAAAGGTCGTGTTCCTGTGCGTGTAGTAGGTGCTGTTAAAAAAGGACAAGCATTATATGTTGATGCTGAAGGTTGCGCAAGTACAACAATCAACGGTGGATCTATTGTAGGTATTGCACTAGAGTCAAATCACTTTGAAGAAGAAAAATTAGTCGAGTGCGTACTTAAGGTATAAATAAAACTAGCATATAATGAGGAAAGAAGAAAATGGCAGTTAACGTAGGCGATAGCATTACAGCAGCACAATATAATGGTTTGCAAAGTAGAGTTGAACAAGTCTTAGGAAATGGTTCAGGAAACTTCGGCTACGGACAAGCAGTTACTAGTTCACAAGTAACACCGCCAACTTCTGCAGGCGCCGGCGACGGTGATAGCGTAACTGCACAGCAAATGATTGATCTACGTGGCGATATGAATAAGTGTTGGGTACACCAGACTGGTGTAAACATTCCTGTTGCTAGTATTGCACAAGGCGATGTTATTGGTGCAGATGTTACAGGTTCTGACGTCACACACGGTGACGGAACATACACTATTGCTGATCAAGACAACACTGGCGGATTCAACGATTACTTAGCACGTATGGACGAAATTGAAACTAATCGTTTTGATATTGATCCTGATGAAGATACTATTGCTAACCTTGCAACAGATACAAGAACTAGTACTTGGAACGGTACTATTCAAATGGTATTTCAGTGTCAATTTACAAACGCAGATCACAGACGTCATTTCTTTAACTCAGGCGGACAAATTAGAATTAGTTCAGCTGGTGCAAACGGCAGCGGTTCAAAATCATCAGACTGGGCAACTATTATTGCAAATCCAGGACAACTACAACTAGGCTACGATTATTCAACAATTACAGGGTCTAATAACGGTGTTACACTAACTTCAATTGGTAACTATGGATTAACATCGAGTTATCAAACTGTTATGGAAAAAGCAGGTTCAGCAGCAGTTTATGCTGAAAACAGATATAGAATTGAAGTAAGGGCAACAGATACAAGAACAATACAGTTTAGAGTTACGTTTGAAGATAATGACGCTGGTGACCAACAAGCTATTCCACCAGCACCTTTTGGCCCAGCACAAGACGAAGATGTTAACTTAGACATTACAGTTACTCTAGCAACTAGAAGAGCAACAGGTACTAACGTACAAGTAGCAAATCCTTCAGTTACAATTCCAAATACCCTACAATAATACTTGACAACCGGCTATTTATAGTATATACTATACTAAACAATAGAGGTTTCTTATGGATGAACGATTAGAGAAAGCGTTAGAGTTTTCCAATTATATGGTTACGCTTAACAATCAAAAGCGTGTACTTAAAGAACGATTCCGTGAACAAGCAATGTATTACTACGGCGGCGGCCAGTTTACAGTAACAAAAGAACTTATTACGTTTGCTAAAATGCTTGTAGACGGTCACAATACTCAAGATGTTGTATTTGTTGACGATAACGAAACACCAATTATGGTGTCAGACGTTGAAGATTTTCTTTCAGAGCTTTTTGATACGTATTTTGCAGCAGCAAATGAATACCACGCTGAGTATGAAAAACTACGTAAAAATAGAAGCGTGGAGAAATTAGTTGAGTACGAGTAGAGGCGTTCTAGTATTTGCAAGAAATAATGCACAAGTAGATTATTGTAAGCAAGCATACTTCCTTGCAAAACGTGTTCGCAAGTTTTTAGACTTGCCTACTACTATTGTAACCGATAGTACAGAATTTCTATTGACTGAATATCCTGATGCAAAAGAAGTTTTTGATAAGATTATTAGTATTGTCTGGAAAGATGAAGATTTAGTAGAAAACACTACTAGGTCAAAACACGAATCTCACGATATTAGAACGTACAATGACGGAACACTGGTAGAAAAGAAGCTACAATTTAAAAATGAAACACGTACTCTTGCATATAATGTTTCTCCATATGAAGAAACACTAATTTTAGACAGCGATGTTGTAATTTGCAATAGTACACTAAAACAGTGTTTTGAACAAAAGCATAATTTTTTAATTTATAAAACATCATATGACATTGCAAATGTAGATCGTGCAAATGTGTTTGAAAGAATTTCAGATACAAGTGTAGATTTTTACTGGGCAACGTGTGTATTTTTTAGAAAAACAGCAGTAAATAAAATTTTCTTTGATCTTTTACAACACATACAAGAAAATTGGACACATTACACAAATATATTCCAGATTAATACACCGTATTATAGAAATGACTATAGTTTTAGCATAGCAATTCACATTATGAATGGTTACTCTTCTGGTGATTTTGCAAAGCCGTTGCCGGGTGTGCTATACTTTACTACAGACAAAAGCATTCTATGGAAATTAGATGACAATAGTATGTTGTTACTTTTGGAAAAAGAAAGTTATAAAGGAGAATATGTTCCGTTGCGCATTAAAAACGCAAATGTTCACGTAATGAACAAGTTTAGTTTGAATAGGTGTATAGATGAAGTTGCCGAATAGAGGATTTTTAATTTACGCATCAGGCGAAGAATATGTAAAACAAGCATATCTATGTGCGTTAAGTATTCGTGCATCTAAAAACGAATATCCAATTAGTATTGTTACTAACGACAAAGTTCCTAACGCATACAAGAATGTATTTGACAAGATTATTAGTATACCTTGGTACACAGAAACAGACAGTAGATTCCAAACAGAACATCGTTGGAAGCTATATCACGCTACGCCATATGAAGAAACTATAGTTTTAGATAGTGATGTACTTGTACAACAAGATTTAGACTCTTTTTGGAGCCTAATGAGCAACTATAATTTGTATTATCCTTCAAGAGTGTTTACATACAGAAAAGAGTTAGTTACTAACAACTTTTATAGAAAAGCATTTGTTGCAAATAACCTTCCTAGTGTATATAATACTTTACATTACTTCAAAAAATGCGACTTTTGTAAAGAATACTATACTTGGGTAGAGCTTATTTGCAATAATTGGGAATTGTTCTATGGTAATTTCTGTAAAGAATACTATCCTAAAATGCCTAGTATGGATATTACTTGTGCTATTGCTGCAAAAATTATGGATATTGACACACAGTTTACAAACGACAAATTAGATTTGCCGATGATTGTACATATGAAACCAGCAATACAAAATTGGTGGCATCAGACTAGTAGTTGGCAAGACAGAGTAGGTACATATGTAGCCGATGATGCAACATTAAAAGTAGGTAATCATTTACAAGATACTGTTTTTCATTATACTGAAAATAATTTTGTTACAGATGACCTTATTAGGAAATATGAACAATGTCAAAAATAGCATACGTAATTTTTAACAAAGATAGCGGCGAAATAGAAAGCATTTCAAACATTGCAAGTGAAACTGACACTTATATTCAAGTTCCGCTAGAGGATGTTATTAGTTTAAAGCGTGGTGTAGAAGATATAACAAACTATCACGTACAATATAATCCAAAAAATAAAGAACTAGAACTAAAGTCTAAGTATGAATTTGCGCTAGACGCATTAACTGTTAACGATTCTATATACGAAATTCCAGAAAAACGTATTGACGATGCAGATGTACAACTAATACAAGATATTCCTAACACTTGCTGGAAAATTAAACTTGGAAATTCAATTAAAGAAAATATTAAACGTAAAGGCATTAACTTAAACGCAAGTTTTTTGTTTAGTGTAACTAAAAAAGGCGATCCTAACATTTTGTACAGAACTCTATCTGTACACATTGGACAAACAGTAGCTGATAACTATTGTGTAGTGCCATTTGATATGCCATTTGAAACAACAGATATTCCAGTAAGTGTTTATACTGCAAGGAAGTTTGACACTTATCAATTAACGAGGATCCTAGATGAGTAAAATTAAAGTAGTTGACCAAGATATTATTTTCTTGAGCTACGATGAGCCAAACGCAGAAAAAAATTATTCAGATTTATGTAGTAAAGTGCCTTGGGCTAAACGTGTACACGGCGTACACGGTAGTGATGCAGCACACAAAGCCTGTGCAGACCTAAGCGAAACAGAATACTTTGTTACAGTAGATGCTGATAACATTATAGACCAAGAATTTTTAAATGTAGAAGTTGATTATGAAGAACTAGGACTTACACCTGAACACGTTTTTAGTTGGTGTGGCAAAGTACACGTTAATGGGCTAATGTACGGCAACGGTGGCCTTAAAATGTGGACACGTAAGTTTGTACACAATATGAAAACACACGAAGCAAGCGAGGATGGCGATGAAAGAGGAAAAGTTGAATTCTGCTTCGACGACAAGTATTATCAGTTTAACGAGAACTACAGCGTTTCTTATACTAATGCGACACCTTGGCAGGCTTGGCGGGCGGGTTTTCGCGAAGGTGTTAAGATGAGCTTAGATCAAGGCGCTAAAGTAGAAGATATCCGTAAAACTTGGTGGCAAAATTTTGATAGATTGCGTGTTTGGTGCAGTGTTGGTGCTGATGTAGATAACGGACTTTGGAGTGTATTAGGTGCAAGACAAGGTTTGTATAAAACAATGTGTACTGACTGGAACTACGCCGAAGTGCGTGACTTTGAATGGCTTAATAGTTATTGGAAAAATGTTGAAAGCCAAGTTACTGACTTAGACAAGGAAATATTAGAATTAGGCCACAAACTTCGACAAGAACTAGGTATTGAAATTGCCGAGCTTGATGCAGAAGGCAGCAAGTTTTTTAAAGCATTGTATCATAACAGCCCTAGGGTAGTTAGGAAGAAGCGTGTCTGACAACATTAAAGGCGACATTGTAAAGCTCTTTAAAGGAAAATACAAAAGTCAATATTTTGAAGATGCTAACGATCTTATTAAAGGACTAAACACAGTTAGCCCTAGCTTTTGTTTGGCTAAATGGTATAGTGTAAGTTTACATTTACCAACAGGCAAAACGCACAGTTGCTATCATCCACCTGCACATAATATTCCGTTGCAAGAACTACAAGAAAGTGCAGATGCATTACACAATACAAAGTATAAAAAAGAACAGCGTGAAAAAATGCTGCGAGGAGAACGTCCTAAAGAATGTGAGTTTTGTTGGGCATTAGAAGACCAAGGTAATCTAAGTGATCGTGCATATCGTAGTAAAGATGTATACGAGTCTGGCATTATTGAACAAGCAATACAAGACGAAAATCCTAAACCTAAATATTTAGAAGTAAATTTTAATCAAGCGTGTAATTTAAAATGTGCTTATTGTAGCCCACATCTAAGTACAGAATGGCACAAAGAAGTAAAGCAACACGGTGCATACGAACTATCAACAGGCAATCACAACGATCCAAGATGGGTAGACAGTTTAGGCATTGATAACTCGCCTAATAATCCGTATGTAAAAGCATTTTGGGATTGGTTTCCAGAAGTATATCCTACACTAAAAACATTTCGTATGACTGGCGGCGAACCGCTAATGGATAAAAATACATTCAAAGTATTTGATTATGTAAAACAAAATCCACATAAAGAACTACAATTAAGTATTACAAGTAATTGTTGCCCTCCAGGAGATCAATGGGCTAAATTTATGACTAGCCTAAAAGAAATTACAAATGCGGATGCTGTAGATCACTTTATGTTGTTTTGTAGTTTAGACAGTTGGGGAGAGCAAGCAGAATACATTCGTAACGGAATGGACTTTTCTGTACTGTATAAGAATATTACACAGTACTTAAAAGAATCAAACAAACATAGTCTTACATTTATTATTACTGCAAATATTTTAAGTTTACCAAATTGGCTAGAGTATATAAAACAAATACACAAATTGCGCCAAGAATTTAATACTGACAGACAACTTATTTGGTTTGATACTCCTATGTTACACGATCCTAAATGGCTCAGTATGCAACTAGCAGACAATACAATGCTAAAGCCCTTGCAGCAGAGTATTGACTATATGCAAGCAAATCCTGAAACTGCACTAAACAGATTTAAAGGTTTCAAAGATTATGAAGTAGACAAAGTCAGAAGACTGCTTGAATGGGCTAAGGGTAACTTAAATACTGATGAAGAACAAATAGCAATGTCAAATTTTAGCACATTTTTTACAGAGCACGACAGGCGTCGAAATACAGATATTAACAAAACTTTCCCACAAATGAGAAATTTTATACAAAGATGCGAGGCAATTAATGCAAGACGTTAATACAATTAAAAACACAAGAGACAGATTAAACAAAGTAGGTCCTGGATTTTGTGCTATGAAATGGTGGCATCAAACGCTATATTTGCATACAGGCGATAACCATAGTTGCTATCATCCAAGACCGCATCATATTCCTATACACGAAATTGAAGCAGATCCTGCCGCACTACATAATACAGAGCATAAAAAGCAACAGCGAAAAACTATGTTAGAAGGCGGTAGACCGGATGAGTGTTATTACTGCTGGAATATTGAGGATCTCGAAGGAGATCATATTTCAGATAGAATGATTCATAGTTCGAGTTCTTTTGCTGTAAACGAGTTAGAGTCTTTAGGAGAAACGCCTTGGGACCAAAATGTTAATCCTCGTTATTTGGAAATTAGTTTTGGCAACGGCTGTAATTATCGTTGCGGCTACTGTTGTCCACAGGCAAGTACATTGTGGATGGATGAAATTAAAAAACACGGTAACTATGATCTAACTTATAATCAATATGGTATTGACTTTTTAGATTGGGGAACATACTACGGTCCTAAAGATGACAATCCGTATATTGAAGCATTTTGGAAATGGTGGCCAAGTTTGCGTAAGGATCTTTGGACTTTACGAATTACTGGTGGCGAGCCACTAATGAATCCAGGTGCAATGCAGTTCTTTGACTTGTTAGAAAAAGAACCTGCGCCGCAATTAGAAATTAGTATTAACAGTAACTTAGGTGTTACTAAAGCTAAAATGAATAGGATGTATGATCGTATTCAGAGCTTGCTAGAACAAAAGAAAATTAAATCCTTTAGTTTATACACCAGTATTGAAGGATGGGGCGAGCAAGCAGAGTATATGCGTACAGGATTAAAATGTGAACATTGGGAAGATAATTTTAAAGAAGCCCTACGCAGAGGATTCAAAGTTGGTATTATGTGTACATACAATGTTTTGTGTGTTGCAACATATCAAAACTTTTTAGAGCGTGTAATGCACTGGCGTAAAGAAGTAGGACCAAATGGGCTACACCAAGTACAATTTGATGTACCTTATCTTAAAGAGCCACCGCATTGGATGCTTAACATTCTTCCAAGAGACTTTTTAATGCCTCATATGGACGCAACATTAGAATATATTAAAAATAACAAAGAATGGTTTACTGACGTTGAATACGAAAAAATGAAACGTGTAAGAGATTACGCAGACCAAAATCCTGTAGATAAAGAAAAAATTCGTCAAGGACGTAGAGACTTTTATAGTTTCTTTAAAGAAAACGATAAACGATTAGGCACAGATTTACTTAAAACATTTCCTATGTATGAGGAGTTTTACAATCAGTGCAAAGAGGTACACGACAACTATGATAAATGAAAAGAATAAAAAATCTTGGTGTGTAAATGCATTTCATTCATTAAGTGGCGATAACAATGGTGCCACAAAAATCTGTTGTATGATTGATGACCCTGAACGTGATGAATTACGTCTAGGAACTGATCCTTTAAGCAAGCATTTTGATAGAAAATTTTGGAATGAAGTTAGAAATGACCTAGAAACAGGAACACGACATCCTGCTTGTCATAGATGCTTTGAGGAAGAAGATGCTGGCAGAAAAAGTAAAAGAGTAAGAGACAACGAACGTTATGAATGGGAACTTTCTCGAGGCGAAGTTAATCAATATGATGGACTAGCAAAAGTAGAACTAAACTTAGGTAATACTTGTAACATTAAATGTAGAACGTGTGCTCCTGCAATTAGCAGTAAATGGATGAAAGAATATTGGGATATTTATGAATCTGACAGAGTAAGTTATCGTGACTGGGCTAAAGATATGGATGTATTTTATAAAAGTTACGATGAGCATAGTCCATTTTGGGATGATATTGAAGAAGCATTACCAACTGTACAGCAGTTTGACTTTTACGGCGGCGAGCCTTTTATGAGCAAAAAAATGTGGGCATTATTGCAAACAGCAGTTGAAAAAGGCTATAGTAAAAATATCTCTTTACACTATAATACCAACGGTACACATTGGCCGAAAGAAGTAGAGATTTGGAAAGAGTTTAAAAACGTTAATTTAAGTTTTAGCATTGACGGAATATATGATAGATTTGAATATATGCGTCATCCTGCACAGTGGTCAGATCTAATGACTAATTTAAATAATGCACAAAAGTTTAAACAAACATATCCAAACTTATCTCTAAGTTGGTGCATTACATTAAGCACTATTAACATTTTTAACTTAAAAGAAACACTAGACTTTTACTACAAAAACTTTGGTGATATGGGACATTATTTAAATCTTGTACACGGTCCTGCTCATTATAATATTAACATTTTGCCAGATGAAGTAAAAAAACACGTAGTTGCAGAATTAGAAAGTATTTCAAAAGAATACACAAATACTTGGCACCAATTACCTGGCATTATTAACTTTATAAAAAACGGAACACCAAACAAACACGAGTGGAAAAAGTTTTTAACAACTACTGAGATACACGATGTTTATAGGAAAGAAAATTTTGCTGACACTTTTAAAGAATATAACGAGGTCATCCGGAATGTGGGATTCTAAAAATTTAGTCCAAATGCACATAGAGCTAACAAATGCGTGTAATGCTGCTTGTCCTATGTGTGTTCGGTTTCATAAAAATAGTCCACTTCCAAGACCTGACTTGCAAACAGGACAAATTACATTAGAATTGTTTAAAAAGTATTTTCCAGAAAAAATTCTTAAACAAATTGACTTAATTTTGTTTTGTGGTGTACACGGCGACCCAGGTGTTGCTAGAGATACATATGAAATTTGTAAACATATTTCAGATACTGCTCCTAAAACTAAGATAATGTTTAATACTAATGCAGGTATGAGAACTCCTGATTGGTGGGATAAGATGGGCGAGTTGTTTGCAAAAAATAAACACAAAGATTGGTTAATGACGTTTAGTGTAGATGGTTTAGAAGATACTAATCATATCTATCGTAGGAATGTAGTTTGGGAAAAGCTAGAAGCAAACATTCGTGCTTTTACTAAGCACAATCCTAAAAGTGCCTGGGACTTTTTAATTTTTAAGCATAATGAACATCAGTTAGAAGAAGCTAGACAAAAATGCAAAGAGCTTAACATTACTGAGTTTATTCCAAAGAAAGCGTTAGGTGTTGATAACGGTGTTTCTCTACAACGTATGCCTGCACTAACTAAAGAAGGTGAATTAGATTATTATATCGATGCTCCTAGCGATCCGAGAAATAGAAGTTTAGAAAATCCAACTGGTCCTGTTCAAGATGGTTATCATCCTTTTGATAGAGATGATTATTTTAAAATGAAAAAAGAAAAGTCTACAGCATATTATCAAGAACAGGTTGAACGAGTATATGATGGTATCGCACCAGATACTAAATGGGACAAAATGAAAATTAGCTGCAAAAGTAAAATAGGCAGCGGAACAGAAATTTTTGTAGATAACTTTGGTCGTGTAATGCCTTGTTGTTACATTGGCACACACCTAAATGGCACTTATACTGACGCTCGCAGTATGCAATTACACAAGGCAATGAATGATTATGGTTGGGATAAGTTTGATCTTAATCTACATAGTTTAGAAGAAATTTTATCAGAAGGACACCTAAATCGTGTGTTTGCAGATACGTGGAATTTAAAAAGCGTTAAGTGCGGTAAAATGGCATATTGTGCAGATACTTGTGGCCAAGTTAGCGGTATTGATAAAATCTTCACACACGAAGAAATTGAAGATACATCAAGATTTATTAGGGAGTCAAAATGCGATTTATAGCATACGGTTGCAGCTACACTTACGGCGCTGAACTTGCAGACGACTGGTTAACTGGCAAACATCATAACACTATAGATAAAGAAAAAGTAGAATTAGGCGCAAACAAATTCTATCAAAAGTATACTAGTTGGCGGGGGTTTGGCCCAATCGATGATAATCCAGAATATGTTAAACGGTCAAACGAGCGTAGCTATGCAGCAGAAATTGCTAAAACTATTGGTGCTACAGAATATATAAACAAGGCTAAATCAGGAAACACTAACAAGGCAATGTTTTTAGATGTTGCTCAAGATATACAAAATGGGTTTCTTAAAAAAGACGACATTATATTTGTTGGATTAACTAGTAGTGACAGATATACTTGGTTTGATAGTGGCCGTACTCATCACGGGTTACCCGGCGGCGGCTCCTGGCCAAATGATAAAGTAAGAGTAGCAATTTTAGGTTCTTGGACAGATGACGATTTTGCTTATGAAACTATTCTAGCAACTAGAGCATTACGAGACCTTTTAAAAGATTATAAGTTTTTTTATCAAACAATTCATTTTCCGTATACAAGGATACCATATAAAACAGCATTAACAGAATCTATATTAGTTGAGTTAAAAGATATTGATGACAATGCAGTTGTACCAGAATATAGTATGTGGGATGAAATTACGTGTAACAAAAATCTTCCAGATCCGCCTTCACACGGATTTCAACATCCAAAAATTGAAGTAGCAAACGCAGTTGGTAAAAAAGTTGGTATAGCATTAAGAGCTAAGTTAGGATTAGACAAATGATAGATAAAGAAAAATTTTGTAGTTTTCCTTTTGATAGTATATTCTTAGGAGCAGACGGCAAGGTTAAAACTTGTTGTACTGCTAGAGATGAGCTTGGTGATTTAAACACACAGACAATTGAAGAAATTGTCCACGGCAAACGTGCAAAAGAAATTAGAGAAGGAATTATTTCAGGAAACTGGGATATGAAAAATTGCTCTCAGTGTGCTCAGCTTGAAGCAGTTGGCGCCCATACAGAACGTATGGGAATGTTATACAAGTATGAAGAAATGAAAGAGCTAACTGACGAAGATTTTATCCTTCAGCAAATTGATTTACGTTGGAGTAATACTTGTAATTTAGCGTGTAACTATTGTTATGAATATTTTAGTAGTATTTGGGCAAAAATTTTAAACAAGTATATGGATCCTTTAAAAGATTCAACAGACTTGTTAAGTTATATTGAAAAAAACAAAGACACAATTTCAAATATTAATTTATTAGGCGGCGAACCTCTACTACAAAAAGAAAATCATAAACTGTTTGATATTCTTGACAATGAAACTAAAGGGTATATTCTTACTAATTTAAGTGTTCCGTTAAAGACAAACAAAGTTGCACAAAAGTTAATTGAAGATTATCCTAATGTATCTTGGGGAGTAAGTTTTGAAAATGTAGGTCCTAGATTTGAATATGTTCGACATAGAGCTGAATGGAAAACATTAATGGAAAACATTGACTATTTGGTAGGTCGTGTACGTGAAGTTAATATTCACCCAATGTATAATATGTATACTGCATTTAATCTTATGGAGTTTTATGATGCTATTGCTGACAAAGGTATAAATGATATTTTTTGGTGTGCTATCTTAAATCCTAGTCACTTTAGTGTTTTTGATCTTCCAAAAGATATGAGAACAGAAGCTAAACAAGAAATTAACAGAGTACTTGAGAAGTACAGAGATAGTTATAATTCAGTTCATAGGCTAGAAGAATACAGAACAGACCTTTCTCACGATAAGCCTACTATTGATCACGAGTTTCTTAAGTTTACTAGAGATTTAGAAAGAAAATGGCATCCGGATAAGAACTATTCATTCCGAGAACTTTGGCCAGATTTGTACTCAAAACTTAAAAAACATAGATTAAAATAGGTTGCAAAATGCTGCAAACTGTTGTATAATGTAAAAATGTATGATATCATCTTTATAGGACCTAGCGGCAAGCAGTTCGATAAATTAAAAGAAAAATACCCAACAGCAAAATTAGCAGCTGACATTAAGGCTGCTAAATTAATGTGCTTTACAAAGTTCTTTTGGGCTATCTGGCCTGATGTCGATATTGATAGCAGTTTTGCATTTGACTATAAAGTTGACGATTACAGTAAAGATTACATACACGTATTTAAAAACCGTCAAAATTTTGACGGAATCTGTTTAATTCCTAAACGAGCAGAACCGTCTAATAGAGAAATTAGCTACAGATTTTTTACAAATAAAAAAGAAGTTGATGTTGTAGCATCCTCCCCTAGGGAATATCAAAAAATTTATGTAACTGATTACGATGATTATATTAATCAACTAAAAACAGTAGATAGTGAATTTGTTTGGATTGTTCCTAATGATATAACTGTAACATTTGATTTTGATTATCATAT
>Ga0181590_10001980_pt1 | contig 17195 bp, 19 predicted proteins | sample 071ome_34_FD_132446 | JGI IMG/M metagenome (GOLD analysis project Ga0181590, IMG submission 132446) | Coastal salt marsh microbial communities from the Groves Creek Marsh, Skidaway Island, Georgia - 071411BT metaG (megahit assembly) | ecosystem: Environmental > Aquatic > Marine > Intertidal...
GCCAAGCTCGGCAAAGCAGCCGAAAAACCGCTGGCGCGCCACATCGTGGCCGTTACCGGCGGCGGTTCCGGGATCGGTGCGGCAACTGCGGCGGCATTCGCGGAACAGGGGGCTGAAGTCGCTGTCCTCGATCGGGATCTGAAAGCCGCGCAGGCCGTTGCCGACGGGTTCGGCGGGCTCGCGGTAAAATGCGACGTGACCATCGCGGCGTCGGTAAACACGGCGTTCGCCGGAATTTGCCGGGCGTTCGGCGGCCTCGATGTTCTCGTGTCGAATGCCGGCGCGGCCTGGCAGGGCAGGATCGGCGACGTCGACGAAAAAATTCTGCGCGACAGTTTTGAGCTTAATTTCTGGGGACACCAGCGCTGCGCCCAGGCAGCGGTTTCGATTATGAAAGCGCAGGGCACCGGCGGTGCGTTGTTGTTCAACACGTCGAAACAGGCGGTCAATCCCGGGTCCGATTTCGGGCCCTATGGTCTGCCGAAGGCATCGACCCTGTTCCTGTCACGTCAGTATGCGCTTGATCACGGGGCGGACGGCATCCGCTCAAACGCGGTGAACGCGGACCGCATCCGGTCCGGTCTTCTGACCGGGGATATGATTGCGTCGCGATCGAAAGCGCGCGGGGTCTCCGAGGGAGACTACATGGCCGGCAACCTGTTGGGCCGGGAAGTCACGGCTGACGATGTGGCGCAGGCGTTCGTCAATCTCGCGCTGGCGAAAAAAACCACCGGTGCCGTGTTGACGGTTGACGGCGGCAATATCGCGGCGGCATTGCGCTGATCGTTCGCCAATAAAAAACCCCCGCCGAAGCGGGGGTTTTCCGTAATGGTGCGGCCGTTCGATCAGGCTGCGTGTTCGTCCATCCAGGCGACGGCGCGGGCAAACGCCCTTTCGGTGGCGCCGGGATTGAAGGAATCCCGGTCGTCGCAGGTGAAGCCGTGACCGGAATCGTCATAGACGTAGAGCGGGCTGTCCTGCAGCGCATCCTTGATCTTCTGCAGGTCGTCCAGCGGGATGGCAGCATCCTTGTCGCCGAAATGGAACTGCGTCGGGCATTTGGGCTGCATGTCGCTGACCTTGGCGGCGATGCCGCCACCGTAGAACGGCATGGCCGCCGATACGCCGTCCACCGTGCAGGCTGCGACATAGGTGGCATAACCGCCGAAACAGAACCCGATCACGCTGACTTTGCCGGCGGAGGAAACTTCCTGCACGGCGGCGCCGATATCGGCGGTGATCCATTCATCCGTGATCTTACCGCGGGTTTCGCGGCCGGTGGCGAAATCGTCCTCGTTGTAGCCAAGCTCGATGTCCTTGCCGACGCGGTCGAACAGGGCCGGCGCGATGGCCGTGTACCCGAGACCGGCGAAGTGATCGACCGTGCTGCGGATCTGGCTGTTGACGCCGAAAATTTCCTGAATGACGACCAGGCCGCCCTTGGACGCGCCTGACGGTTCTGCCTTGTAGGCATCGAGCTGATGACCATCCGATGCCGTAAGTGAAATCTTTTCTCCCATGATATTCCCTTTCTGTGGATCCCTGATAAACGCCATTTCGGCGCGGCTTTTGAAAATCGAACGGCGGCTGTCCCGGCCGCCGGTGACCTAACTTAGCGCGCCAGATTACACGTTGAAACGGAAAAGCACGACATCGCCGTCCTTCACGATGTAGTCGCGGCCTTCCTGGCGCATGCGGCCCGCTTCCTTGGAGCCCTGTTCGCCGTTATGCGCGATGTAATCGTCGTAGCTGATGGTCTCCGCGCAGATGAAGCCGCGCGCAAAATCGGTATGAATGATGCCGGCGGCGTCGACGGCTTTGGTGGCTTCGGGGATCGTCCATGCCCGGCTTTCCTTGGGCCCCGCCGTGAAATACGTAATCAGACCCAGCAACTCGTACCCGGCGCGGATCACGCGTTCCAGGCCCGTGCGTTCCAGCCCCAGACTTTCGAGGAACTCCTGTTTCTCGTCTGCATCTTCGAGTTGCGCGACCTCAGCCTCGATCGCGGCCGAGACAACGACGCAGGCGGCGTTTTCTGCAGCCGCCTTCTCGGCAACTTTGTCGGACAGCGCATTGCCCGTGGCCGCAGAATCCTCCTCTACATTGCACACATACATCACGGGTTTGGCGGTCAGCAGCTGCATCTGGCGGAACAGCGACGCTTCGTCCCTGCCGACCTCCATTACGCGGGCGGGCTTGCCGTCTTCGAGCACGGCGGTTGCCCTCTCGACCAGGTCGAGCATGGCTTTGGCTTCCTTGTCGCCGCCTCGCGCTTTCTTGACCAGGGGATCTTTGCGACGCTCCAGGCTCTGCAGGTCCGCCAGCATCAGTTCGGTTTCCACCACTTCGGCATCCGCAAGCGGATCGACCGTTCCGGAGACATGGGTGACCTCTTCGCCATCGAAACATCGCAGGACATGGGCGATGGCGGCTACTTCGCGGATATGACCGAGGAACTGGTTGCCGAGGCCTTCGCCTTTGCTGGCGCCTTCGACCAGCCCGGCGATGTCCATAAACTCGAGCTGCGCCGGCACGACGCTTTCCGATTTGGCCAATCCCGCGATGATCTGGAGCCGGTCGTCCGGCACGGCGACCCGGCCCGAGTTTGGTTCCACCGTGCAGAACGGATAGTTCGCCGCTTCGGCAGCCGCGGTTGCTGTCAATGCGTTGAAAAGCGTTGATTTTCCGACATTCGGCAGGCCGACGATGCCGCACTGGAAACCCATCAGTCTTTATCCTTTTCGTCTTTGCCCGGGGGCGGCGCGAGATAAGCCACCCGGGTCATAAAACCGGCGTCGTCTCCTTCGATCAGCAGCGGCAATGCATCCGCCACCGCGTCGACGGTTCGTTCGACCCAGGCCTGTTCGGCTTTCGGGAAGTCCGACAACACGTAGCTGTGAACGCGTTTCTTGTCGCCTGGATGACCGATCCCGATCCGGACGCGGCGAAAATCCTGACCGATATGGGAGGAGATACTGCGAATGCCGTTATGACCGGCATGCCCGCCCCCCATTTTCACCCTGACCTTGCCTGGGGTTAGGTCCAGTTCGTCGTAAAGCACCGTCACTGCGCCGGGACGCAATTTGTGAAAGCGCACGGCGGATCCCAGTGCGCGGCCGGATTCGTTCATGAAGGTTTTGGGCTTCAGCATCAGAATCTTTTCGCCGCCGATCATGCCTTCGGCGACGTAAGCATGATGTTTCGACTGGCGAAGAGAAAGGTCGTAGCGGCGGATGATTTCATCCGCCGCCATGAACCCGATATTGTGACGCTGCCGGGCATGTTTCGGGCCCGGATTACCAAGTCCTGCAAAAATCAGCATTGCTGACGGCCTGCCGGGGCAGACCGCAGAGGCCGACCGATCCTAGTCGTCCTCTCCGCCATCGCCCGATCCCTCGGCGTCGTCGCCGGAATCGCCGCCGCCGTCTTCGTCGTCGGCGCCTTCCGTGCCGCCTTCGCCCTCTTCGCCTTCTTCGTCTTCCGCGGTCTCTTCGACCATGATCGTCGGAGCGGCAATGGTGGCGATGGTGAAGTCGCGATCCGAAATCACGAACTCAACGCCATCGGGCAGCGTGACGCTGCTGGCATGGACGGAATCGCCGACCTCCAGCCCCGCAAGCTGCAGGATAAGTTCCGGCGGAATGTTGTCCGCCGTACAGAACACTTCGACTTCGTATCGGACCACATTCAGGACGCCGCCCTGCTTCAGGCCGGGGCTGTCTTCTTCGCCTTCGAACACCACGGGCACATTGGCGGCGATTTTTCGCTTGGGGTCGAACCGCAGAAAATCGACATGCATAGGCGCATCCGAAACCGGGTGGAACTGCACGTCACGCGGCAGCACGCGATGTTTCGTCCCGTCGATCTCGATATCGATCAACTGAATGAAAAACTGCGGGTTTGTGAGTTCGCGGACGAGCAGCCTGCGCTCCAGCGTCAGCGTAATCGGTTCTTCCTTGTTGCCGTATATGACGGCGGGTACCTGACCATCGCGGCGAGCCTGGCGTGCGGACCCCTTACCTGCAGCCTCTCGCGGCGAGGCGGGTACTGTTTCGACCTCAGCCATGAATTTCTCCTTTGAATGAACGTGCCGGCCTCCAGGGGTGCCGGTCACAGCAAAACCCCGCCGGAACCCGGCGGGGCGCGCGTTTTTAACGGCTTAAGCCGACGTAGTCAAACGTAACGGTACCGTTTTTGCCGTCAGAAACTATTAATCGAAGAGGCTGGACACCGAGCGTGCGTCGCTGATCCGCTCGATCGCCTCGCCGATCAGCGGAGCGACGGAAATCTGCTGGATGTTGCTGGCGACGCGAACGGCCTCGGTCCCAAGAATGGAGTCCGTGATCACCATGGATTCGAGCGGCGAAGACGACACGCGGCTTACCGCGCCGCCGGACAGCACGCCGTGCGTGATATAGGCGTGCACGGCCTTGGCGCCGGCGCTTTTCAGGGCTTCTGCGGCATTGCACAGCGTGCCGCCGGAATCGACAATATCGTCGACCAGGATGCAGGTCCGGTCCTTCACATCGCCGATGATGTGCATAACCTCCGACACGCCGGCGCGCTCGCGGCGTTTGTCGATGATTGCCAGATCCGTTTCCAGCCGTTTGGCAAACGCCCGGGCACGTACGACACCGCCCACGTCAGGCGACACCATAATGAGGTCTTCCTTGGCGAAATTTTCTTCGATATGGCGGATGAACACCGGCGCCGAAAACAAATTGTCGAGAGGAATATCGAAAAAACCCTGAATCTGGCCGGCATGCAGATCCATCGTCAGCACCCGGTCGGCACCGGCGACGGTGATCAGATTGGCGACAAGCTTGGCGGAGATCGGTGTGCGCGGACCGGATTTCCGGTCCTGGCGAGCGTATCCGAAATAAGGCATCACGGCGGTGATTCGGCTGGCGGAGCCACGCCTTACCGCATCAAGCGCGACCAGCAGCTCCATCAAATGATCGTTTGCCGGATAGGATGTCGACTGGATGATGAAGACATCTTCGCCGCGCACGTTCTCCTGTATCTCAACGAAACATTCCATGTCCGAGAACCGGCGGACACTGGCCTTGGTGAGCGGCAGGTTGAGATAGGCGGCGATTGCCTCCGACATCGGGCGATTGCTGTTGCACGCGACGATTTTCATGTGCGTTTTCTTCCGCTCACAGCTTCGAAAATGCCGGTTAAGATGAGTCCCCGCGTCCGCCCCCGATGCCGACGCCGGGCCAAACTACCAGTGGTAAATTGGGGTGTAAACGCTGACCGATTCTGCTCATTTCTGGCTCCTGCCCGACGGCGGTTCGACGGCCTTTTCCGGAATTTTGTCGAGCAGCTGACGCAGTCCTAGAGCTGCCGAGATCGCGATACCGCGAGCGATCGCGGGCCAGTCACGATCGAGTTCAACCGGATCGACATCGTTCGATTGCGACAGTTTCCCGAGTTCCTGCCCGTCCGGTCGCGATACGGTCCAGTCCAGCGACATGCGTTTCTTTCCGGCCCTGCCGTCGGACAGGTCGACACTGCCTGAAACGATCAGAGAATTTTCCCGCATCGTGCCCGATACCCGAAACGCATTGCGCCGCAGGGCCGATTCGATCTCGCTGCGAAGGACGGCGGCGGCTTCGTCGGGTGCGCCGGAAACAGGGGCGACATGCAGGTACCTCTTTTTCAGGGTTGCCGTCCGGTCGCGCAGCGCGGGGTTCTGGATGCGGGCCGCGATGGCGTCGGCGGCGCGGTCGGCGATGGGCGCGATTGCGTCAGTACCAGCGGCGGGCGCAGGGATTGCAGGCGCCGACGTTACGATCCGTTTGTATTCGCTTTGCGACTGGGTCAGTTCGAAAAGGCGCCATTCGATTTTGGCGATGCCGTCCCGTTTGTCGACACGTCCTCCCAGAATGAGGCTTTCACGGTTTGCCGTCTCGGTAAAAGCGGGAATGTTGCGCTTTACGAGCGCTGCCGCGATAGCCGCAGACAGCGCGTGCGCCGTTTCCGGCGGCAGCCCTGCCACGGGCCGAACCAGAACGCCGGCACGGTCCGGAAGGCGCAACAGTGGATTGCTTTCTTTTCTCGATTGTTCCGGTTGAAAAGGTTGGGGCAGTGGCTGGCAGGCCGCCAGTACCGCCATCAGGGCAGGAATCGCTGCGCGCAACCGGGACTTAAACAAAGCAGCTCACCAGCAGACCCAGTAAAAGCACCATCATGAAAATGATCATATGCGGCATGCTGCGTCCTAGGTCTTCAGGGAGATTGCCGACAATTGCCGACCGTAATCGTCTTCGCCGCGGTGACAGGTGCGGCGATAGCTGAAAAACAGGTCGTCCCGGGCATAGGTATCGATATCCAGGGCCTCGCGTTTCTCGATGCCCGCTTTCGCAAGAGAAGACAATACGAAACCTCTTAGGTCGAAAAGATGTTTGCCTGGTTCGTTATCCGGGGCGAAGTAGGCGGCGGCGCCCGGATCGGCGGCGACAAACGGATCAGGAAAATCGGGGCCCACCTGATAGGACTCCTGTGCGATGCACGGGCCCACGCAGGCGGTCACATCTTCGCGGCGGGCGCCCAGATTTTCCATTGCCGACACCGTGTTCTGGATCACGCCGTTCAATGCGCCTTTCCATCCCGCGTGGGCCGCACCGATCACCCTGGCTACGGGATCTGCGAACAGGACCGGTGCGCAATCGGCAGTCAGTATTCCCAGTGCTATGCCGGGCCGGTCGGTTACCATGGCATCGGCCTGGGGACGGTCGGCCATGACGGCGCGAGCGTCTTCAATCGCAACCACTGTGGCGCTGTGAACCTGATAAAGCGTGACCAGTGCGTCCGCATCTACATCTACTCGTTCCGCGGCGCGGCGCTTGTTTTCAATCACGTTTTCCGGCCGGTCCGACGATCCGGCACCGCAATTCAGGGAACCGTATATGCCGTCGCTGACGCCGCCCTCGCGGGTAAAAAAACCATGCCGTATCGCGTTGGCGTCGGCCAGGAGGTCGGTCTCAATCATCTTGTCTGTGTCCCGGTGCGAGTTGCGTTTCGAAACCTGCGGGGGCGGCGGCGCCGGCATGGGCGACCACCAATGCCTTGAACAAGTCTCCCATGGCGGCCGGATCGATCAGCCGTTGTGTGGCCGATTGTAACGCTTGCGCCTGTTCGGGGCGGGCGTTTTTCAGAAGAGCCGTCGTGCGTTCGACGATGCCCAGGGATCTGAGGAACGCCGCCTGGCTAACCGGTCCGAACACGGCACAACCGAGAGAGGCGGCCTGTGCAGCGAGCGATCCGAAATCGACATGGGCCGTGATGTCGGCTTCGCCCGGATCGGTCAGCGGGTCGGCGTAACCATGATCGCGCACGGCCTGCAGGGTTTCTCCCGCCGCGCGGCGTGCGTAGCCGTAATCGACAAACAGGGCTGCGCCCGGATGGCCGGTAAAGCGCGCCGCGATCTGATCGATGAATGCCGCCGCGGCAGGGCAAAATTCGAATATATCGCCGGGAAGGGCGTTATTCGGCAGCGCCGCGCCGAGATCATCTGAGACGGTGCTGGTCACGAATCGCAGCGCGCCACCGGCGACGCCGACGCACCGCTCGGCCCAGTCTTCATTGTCTCTTACAATCTGCCGGATCGGCAGGGCGTCGATGAATTCATTCGCGATCAGGATGCTCGGGCCGTCGGGTACGGTATCGAGGGTGTCGTGCCAGACCGGTCCGATTCCCGACAGCGTTCCGGCCTGCCGGTCTCGCAGCGCCGGACTTGTCTCAACCAGATGAACCTCGATCGTGCGGGCGAAGGCCGGAACGGTACCGGCGGCGCGCAACAGGTCGTTCATCAGGGTGCCGCGTCCCGGCCCGCATTCGATCAGAATCGTTCTGTCGGGCATCCCCATCTGCTGCCAGGTGACCGCCGACCACAGGCCGATCAGTTCGCCGAATACCTGACCGATTTCCGGCGCGGTGATGAAATCGCCATCCGTGCCGAACGAATCGCCTTTCATATAGTAGCCGTGTTCGGGATGTCCGAGCGCGAGCGCCATGTACTCGGCGACCGGCATCGGTCCTTCCGCCGCGATTCTGGTCCGGATCAGGATTTCAAGCGGTGTCATACCGGCGGGCGCGGACGATCAGCCAGACGCCGATGACGAACAGCGGCAGCGACAGCCACTGTCCCATGGTCGTGCCAATGGCGAGGAACCCGATATGCGCGTCGGGCTGGCGGAAAAATTCCGCGGTGGCGCGCCCGATCGCATAACCCGCCAGGAAGACCCCGGACAGCAGGCCCCGTTTCTCGAAGGTGCCGGTTCGTCTTGCCAGCCAGAACAGCACGAGAAACAGAAGCAGGCCCTCCAGCACCGCTTCGTATAGCTGGCTTGGGTGGCGCGGCAGCGGACCGCCGCCCGGAAAAACCATGCCCAGGGGCGAATCGGTGATCCGGCCGTAGAGTTCACCGTTGATGAAATTTGCGATGCGGCCGAGAAAAAGCCCAACCGGTGCGGTGCAGGCCACGACATCGCCAACGGCGATCCAGGAATATCCGCGGCGGCGGCAAAACAGCCAGACGGCGAAGATCACCCCCAATAATCCGCCGTGGAACGACATGCCGCCCTGCCAGACGGCCAGCGCCTCCAGAGGATTCTGCAGGTAATAGCCTGCCTTGTAGAAGATTACGTAGCCCAGCCGCCCGCCGAGGACGATGCCGAGCGTGGCCCAGACGACGAAATCGTCGACATGTTCCTTGGTGATTCCCGCCGGCGAGCGGCGCGCGAGCCAGATCATGTATCGCCAGGCCAGCAGGATGCCGGCGATGTATGACAACGCGTACCAGCGAATGGCAAAAGGCCCGATTTCGATAAGGACCGGGTCGATGGCCGGATAAGTCAGTGTCAGCATGGGCGGTCGTCAGGCATACGGATCGGCGGCCATCAGATAGTCGCGGATGTACTGGCCGACACCGTCTTCCAGCGACGTCGAAGGGCGACTGTACCCGGCATTGCGCAATCGCGACATGTCCGCCTGCGTGAAATACTGATAGCGGTCGCGAATTGCTTCGGGGGTCTCGACGAATTCGATATCGGCGTCCCGCCCCATCGCGCGGAACACCGAACGCGCCAGATCTTCGAACGTCCGCGCTTCGCCGGTGCCGACATTGAAAATGCCTTGGGTCGACGGATGGTCGGCAAGCCAGAGCGCGATATCCACGCAGTCTCCCACCCAGACGAAATCCCGCTCCTGGCCGCCATCCGGATAATCGGGGTTGTGGGACCGGAACAGTACCGCTTTGCCGGAGTCGCTGATCTCGCGGAAATTCTTCAGCGCGACGCTGATCATGCCTCCCTTGTGATATTCGTTGGGGCCGTAAACGTTGAAGAACTTCAGCCCCGCCCAGTGCGGCGGGCGTGGGCCATTTTCGGATACGATACGGGCAACGCGGCGATCGAAAGCGTGTTTCGACCAGCCATAGGCGTTCATCGGCCGCAGTTTCGCCAGGCCATCGACCGTATCGTCGCCGGCGAAACCCTGGGTGCCGTCGCCATAGGTCGCCGCGGAAGACGCGTATATCAGGGCCGTGTCGTTCGCGGCGCACCAGTTCCAGAGATCCATCGACAGGCGGATATTCGACCGCACGATCAGATCCGCATCGCGTTCCGTCGTGGCGGAAACTGCCCCCATGTGAAACACGGTTTCGATGTCGGCCGCATTATCGTTCAGAAAGGCGGGGAGATCGTCCGGCGGCAGGATATCGGCGAGTTCGCGCTTGGCGATATTTTTCCACTTGTCGTCCTGGCCCAGCAGATCGCATACCACGATGTCGCGCATGCCCCGCGCTTCGAGTTCCTTGACGAGATAGGAGCCGATAAACCCGGCGCCGCCGGTGACGATAATCATTCGACTGGTCCGTTACGCGTTCCAATTGAAGTGGTTATAGGTTCCGCCGGGACAAGCCGCAATCGGCAGCTTCGCTTGTCAGATCTGCCCGCAGCGCCTACCTATGGGTTATCGCAAACAGCCGGAGGTCTATCAAATGGCCGCACCAAACCGTGTATTCGAAGATGCCGCCCGTGTGGCGGGGGGAGCCATGGGCACGCTTGCCGGCGTTAAACGCGAAGTGGAAACGCTTGTTCGGCATCAGTTCGACCGGCTGCTCGCGGGTATGGACCTGGTCACCCGTGAGGAGTTCGACGCCGTAAAGGAAATGGCGGCCAAGGCGCGGGCCGAAAACGAACGACTGGAAGCGCGCCTGACGGCGCTAGAGGCCACACGGGCGAAGCCCGCGGCACGAAAGTCCGCATCGACTGCCAAACCGGCCTCGAGGAAGGGCGCAAAAAAATCAGACTGACGCCTGCGTCGACTTATCCACTACATTTTGTGGTTATGGCCACCAGAAACCCCAATTGTGCTTGCGCCCAGAATCCCGTTCTGGCACGCTAAATATAGTATCAGATCGCTTCTTTAGCCCCGCATTTAGTGGATTCCGCCGCAAAAATGCAGCCGCCGGAGGGATACTGGTGCCAACGCGTCCCTGGGGGTGGCATGACTGCACTAAGTAAAGAATACGAGAAATCCTTTCCCAATCCGCTGGATATGATCGAACAGATCGCGACCAGCCATGACTGGCTATTCGAACGTTCCAGCGACCGGGACATCGCCGTCGAGGTCACCGGGCACTGGTGCGATTACCGGATGTTCGTGTCCTGGCATGCCGACGTGCAGGCGCTGCTGTTCGCCTGCGCTTTCGACATGCGGGTGCCGGAAAAGAAGTCTGGCTCCATTCATCCGCTGCTCGCCATCATCAACGAACGACTGCTGGTCGGTCATTTCGATCTTTGGTCGGATGACGGTCTGCCGGTTTTTCGCCATGCGCTTTTGTTGCGCGGCGCCGCGGGCGTCAGCCAGGAACAGCTGGAAGACGTCGTCGACATCGCCTTTACCGAGAGCGAGCGCTACTATCCGGCCTTCCAATTCGTGATCTGGGGCGGCAAGAGCCCGGAAGACGCGATGGCCGCAGCGATCCTGGAGACCGAAGGCGAGGCCTGACCGTCGACGGGGTGCCGCAAACCCTGAAGAGGTAATCCACATGTCCAAGTCCCTAAACATCCTGCTTGTCGGCTGCGGCAAAATGGGCGGCGCAATGCTGCGCGGCTGGCTGGCGCGCGGGATCGATGCCACTGCTGTCCGCGTCGTTGAACCATTCGACCAGGCGGCGGACGCGCTGCGTACCGAGCTATCTGTGCCGGTGGTCTCTGCCGCAGATGAACTGGAGCCGGATTATTCGCCGGACATCGTCGTATTCGCGGTCAAGCCCCAGGGGATGGAAGAAATCGTGCCCGCCTATGCCGGGAGCCTGACCGAAAACGCGGTCGTTCTTTCTATCGCCGCCGGTCGCAATATCGGGTTCTTCGAAAATCATCTGGGGCAGGGCGTTGCAGTGGTGCGGACGATGCCCAACACGCCCGCCGCAGTCGGGCGCGGCATCACCGCGGCCTGTGCGAATGCAGCCGTATCCGCCGATCAGCGGTCTGCCTGTCAGTCGCTGCTGGAAGCGATCGGCGAAGTCGTCTGGGTCGGGGACGAGGCGCTGATCGATCCGGTCACAGCGGTATCCGGCAGCGGTCCGGCCTATGTGTTCTGGATGATCGAATGCCTGGCGCGCGCCGGCGAGGCTCAGGGCCTGCCGGCGGACACCGCAGAGAAACTGGCCCGCGCAACGGTCGCCGGCTCGGGTGAACTCGCCCGCTTGTCAAATGAATCAGCCGAAACACTGCGCGTCAACGTGACCAGCCCCGGCGGAACGACAGCAGCCGCGCTGGAGGTGCTGATGGCGGATGACGGTCTCGCCAAGCTGATGGATCGCGCCGTTGCTGCCGCGACCCGAAGGTCGCGGGAACTCGCCGGTTAGGCAGGCTGTCTTCCGCAGACCGTCACACTGTGTTTACCGGCCCGGCGTGACAACGGTGGAGGTCGCCCGCCCGATTCATCCCGATCTGCTGGTCGAGATAGAAGCCGACGCGTTGTTATCGGAATAAAGCTTATTCCGCAGGCTGGGCGACGGAAGCAATGGTGCGGAGTTTATCCAGAGCGCGCATTTCAAGCTGTCTCACTCTTTCCTTCGACAGTCCCAGTTCCTTGCCGATCTTGTTGCGGCTCGCGCGTTTTTCGCCCAGAAAACGACGGCGCAGTATGTGTCGTTCGCGCCGGGTCATGCCCGGGATAGCTGCACGCAACAACCTGACCAGGGTCAGACGCTCCTGCTTCGTCGCCAACACCATCTCCGGGTCGGGGGCCGTACCGGCCAGCGACAGAGCAAGAGGATTGCCATCCGGTGCGGTGTCGATGGTCTGATCCGGCGTTCGCGACCGGTCGGCAAAGGCGCGAACGTCATCGATCGTGGTCCTGAAGCGTTCCGCTACTGCCTTCACTGCCTTGTCGTTCTTCGTATCAAGTCCGTGCATTGCGCGGCTGAAAAACATCGATTTCGATTTTGGCGTGGTTGCCATCCGGACGACTGAACCCGACCGTAAAACGTAATCCTGCATTGCCGCCCGAATCCACCACATGGCGAATGTCGACAGGCGCGTTCCTCGGTCGGGGTTGAAACGTTTCACCGCTTCCAGCAGGCCGACGGTGCCTTCCTGAATCAGGTCCGAAAGCGGACACCCGTGTCGCCGGTATCGGCGGGCGATGCTGATCACAAAGCGCAGCTGGCTCAATACCAGCCGTTCCCGTGCCCAGCGGTCTCCACGATGGAACATGAAGATAAGGTCGCGTTCTTCTGTGGCGCTCAGGCGAGGGGCACGTTTTAGCGCTTTTGAGATATTGGCAGGCAGCGGCGTGCGCATTATCTCTCCTAGGAAGGGTGGACCCGAAGCGTGGCATAGCCCGATCTTCGGATCAACCGGTTATGGACCTGGTCTGGTTTTCCGCACCTGCGGAAAACTGATAAGATACAAGGCGCTGAGGAGGCAGATATGGCCAAGAAATCGACTGCTCGCCAACCCGGGGCAGATCGCATTCTCGACGCAGTGCTCGACTTGTGTGCAGAACGCCGGTGGCGGGATGTGACGATGGAAGCGATCGCCGAGGCCGCTGGGGCTTCGATGCAGCGGGTTCATGAATTTTTTCCTGCGCGCTCGTCGATTTTGGCTGCGCTGATCGCGAGAACGGATAAAGCGGTGCTGGCAGGACACGATTTCTCCGATTCAGAAGAACCATACCGGGAGCGGTTGCTGGACGTGCTGATGCGCCGTTTCGACGCTCTGTCGACGCATAAGCCGGCGATCCGGTCCATATTGCGGGATTTCGGGGCTGATCCCGCGACGGCCGTGTGTTCTCTGCCCGCTTTTGCGGATTCCATGGCTTGGTCGCTGGAGGCCGCCGGCATTCGGGCGACGGGGCTTCCCGGTATTGTGCGGATAAAAGGACTCGGTTTGATCTATCTGTCGGCGCTTCGGGTTTGGCTTGAAGACGATTCCCCTGATCTGTCCGCGACCATGGCGCGTCTTGACCGGGACCTGAGGCGGGCGGAAGCGTTGGTAACGTCGATTCCGGGACGAAGGTCTGTCGGAAAAGTGGACGACTAGGCAACCTGTTTCCTGACTCCAGACCTTGTTTCTGTTTCTGTCAGGGTTTACCGCAGTGCAATGGTTTCGGGCTGAGTGATTATAACAAACTGAAAAACAATAATTAATAAATGTTGCGGTGCGAAAAATTAACCTTGACATGTTGCGGTGCACACAATATATTCAGTTCACGATATTCGAACCGTACTTTTAACATTGTAAGCAACAGGAGCTGATTATGGCTGCCAACGGAAAAACCAACGGAACGATGTTCCCGGAATGGGACTTCTCCAAAGTCTGGGCCGACATGAAGATGCCCGAATTCGATGTCGACGCGCTTATCGCCGTCCAGCAGAAGAACATCGAAGCGATGAACATGGCCAACAAGGCGGCCGTTGACGGCTGGCAGGCTTTTGCGAAGAAGCAGGCCGAACTGTGGCAGGCTGCCGTCGAAGATACCGGCGCGCTGGCGCAGGATGTTGCCGCCGCCAAGGAACCGGCCGACAAGATCGCCAAGCAGGCCGCTTTCGCCAAATCGAGCATCGAAGCCGGTATCTCCAATGCCCGCGAAGCTCAGGAACTGGCCGCCAAGGCGACCAACAAGACCGTCGATATCGTTTCCAAGCGCTGGGTCGAAAGCGTCGAGGAAGCCGTTGCGATGGTTGGCAAGGTCACGCCCATGGCGACCGCCGCCGCCATATAAGGCTCTAAAACCATCGACGTCTCCGGACGTCCGTCAGCCGCCGCCCCTGTGGGCGGCGGTTTTCGTTTTGGGTTATAAAACCCGGCAATGTTTTCATCGCATTGAAGGATACGCCATGACGATCACATTCAGCGATTTCATGAAGGTGGATATTCGAGCCGGCACGGTCGTGCGCGCCGAAGCGAACCCGGAGGCGCGGAAGCCGGCGATAAAGCTCTGGCTCGATTTCGGCGATGAAATCGGTGAAAAGAAAAGCTCCGCGCAGATCACCATGTATTACGATACCGAATCGCTGGTCGGACGGCAGGTGGCTGCCGTGGTCAATTTCCCACCGCGCCAGATCGGAAAATTCATGTCGGAAGTTCTGGTGCTGGGATTTCCCGACGAGGAAGGCGCCGTCGTATTGGCGAACAACGATCGGCCGGTCGCGAACGGCGCCCGGCTTTTCTGAAGGGGCGTTTCCGCAGAAATAACGGTTTAAACCGGTAGCCTGACCTTCGCGCGCAGCCCGCCCAGGGGTGAGTCTTCAAGCTCCACGTCCCCGCCGCCGCCCCGCGCCAGGTCGCGGGCGATCGACAGCCCCAGCCCGGTACCGCCGGTCTGGGGGTTGCGCGACGAATCCAGCCGGTAGAACGGCTTGAACACGGCCTCCCGCTCTGTTTCTGGAACCCCCGGGCCGTCATCGTCGACGCAAATCTCGACAAGCGTACCCCGCCGTTCGGCGGTGACATGCACGGTGCCGGCATGGGTGCAGGCGTTGACTACCAGATTGGTCAGGCATCTGCGGATTGCGTTGGGCCGTGCCAGAATCTTCAGATCTCCCAGCGTTTCCAGGGTGACTTCCCGTTCCGGTGTGGACGCGCTGCGCACGACCGCTCCCAGCAGTTCCGCCAGATCGCAGTCGCTGACGTCCTCCGTGCCTTCGCCGCGGGCAAAAGCCAGAAACTCCTCGACCATGATTTCCATTTCACGGAGGTCCTGTTTCAGGTCCTCGACTTTCGGCGAATTTTCCAGCAGGGCGATCTGAAGTTTCATGCGGGTCAGCGGCGTGCGGAGGTCATGCGACACGCCGGCCAGCATTTCGGTTCTTTGTGTCATGGCGTTGTTGATCCGACCCCGCATGCGTTCGAACGCGGCGGCTGCCCGGCGTATTTCGGTCGCCCCTTCCGGTTTGAAGTTCGGTACGTCTCGTCCCTTGCCGAAATTATCGACGGCGGCCGACAGCCTGCGGATCGGGCGGACCTGATTGCGCATGAAGATCGTTGCGATGGCGAACAGCAGAAGCGACGTGCCGACCATCCACATGATGAACAGGTAGGTCGTGGAACTAAATAGTCTTTTTCGGGGGACGAATATTTCTATCACGCCGTCCGGCAGCTGGACCTTCATCTGCACCAGGCGCTCGTGGCTCCATGTGTCGATGTGGAAAGGTCTGCGAACGCGTTCGCGCATCGCCTGTGCCAAACGCGTGTCGAGAATGCCACTGCCGATTTCCGCCGGGGCGTTCGGCAGAATCTCCCCCGTCTTGAAGTTGAAGTAGAAGCCGAGATCGCCCGCGGCACGGCTTAGCCAGATTGCGCGTTCTGCAGCTTCGAACCGTCCCATTTCGTCGATAACGAACCCGATTTCGCCGGCGACCGAATCCGCGAGACGGCGGGTGATCAGGGTCCAGTGGCGATCATAGAATATCCAGGTCGAGACGATCTGTAGCAGAATCAGCGGGGTGACGATGATCATGATCGAGCGGCCGAGAAAAGATCGCGGCAAGTATCTCTTTATCGCAATTTTGACCTGGAGCAGCGGGGATTTCATGACGTCCGACCCTCGATGCTAATCCGGATGCAGCACATAACCCTGTCCCCGAACGGTGTGAAGGTAACGCGGCTCGCGCGGATCCGGCTCGATCTTGCGGCGCAATCTCGTGACCTGAACGTCGACCGTACGCGCCCCGCCGTCGATGCGGCACTGGGCGATCAGTTCGTCACGCGTCATCGTCGCGCCGGGATTGCGGGCGAGGGCAGACAGAAGATTTGCCTCGATTGTCGTCAGCCTGACGATGGCGTCGTCGTGACGAAGTTCCTGGCGCCCGATATCGAACACGAATTCGCCAATTGAAATCACGGGGTCGGGCGCCGCCATCGCGTTGCGGCGCAGGATCGTCTCGATCCGCAAAACCAGTTCGCGCGGTTCGAACGGCTTCGTCATGTAATCGTCCGCGCCCCGCTCCAGCCCCTGGACGCGGTCTTCGGGTTCGCCCATGGCCGTCAGCAGCAGGATTGGTACCCGGGAAACCTGCCGCAGCGACGCCGTCAACGCCAGACCGTCTTCGCCCGGCATCATCACGTCCACGACCAGCAAGTCGAATTCCAGCCCCCGCAACCGCGATCTGGCATCCTCGGCATGTTCCGCTGTGGTGACCCGAAACCCGTTTTCGGACAGGTATTCCCGCAGCAATTCGCGAAGCCGGTCGTCGTCATCGACCACAAGGATATGCGGCTGATCGCTCACGACGTGCTGTATGTGCGAGAAGGAGCCAAGTTCAGACGTCGTATCCGACGGCTTTGCGGGGCATGCCGCCGTACAGATCCAGCATGCGTTCGCGCCAGGCATAGACCGGGTTTTCGGCCTCAATCAGGGGAAAATCGCTGATTGACCGCGCCCAGGCGAATGCCCCGAACAGGATGTAGTCGCCATAGGCAGGTGCATCGCCTGCCAGGAATGCGTCCTCGCCCAGCGCAGCCTTGATCGTTGAAACGGCATGGCCAAATGCTTTCATATCGGCTTCCGATCGCGTCTGAACGTCCTGCGGCGGTTTGCCGAAACGCGCGGAGCGGCTTTCGATGAAGTACTCGCGGTCGGCGTCATCCACATGCGCCAGGATATCGGCAATGACCAGCTTGATCAGCGCGAGATGCAGCGTCCGGTCTGTCCACACATTGAGGAACCGCGCA
>Ga0181590_10001981_pt1 | contig 17194 bp, 14 predicted proteins | sample 071ome_34_FD_132446 | JGI IMG/M metagenome (GOLD analysis project Ga0181590, IMG submission 132446) | Coastal salt marsh microbial communities from the Groves Creek Marsh, Skidaway Island, Georgia - 071411BT metaG (megahit assembly) | ecosystem: Environmental > Aquatic > Marine > Intertidal...
ACGCTCTATCCAACTGAGCTACGGGTGCCAGCGTATTTATTGTATCATATATAGCGCTTTCATGATACAATATGTCATATGACACAATCTTTTGAACGTTATGAAAAAAAATATATCATCTCAAAAACGCAAGCGTCAGAAATGATTGCTTTTTTAAAATCACACATGGCACTTGATCGACATCATCAACCAGACCATATTGTACCATACAAAATCCATTCTTATTATTTAGATGATCACGATGCTAGTATTATTAAGAAAAGTAGAGAGAAACCCTCTTATAAAGAGAAATATCGTTTGAGATGGTATAATGATCCAACGACATTATTTTTAGAAGTAAAAATAAAATACTTAAAAAGGTCTCATAAAAAACGTTTTGAAATCACCCAAAATGATTTCCTTTTAAAAGATTATCGAACACTCATAAACACTTCGTATCAGTATGGGTATTTAAATGCCCTCACACATGCAACGATAGAAAAATATTGTTTAATTGACTATGAACGTATTGCATTTGATGATGCGAATAAAGGTGTTCGCGTCACCTTTGATTTTAATGTATCCTATACATTTGACAATACATCTTATCCTCTACATGATGAGGAGGTCGTTATTTTAGAAATAAAATATCGTGATGCATTCCCACATTTTTTATCTTCTTATTTATCTGAACACAAAATATACCCTAGATCTTTATCTAAAATAGGTCGTTCATATCAACAATATAAAGGAGCATTATTATGACATCAACTATTTATTGGGTTTTAACGTTAGAACCGCTGACAATTTCAACACTTCTCATTGTATTATCGATGGCGACTTTATTAGGTGCTATGCTCGCATTTAGCTATCACGTGTCGCATTTAAAAGATGGATATGATAAAAGTTTTTTATTTACATTACTTATCATGCCACTCGTCGTAAGTATTATCGTATTACTTGTATCTAATAATTTAGCACGTGCATTTAGTTTAGCAGGTGTGTTTACATTGGTAAGATTCAGATTAGCGATGAATGATTCCTCTGACTTAGGCTTCATATTAGCATCTGTCGGTGTTGGATTATCTATTGCTTTAGGATATGTTTTACTTGGCATCATCATTACCACCTTTTTATCTTTTGTTCTTGCAGTATTATCACAATTTTTGCTTCAACAAAAACAATCCTTTGCAAAACTTGTTTTCTATATGCCTGAGCAAATGAATATTAAAGGTGCTGTCGATGATGTATTGTCACATCATACAAAATCTCATCGATTAGATAAAATAAGATCCACAGAGTTTGGTACATTATATAAATTAACGTATAAAATCATCTTGAAAAAAGATTCAGATACGAAAGAGCTTATGGATGCAATTCGACATATGAATGGTAATTTAGATGTCACACTTTATGAAGATTACCATTTATCCTATGAAGAGAAAATATAAAAAAAGTCTAACATATGTTAGACTTTTTTATTTAGTAACGTTTCTATAAAAGGCTTGAGTGCTTCAGGTTTAACTGTTGGACCAAATCTGTAGATCACGTCTCCCTGTTGATTCATTAAAAACTTTGTAAAATTCCATTTTATGCGAGCCCCTGATAATTTTGATAATAATCCAGTTTTTAACTGTCCTTCTTGATTACGATCTTGCGGTGCTTGTTTTTTTAAATATTGAAATAAAGGATGTGCGTGTTTTCCGTTCACATTAATTTTTGCAAATGTCGTAAATGTCGTATGATAAGATAACTCACAAAATGTTTGAATTTCTTCATTACTTTGAGGTGCTTGATTCATAAATTGATTACAAGGGAAATCTAAAATTTCAAAACCTTGATCTTTATATGTATCATATAACTTTTGAAGACCCTCATATTGACCCACCAACCCACATTTGGGTGCCGTATTGACAATGAGTAATACCTTTCCTTCATATGATTTTAGTGATACATGTTCATGTTTATGTGTTTCTACTTCAAATCGATAGACTGACATAAATTCTCCTTTTTATAATGGTCGGGACGACAAGATTTGAACTTGCGACCTCTTGGACCCCATCCAAGCGCGCTACCAAGCTACGCCACGTCCCGTCCTTTAAGTGATTTCACATGTATCATCATCACAGACATCTTGACGTTTTTCAAGTTGTTTTGCATATGTAAATGCTTGAATGAGTTGATGCATTTTTTGATATCCATACATAGGTTGTGTCCCATTAATACGCATGTGTGGAATTCGATGAATCCCTTTTAATATCGCATTTTCACGATTAGAATCAACTTGTGTTAAATATTTATCCGAATGCAATACTTCAAGAATTTTCTCTTGAGGAATATTGAGTTTCAAACAAATATCCAATAAATACTGATGATCCGATATATCTTTTTGATGCTCATAATAATCCATTAATACTTGTGTTACGAATGCATGTTGGACATGGTTGATTTTAGCAAGATGTGATAAGCGATGGATATCGGTTGTTGGAAATGGTCTTTGATCTTTGATGACATTAAAGTCTTTAAAAAATGATTCAACATCGCTTTTGTCAATAAGCAAATGTTTCGCGATGACATCATAAAGTGATGTTTCTTCACCTGCAACCATTTTAGGAATCATTTCATAACTTCTATATAAAATATCTATATTTTGATCTTGATATTGTGCCAAAGCCTCTACTAATGATTTTTGAAGTAAATAGCTTTGTGGGCACATAAAATCGAACCAAATCTCTATTGTCATACTACTCCGTACGCAGTGCTACCACTGGATCTTTTCTTGATGCTATTTTAGCAGGAATAAAGCCTGCAATCAAGGTTAATGCAATGCTTAAGAGTATCAATATAATTGCAGTCATTGGATTTAAGACGGCAATATTTTTAATATCTGCAAGGTTTTCTATGAGTCTGTTGATGATTGGATTTAGGATTATTGTCACAATAATCCCGAGTGTTCCTGATAAAAATCCAATAATCATTGTTTCGGCGTTAAAGACACGTGTAATATCTTTTTTACGAGCACCAATCGCTCTTAATACCCCGATTTCTTTCGTTCTTTCAATGACAGATACATACGTAATAATACCAATAAGTACTGACGATACTAAAAGTGAGATACCCGATAATGCTACTAATAAGTACGTGATGTTCGTTACAATTTGAGACAAATAGGATGATAATGTTTGGGTGAAATCCGTATGAATGATTTTCCTGTAAACTTCACTATCCGGAATATCATCGTTATACGCTGATAAGTATGCAGCAACATTCTCTTTAGCTGCAAAATCATTGGCATAAATCGTAATTCTACTAGGAAACTGTTTCGCACCTAAATATTGTAACAAATTAATCACATCGCTTCTTCTTGTATAAGTTGAGTCATCAAAGACTGACACATATGGTCCTTCAGAACCACCTGCCTCTAAATTCGCCTGTAACGCTTCAATAATCGGTGCATCTTCTGAGACTTCTAAAATATGATCAATGACCGCTTGTGTATATCCAAATCCTTCTGATAGGAGTTCTGAATCTACCCCTTCTTGAATACGAATGACACCAACGATTCTTAAATTAACAGCCTCATTTGAATTATACGCAACATTTGCATCAGAATAAAATTTACCGTTCTCATTTTGTTGATAATAAATGCCACTATGGACGAGTTTGAAATCCATATTGACTAAATCTTCAAATAAGATTTCTTCTTCGCCTTCAAAACCAAGATTATTTAAAATAAAATCTCTAAGTTGGTTTCTATTAGAAACAATGATCACCATTTCTAAAGCATCATCTTGTGGAAGACGACCATACAACACATCATATTGACTTGCAATTAATTCAGGATTGTCGGTATTTAATTGACGCATCCGTATACTTCCTGAAGACACTCTTCTCACAGCACCATCTAATTCTCTTAAAATAAATGGTTCTACATCATAACGATATGTGACATCTTGATATAATGACGCATCTAATCCCTCTAGATAGGACATATAATCCTCTGTAAGAACATTAAAATGGGTATAATTCGATATTTGTTGAACTGGTGTATAAGGTGTTACAAACAAACCATTAGGGAATAATGGCGCTGTATTCGTATCTTCAAATATCGGTGGTCCTGTTGGTAAGGTATCCGGTAAGATTAATGTTTGTTCTTCAATGGTTATTGGCACAGCTGATAATAACTCTTGTTGGACATTGGTGATATATAGTTGAAATCCATTAGATATCGATAGAATTAAGGCAATACCAATAATACCAATGGATCCAGCAAATGCCGTAATAACCGTACGTATTTTTTTTGTTAGTAAATTTTTTAATGATAAACTAAGTGCTGTTAAATAAGACATTGCTGTTTTCTTTTTAACATGAATCTGTTCATCATTTGCTTTTGTATTATGAGGTTTTGAATCCGATATGACTTCACCGTCTAAAAATTCAATAATACGATCGCTATAATGCTTTGCTAAATCAGGATTGTGTGTCACCATAATGACCAATCTCGTTGTAGAAATTTCTTTAAGTAATGTCATAATCATTTCAGACGTTTTTGAATCAATAGCACCTGTTGGTTCGTCAGCTAAGATAATATCAGGATCATTGACAAGTGCTCTTGCAATGGCAACGCGTTGTTGCTGCCCACCAGAAAGTTGCTTTGGTTTTTTTAATAATTGATCTGATAATCCAACAGAAACAAGTGCTTTTTTCGCTTTTTCTAAACGAATTGATTTTGTCTCACCTGATAACGTTAATGCAAGTGCCACATTTTCTATCACACTTAAATGAGGAATAAGATGATAGTTTTGAAAGACAAAACCAATACGATGATTTCTATATTGATCCCAATCTGGATCCTTAAATGCCTTTGTTGAAATGCCATCAATTCTTAAATCACCTTCAGTATAGCGATCAAGCCCACCGATAATGTTGAGCATGGTTGTTTTACCACATCCAGAGGGTCCTAAAATAGAAACAAATTCTTTTTCTCTAAATGTCAGTGTTACATCTTTTAATGCCATGACATCATTGGATTTTAATGGATATATTTTTTTAATTTTAATTAACTCTAACATAATGCCTACTTTCTAATTCCATTGTATCAATCGTCCATATATTTATCACATGGTTCACATGTTTTACATAATATTCTTCAATTAAAAAGCACCATTAAGGTGCTTTAAATATATTTTTTCCTTGCATCCATGTTTCAGATACTTGCAATGTTTTTAAACGATCATGATGGATGTTCAATATATCTTCTTTGAATACAACAAAATGGGCAGGATAATGAGGCTTTAAATACCCACCTTTATGCTTTGAAAGAATCCAAGCATGGGTGGTATAAGCTTTAACTGCATCATAGCGTGTCATACATTGATCTTTGTCATGTATCTCCCCTACATTTCTTGTCTCAGCAGCATATATTCCTAATAAAGGATTGGGATCTTCAACAGGCGCATCTGAAGAATAACCATAATGGATATGTGCATCATGATACGTTTTAAAAGGAAAAACCATGTCTGGTGTGTCTTTAAATAAATTGAGAGTATGCGGTAAATCCGTTGTTAAAAACTGCGGTTGTATATCTAAAAAGACATCGAGTGTTTTAAGTATATGTATCGCTTCTTGATTCGCATAACTTGCATGAATCACACGGTCAAATAGACCCTTTTTAACAGGTATATCTCTAAGTATCTCAGCAACTTCTAACAATCCTTGATCCCCAATAACATGAATTGCAACTGCCATGTTTGCATTTCTTGCTCGACTCACTTGTGTTTTAAATGTATCCTTACTGGTGATTCGCATGCCATAAGTATCATCGACATAAGGTGTTGACATCAGTGCAGTTTTTGAGCCAGTCGTCCCATCATAAAACATTTTAACTGCGCCAAGTTCTACATAATCATTTTCTACAATAGGACGACGTATATGATCGTTTAATGTTTGATGATGCACAAGTAAATGGTTATAAAAAGGATGTGTCTGACTTGCTTGAAAAAATGCTTGAAGTGTATCATGATAACCGTTGAAGTAATATAAATCATCACTGTGACCCGCGATAATCCCATAAGTATTCAGTTTTTGGTATGCTTTTATCAAAAATGAAGTGAGTGTATCGATGGTGTTTTTTGTAATCGATTGAAGTGCCATTGTTGCATCTTCTTCTTTTAAAATGCCATCTTCACTTTGAAATTGCATGATTTCAAGTGCTTTAGAATTTAGAGTCATCCCATGATAATCTTCGTGTCTTAAATATATTGGAATATCTGTTGAAATGTCATCTAAATCTTTTTTATTGATGTTGATACTTGGCTTATAGTGTTCAATGTATATCATGTTTAAGTCTAAATGTTTTTTAATAAACATGAAGACACCATGTTTGTTTAATACACCTTTAATTTGAAGGCGTGATAAAAATTGTCCATATCCCATCAAATGAAGATGACAATCCACAAACGCGGGATAAACAAATTGTCCTTGCATATCGATGTCAATGATGTCATTGACATCATTTTTATTCGTCGTAATGAACCCTTCTTGATTCACATATAATTCTTGAACGGATTCTAATCCATCCATTGTGTAAAAAGTGCCATTGAACAGTCTATACATTCTCGATCTCCTGACATAAATTTTTTGCGTCATCATAACGGAAGCCTTGTTGCATCGCAATCCTTATCCATTGTTGACACTTATCAAAAGCTTGTCCTTTTAATTTAGATTGTTTTTTTGTCCATAGTTTTTTTAATGCAACTGCTTCATTATCTGTTGATGTCGTGATGCTTTCAAGGTGTGTTTGAATATCAGATTGTTCATACCCCAATTGACTAGCATAAACGTAACATTTTTGACGTTTTTTCGTATGTGACAAATGCTTGTTTTTTTGTATACATGATGCGATGACTTCTTCAAGTCTTTGCTGAAAATCCACATTTTTCAATTGTGCTTCTATCTTTTTTGTAGGTACACCTTTATTTTTTAAAGCAAAGACAATTTTCTTTGGTCCATAATATTTGTGACTTTGAATATAGCGTTTGATAAAATCCTCATCATTCACATAATGTTTATCTTTCAATGATTGAATGACTTGCGTAATAACGACTTGATCTGAAGATTGTTTTTCTAAGTGACTATACACTTCACTTACAGTATGTTGTCTTTTCAAATATGTTTTTGCAGATTGATAAAGATTCTCATATAAGCGATCTTTTTTTATGAGATGCATGGTTTCTTCTGATATGTCCATTCCAACTTTTAATTGATATTTCAAAAAAAGTGCATATGATATGACGAGTGTCTCTCGCGCTAAATCAACATGCACATCTTCTTTGACAAACGTGTAATTTTTTACAATCATGAATAGCGACCTACAACATATTCTAATTCTCGATCATAAGAAATATCATATTGCACACTTAAATATAGATCATAAATATGTTGGAAAGTTTCAAAATCTATGATGCCATTTACTTGGATGGATGCTAAATTTTGGATGTCTTTAATGGCATTTTCTATATCTGTATCAAAATAACCATCCGTTCTTAAATCAAGTTGATAATAAAGATTAATAACACGGATTATATTCTTTAATGGTTCATACACTTGATCTTTTTCCATAATGGTTTCATACTTCAATTCGACAATATCTTCTATTTTATCTGTGGGTGTTAATATAATATCAATCGGATCTTCTTGAATCGTGACTTGATCTTTATATGTCCAAATTCCCTCTGTATAAACAAGTACGTAGGATGTATCATTTATTTCTGTGAGCGGTATTTGATTTTGATACACATATTTGCCAAATGTTTCTTCTCCATACACAGCATAACCATATGATTGAAGTGATGCCGCGAGAACTTCACTTGCGGATGCTGAAAAACGATTGACCAATACAACAATCTCATAGGGTTTAGGCTCTGTGAGTCCGCCTTTATAATGTGTAATGTTGCCATCATTGTCAATAAGTGAAAAATAATTGACAGATGCATCATACGGTAAGAGTTGTTGAATGATACCAGAAGGTAAACTACTGTTTCCTTGATTGTGTAATGCCGTTAAACTACCACCTGGATTATTTCTTAAATCAATAATAAGGGTACCATTGTCATCAAGTCCTTGCGTCTCTAAATAGGCTAATGTTTCTTTGAAGGCTTGGGCAGTACCAATATTGTTTTCATCCACATATGGATTAAATTGTTGAATGGATATATAGGATACATTGGTGTTGATAAATTGATGTGCAGTGACATTCGTATCTTTTATAATGTCATATGTAATCGTGACATCTCTTGAATTACCAATGGCATTTTTTACTTCAAATGTGACGGTATGATCTAAAAATGCTTGTTCTCTAAATATTTCTGTGACAGCATCAATATCATTTAACTCGATAAATGATATCCCGTCTTTGATACCCAGTATTTGATCACCAGGATATAATTTTTGATATGATGGACCTTCATATATGACATGTCTTACAACAGGAATATGATCTACAAAATCAATGTATATACCTAATCCTACTTGATTATTTACAAGGGTTGATGTTGATGGATTATACGCATCAATTCTTGTATAAGGATCATTAAAATAACTACCATAAGAAGCGACGATTGCGTCCATAGAAGCAATATAAGCTTCTAGAGTTGCGGTGTCATCTAAATTGTAATAGTAATGATCTTCTAAGGCTGTTGTGATGGTTTCATAAATATCTGAACCCTGACTAAATAAACGATCAGGAAAGATGTCTTTTATGGCAAATCCTGCAGCAAAAGATAAAAAGATTGCTGCTAAGAAAAAGAGACCTATCCATTTTTTTTCCATAACATATCTCCTTATGCTTTTAAATAAGCATTGATAAACAAATCAATATCGCCATCCATCACATCATGAATGAGTGCTGTTTCAGCATCTGTTCTATGGTCTTTTACCATTTGATATGGATGAAATACATATGAACGTATTTGAGATCCCCATCCAATCGTCTGTTGATCACCTTTAAGTTGTTTTAATTCTAGTTCTTGTTTTTTGATCTCTTCTTGAATAAGTTTTGCTTTTAACATTTTCAAAGCAGTTTCACGATTTTTAATTTGAGAACGTTCATTTTGACATGTGACAACAATGTTTGTCTTTAAATGCGTGATTCTAACAGCAGAATCCGTCGTATTCACGGATTGACCACCTGCACCACTTGAACGGTACACATCAACTTTAATATCTTCATCTTTAATATCAATCTCAACATCATCATCAATTTCTGGCATGACTTCACATGACGCAAATGAAGTGTGACGTCTTTGATTGGAGTCGAATGGTGAGATTCTTACTAATCGATGAACACCATGTTCCGCTTTTAAATAACCATATGCATAATCACCTTTAATTCTCAAGGTCACACTTTTGATTCCTGCTTCTTCACCTGCAAGATAATCTAATAATTCAACTTTATACCCTTGACGTTGCGCATATCTTTGATACATTCGATATAACATATCTGCCCAATCCTGAGATTCAGTACCACCTGCACCAGGATGAATTTCTAATAACACATCATGATCGTCATATGGACCAGATAACAATACTTCTATTTCATATGCTTTCATTTGTGTTTCAAATGCATCCATTTCAGAAATTAAAAGTTCAAACAAACTCGCATCTTCTTTGGATTCATCTGCAAGCATACAAATATCTTCAAACATTGTTTTGAGTGACAAAAACGTTTGAAGCTTTTTTTCTAAGCGTGCAGATTCTTTTGTCACTTTTTTTGCTTCAAGTGTATTCGACCAAAAATCAGGTGCTTGCATCGCATCTGATAAGGTTTTTAATGATGATTGAATGGTTTCAGGTTTGATCGCTTTTTGAATGTCATCCATTCTAATTTGAAAGTTGTCAATCCATTTGTTTAATTCATAACGTTCTATCATAGGTTAAAATGGGCGTCCTCTCATGTTACGATTACGTCTAACTTTAGGCTTTCTAGGTTTTTTTGGAGCATCCATTTGACCTTGATTCGTAGACGTATTTTTAACAACTGCTTCTCTTTGAGCATCCATTTGTATGTGTGCACGCAATGCAAATCTTGTCACATCTTTAGATATATTTACAACCATGGTATTAAAAAGTCTAAGTCCTTCTTGTTGATACATCGTAAGGGGATTGTTTTGTCCATACGATTGTAGCGATACACCTTGTCTAAGTTCACTCATCGTATCGATATGTTGTGTCCAGTAAGTATCAATAACACGTAACATAATGACTTTTAAAAATTCATTATATACAACTTCTGGTGTATTTTCTTTTTTTGTTTGCATTTCATTGTGTGCCAGATCTAAAATGGTCGCTTGAATCTCTTCAAAACTATGGTTTTCAATCATATCTTTGGTGAGTATGTCAGGTTTGAAATAGGTATTGGTAATATGTTGAAATAAGGACTCTGTGTCCACGTTTGTTTCTTTATCAATGATTGTTGTATATTGTTTTACTTCTGAAGTCAATGTTCGCTGAATCGCATTTAATACTTGAGGTTCAATCGACTCTAATAATAAGACATCACGTCGTTCTTTATAAATGATTTCACGTTGTTTTCGTAAGACATCATCATATTTTAATACATTTTTACGTGCATCATAGTTATTGCCTTCAATACGCTTTTGAGCATTTGTTACAAATCTTGTAAAAATTTTAGAAGAAAGTGGTTCATTACTACTAGCGTTGAGACGTTCTAACATCATCATGCGTTGTTTAAATGTCTCACCACCGAAGCGCACCATAAGTTCATCATCTGCAGATAAATAAAATCTTGAATATCCAGGATCTCCTTGTCGACCAGAACGACCACGTAACTGATTGTCAATACGTCTTGATTCATGACGCTCTGAACCAATCACAGCCAAACCACCAAGGTCTTTCACACCTTCTCCTAACTTAATATCTGTCCCACGTCCAGCCATATTGGTCGCAATTGTAACAGACCCTTTTTGACCCGCTTTAGCAATGATATCAGCTTCTCTTTCATGATTTTTAGCATTTAAAATTTCATGAGGAATACGTCTTTTTTTAAGCATCATCGATAAATCTTCAGATGTTTCAACAGCAATTGTACCAATGAGAATTGGTTGTCCAAGTTGATGTCTTTTTTCAACTTCATTTACCAATGCTTCGAATTTTGCATCTTCAGATGCAAATAAATAATCAGGTTCATCTTTTCTAATAAGTGGTTCATTTGTAGGAATCTCGATGACTTCCATATTATAAATATCTCTGAATTCTTCTTCTTCAGTCTTTGCTGTACCGGTCATCCCAGAAAGTTTTTTATACATTCTAAAAAAGTTTTGGTAAGTGATGGTTGCTACTGTCACTGTTTCTTTTTTTATTTGTACATTTTCTTTCGCTTCTAAAGCTTGATGAAGACCTTCAGAAAATTGTCTTCCTTTTAAGATACGGCCAGTAAATTGATCGACAATGAGCACTTGGTTTTCAGCAACAACATATTCTTTGTCTTTAAACATCAAATAATTTGCTCTTAATGCGTTGTTTATATGATGTACGAGCGTGACATATTTTAAATCATATAAGTTATCAATTTTAAATATTTGCTCTGCTTTAACAATCCCTGATTGTGTCAGTTCAATTGTTTTAGATTCAATATCAATCTCAAAATCTTCATCACGTAATGATTTTGAAAAACGATCTGCAGATTGATATAAATTTTGATTATTCTTAGCACCACCTGAAATAATGAGTGGTGTACGTGCCTCATCAATTAAAATAGAATCAATCTCATCGATAATTGCAAAATTAAGACCTCTTTGAGCGACCATATCTTTTGCATATAGCACCATATGATCTCTCAAGTAATCAAATCCTAATTCACTATTGGTTGAATATAAAATATCACAATCATACGCTTCACGTTTTTGTTCTCTCGTGAGTTCTCTTAGATTTAAGCCTACTGTAAGCCCTAAAAATCTGAAGATATCACCAATTTCTCCCTCAGCTTCTCGCTTGGCAAGGTATTCATTCACAGTAACAATATGTACACCTTCTCCACTGAGTGCTTGTAAAAAGGCAGGCATGACTGAAGTCAAGGTTTTCCCCTCACCTGTTTTCATTTCAGCAATGTTACCATCAAATATGGCAATTGCACCTAAAAGTTGTACATAATAAGGGTACATACCTGTGACACGTCTAGAAGCTTCTCTCACGAGTGCATACGCTTCTACTTGTAAGGATTTAAGTGTTTCTCCCGCTTCAAAGCGTTTTTTTAATGTGTTTTTTCTTATGATGAAATCTTCATTTTTTAATGATTCCATTTCTTTTTCGAGCGCAACAATTTGGTCTGCTGTCACTTTTGCTTGTTTTAAAAATCGCTTAGATGGATCAAATAGTTTTTTAAACATAAGTCACGTCCTTATCTATTTTATGATACTATAAAAAGGCTTTTATTACAATGAAAACCAATTGTTGAAAATGCCATTTTTTGATAAAAAAAAACGCCTAAGCGTTTTTTAAAATTCGAATTTTACATCTTCTCTTTTAAGTGGATCTGCTTCAAAAAATTCTCTTTTCAAGAATTTACCCATATTTGCAACAATGCTATTTGGGAAAACAACGATTTTTTGATTATACATCGATACATTTGAGTTGTATACACGTCTTGCAGCTTGAAGATTTTCTTCTATTTCAAACGTTGCTGTTTGAAGCTTAGAAATATTTTCAGAAGCTTTTAAATCTGGATATTGTTCAACAACAACATTAATTGCTGATAAACCTCTTGAAACTTCATTTGCGAAAGCTTCTTTGTCTTTAATGTTATCAGCATGTTTTGGCTGACGCAATTTTACGACACTTTCAAGTGTTTCTTTTTCATGCTTCATATAACCTTTAGCCGCTTGATACATTTTAGTTAACATATCAAAGCGTTGCGTTAAGGCAACATCAATCCCTGATTCAGATTCATCTATTTTTACGAGCATTCTTCTAAAACTGTTTTGTAGTGAGATAAACCAAATGATGACAATAAATATGACACCTACTACAATCCCTAGTACTAAAATTGGATCATTCATATATTTTCTCCTTTTATTTTCTATTCTTTAAATTTATTTGAAGTAAGTTTTAGTTCATTAATAATGGCTGGAATAAGGTCGATATCGCCTTCAAAAGCTTTCATAGCTTTTTCATCAATGGCTTTTCTGAAAGGAATTTCTAAATAGTCCTGCGAGTCATTTACACCTATGTGAAGTTCATTTCCAGAATAATAAAAATAAATTCTTCCGCGATGTAATTTCTCTAATTCTAAAAGTTTTTCCATCATAATTGGTGTTAAATGATAAAAAGCGTATTGTTTTTCAGATGCATACATTTTAAACTTTTTGTTAAATGCAATACTTTCTGTTTCAACTTTCTCTAATCCTCTTGCTGATTGAGGATGACCTTCAGTAATTTTCAATGACCCTTTAAATGTTTTGGGAAATTTATAAATGTACCAACGTCCTTTAAAGTAAACAGGATAAGTCACGGTACGATTGCCTTTAGAATCAACATGCTCTTGTCTTTCTCTCATTGTGACATCACTTACTTCAAAAGTTACACCTTTATATGTACCTTTGATGTAATCCTCACCAGAAAATCGATCAGGTTTTTTGACGAGCCCTGTTTCGTTGATAACATATTCAGAAATAGACTGATATTGATCATAAGTCACATCTTCAAACTTATCTTTTAAAACAATATTAATTAACTCATCTTTTATTGTTTTTTTAAATTGTTTTGAAAAACCTTGAGCCTTCAAAAAAAAGAAAATAGGAACAAGTAAAAAGAAAAGAATAAAGAATAAATTTTGTTCTAATGTCAAAATAAACAATAATATGATGATTATTGCTAAACTAACTGCAATCAACATATTTTTAGAGAATTTACTAAATAGTGCTTTTCTCTTAATTTCTAGTGGTTCAATTTTTTTCAATAGTTCGCTCATAGTTCCTCGATACTACTATTATACACTTTTTGCTTGAGTATATCAATTTTATTCAGTCTTTCCCAAGGGAAAGTCTCGTTATCTTGGCCAAAATGTCCATAAGCAGATGTTTGTGAATAGATTGGGTTTTTAAGTGCTAATGTTTCAATTATATGACTTGGTCTTAAATCAAATACTTCTTGAATGGCTTTTTTAAGCTTACTTATCTCAACTTTTTCTGTGCCATGACAATCAATATAAAAACTGACGGGTTCTGAAACACCAATGGCATATGCAATCTCTAATTCACAAATATCACATAAATTGGCAGCAACCACATTTTTGGCGATATATCGTGCCATATAAGCTGCACTTCTGTCAACTTTTGTTGCATCTTTACCAGAAAATGCTCCACCACCATGTGGTGCAAAGCCACCATATGTGTCCACAATAATTTTTCTTCCTGTTAATCCTGCATCTCCATTCGGTCCACCTTGTAAAAATTGTCCTGTAGGATTAATTAAATACTTTGTATGAGAGGTATCATAGTCTTTTAAAATAGGATCTATGATGTGCGTGACAATCTCTTTTTTAAGTTGATCTTGTTTTCCTACCCAAGTATGTCCATGCTGAGTTGATAAAACAATTGTATCGATGTACTGATAGACATTATTTTCATAAGCGATTGTCACTTGTGTTTTCCCATCTGGTCTTAAATCTGAAATGATATTTTCTTTACGTACAAAAGACAATCTTTTAGATAGTTGATGGGCTAAATAAATCGGTAAAGGTAAATACGTTTCTGTTTCTTTATTCGCATAACCAAACATTAGTCCTTGATCACCAGCACCAAGTTCATGATCTTCTTTTTCATTGACGCCTCTTGCGATATCTGGTGATTGTTGATTGATGCGAACATCAATTTTTACTGTTTTATAATTAAATCCCAAATCATCATGGTCATATCCAATGCGTTTAATTGTATGTCTAACGACTTGATCGATATCGACATGTCCTGTTGACGTGATTTCACCAAATACAAGCACATAATGTGTTGTTACTGCGGTTTCACAAGCAACACGACTGTTTGGATCTTGTGATAAATACGCATCTAATATCGCATCAGATATTTGATCACTGACTTTATCTGGATGTCCTTCAGTGACAGATTCACTACTAAATAATTTAATCATTGTTTCCTTCTTTCCAAAATAAAAGACACTGGTTCAGTGTCTTATTCTTTCTTATTGTTAGGTTTCCCTCTTGGTGAAAGCACCTTATATTTTATAGGTTGCTGCTATGTCATCGGTCACCTCACCTACATAGCTCTGAATAAGACGATTAAGTTATAATATTATTATACATGAATTAAAAGTTTTTAAACATGATATCGTATTCGTCTTGAAATTTTACAAATCTTTCGATAATTCGATCATCAATATAGACCGATAAGTCGCCTTCTAATATTTTCATTGCTTGGCTATGATTCATCGGACGTTTATATGAGCGTAGTTCTCTTAACGTCAAATACATATCCACACATAAAATGACATCCGCAATATCTGATTTTTGAATGGACTGCATGTTTGTAATAAATGAGTCGTTGTTTGTTCCCTCGATATACGCTCGAATGACTTCTTCACATTTTTGAGCAAGTTGTAATCTTTTGGCAATGTTTGATCCAAGTTCCGTTTTTTCTTTGAGTTTTTGATATGTAGATTGCGTTTGTGTTTCTTCTTTTGTAATTAAATCTTTAATTTCTTCAAATTTTAAATGAACGGTTGTATACCATTCTAATTCGTTGGTTTTTAAATCCGTTAAGCCTATATCTTTTGCAAGTTTTATTGACATCTCACGAATATGCATCGCATGTCGCTGATCCATACGTTTATCGGATTCAGAAAACACAACAGAAAATAAATCTGAAACGATATGAGAGAAATCACTTTGAACTTGACGTCTTCTAATGAGCTCAAGTTTACGTTCTTGTTGCATGTATTGACCCATAGAAACAATCGCATACACAACAAAATAAAACAATATAAATAACAATGTTCTTAATGCAATATCTTGAAAATCATTCGTTTGAACAAAAATCGGGATAAACTCAAACACGGTAAATCCTTCTGCAGCTTGCTGTAAATTAAATGTCCAAATAAGATGAATGGCAGTAAGTAAAATAATGAGTGTTGTGAAACTAGAAGACAAAAGTTGTTTATCTTGATACAAACTAATAACAACAATTGCATAATAAATTAATATGTAGGCACCCGTTTCAAAATGCGGAATTGAATACAATCTCGCATAAATAAGAATCGCAGAGAAAAACATGTAAAATCCAGCAACGTACATTGCGACACTTTGCTTTGTTTTATCTTCCTTATCGCTGTAGATAAGTCTTTTTAGTATTTGGTTTATCATAAACGTTACCGGAAATGCTAAAACGGTAATCACCCAATCCGTCACACCACCAGTACTTGATAAAGATAAAATGAAAAGCATAATGCCATATAAAATATTGGAAACAAAAATTATATTTTTAATGACGATATTTCGTCGTACTAAAAGCGCGACATCATTTGTGACATCGACACCTTCTTCAAAACCAAAAAATTTAGAAAACACCGATTGTGACATCGATGTCAAACTACGTTTTTTAAAAAACAATTTTATTCTCCTGAAAGTCTAAATAAGTTATGTCCTTCATCATCTAATTCTGCTAAATCTTCATTTGATATTTGAGCAACTCTTGTTGATGCTGACGCAGCAATCGCGCCTACAATGTCATCTAAAAAGGTATGACATGCTTTATCACTTTTACCAAATTCATTCAAATCTTTAACGATACCTGCTTTATTTACATCGATATCGCCAAAATTTGTTTGGCCGATCGTTCCGTATAATCCTGCAACATCCAACCCCATCGTCTCATCAATTCCAAACAATCCAAAGTCTTCAAAAATAATATCTTGGATTGGACCTTGAAACATTTTCTCTTCTGCAAGACGATCAATTTCAGCAGCAAGTTGTACATGATGAAAAACATCTCTGAATGACAAAATTTTTTCAACACTCTCTAAACATAATTCAAATGTAACATCTTCTGAGTATCTTTTTTGTTGTTTATATGCAATGTCAGCAATCGATTCCAACGTCACACCTCTTCTGAGTAGCGTTTGTCGATTAAACTCTAGCATCTCTGCACGTGTAAATATAATTTTATTATTAGACATTAGATCTCCTTTAATATCA
>Ga0181590_10001984_pt1 | contig 17178 bp, 10 predicted proteins | sample 071ome_34_FD_132446 | JGI IMG/M metagenome (GOLD analysis project Ga0181590, IMG submission 132446) | Coastal salt marsh microbial communities from the Groves Creek Marsh, Skidaway Island, Georgia - 071411BT metaG (megahit assembly) | ecosystem: Environmental > Aquatic > Marine > Intertidal...
GAAGGATACATTCCCCGTGGGAATGGTCATCCCTGGTTTCTTGTGTACATGCCCTACATGCCTGAAGGCGGTCGTGAGGATGATTTCAGTGGTGTTCGCATTTACAAATGTCCCAGTTACCCCAATCGAAACCCGAAACAAAGACAGGTAATCACTTACGTCATCAATGCATGGAAATTCAACAGCCCGACCGACATGGTGGGGAGTGAGCAAATCGGGCCATCGAAAATAACCGGGTTTCAGGAACCAGCCAATTCAGTTCATCTTGGAGACAATGAAGACGGAGCCTGGCGGCCCATCGTGACGGGCATCCGGGATGCGGTCACCAATCTGAACGATGTTTGGGCACCTACACACACACCTTATAATGAGCGCACGGGTCGTTTGAACGGAGAACGTCGTATCGCCAATGAACGGCATAACAGTGGTTCCAATTGGGTGTTTCTGGATGGCCACGCTGACTTACTCCAATCCACCGAGATTGTCTCCGACCTGTTCAGAGAGCAAAAAAATCCTGAAGGAAAAAAACGCATCACTCCAACAACCAGGTGAACGCGTTCTTAAGATCTGAACGAATCATTGCAATTTTTCCATCAAAGCTTATAAGAAGTCCTTGCGTATGAAATCCTATCTCACAAAGAAACTGCGCGCGTTCACTCTTATAGAGTTGCTTGTTGTGATTGCCATCATTGCGATTCTGGCGGGCATGCTCTTGCCGGCGTTGTCACGCGCAAAGGAAAAAGCCAAGACCATCAAGTGCAACAACAACATGCGTCAACATGGATTGGGGTTCGCCATGTACATGGATGACAACAACGATTACTACCCTGCCTATGAGGGGTGGGGGACACTTGGGGGGACCACGGGGACGATGACTTTGCATGGAGGCAATGTTCCGAAGGAGCGCAGACCTCTGAACAACTACGTGCCTGCGGACGAAGCTTATCATTGCCCATCGGACAAGGGTGATTCATTGCACATCGCAAGATTCCCCAAAGGAACCAAAACGTGCTTTCAAGGTTGGGGTAATAGTTACCTGACTGTTTGGGCGGTAGAAACCCTGCGTATCAAGCACGTAACCGGAGACTCCAGAGCAGCTCCAGGGTCACCACAGGCCACCCCTATGAAAGGCGCTGAAATGGCCAAAGGACCTTCCAATAAACTGGTCACCGGAGATTGGCCCTGGTGGGCGGACCGCGATAAACGGGACAAGGAAAGCCAGTGGCACAATTTCAAAGGAGAATACCGATTCAACGTATTGTTTGGGGACAGTCATACCGAGTTCTTCCAGTTTCCGCTGGAAGCCTACGAATGGAACTACGGCAATGCTCCCAAGCCGGATCCATCCTTTACCTGGTGGTGATCTGAACCTAGTGGCTCTAATTTCGGTAGAGCTCTCCGCTGCCGCGGGGCTGCGAGCGCGTTGAGGCGTTTGAAAACCTAAGGTGTTATTTTCGGGATGTCAGGTAGTGCGTGCCGTCCCTGGCGCGCCACTTGGTGTGTTCTGACTCCAGTTAGTTTCCGTTTTGGGAAGCCAGCGGTTATTCCACATCTAATTTTCAGTCATACCGCAGGGGGGCTGAAGTCCCGATGCATCAGGGTTTTCCTTTGGATGGTATGATTGCTCAGGTATACCTTAAGGTGCGCATCGAGACGATCCGATCTACCTGTGCCCGCTCATCCCTACCCGGCATTATTTTTTCCTAGTTCCCTCTTGCCAGCTTGGTGGGGCGTTTGGCAAGCTGGGACATGGCAGATATTCAGGAACCCAATGCTCTGGATCGCGAGTTTTTTCTCAAGGCTGAAGATTTCTTCACGGCCAACAAGGAGTGTGCCCTGACCTATGATGATCTTTCCTTGGCCACGCTGCATTCTGAAGTGCTTCCGCGTGATACAGTTCTGGAGACAAAATTAGCGGAAGGGTTGGAGCTGCACCTTCCCATCCTCTCGGCTGACATGGATACGGTGACCGAATCCCGCATGGCCATCGCCATGGCGCAACACGGAGGCATGGGGTTGATTCATTACAACATGACTCCCAAGGATCAACTGAAGGAAGTATCCAGAGTAAAGAATCATGTCCACGGATTGATCCACGATCCAATCACAGTGACTCCTGACCAGAGAATCGGAGATGTCCTGGATTTGATGGATCGAAAAGGTTTCACCTTCAGCACTTTTCCGGTCGTGGATGAGAAAGGGAAATTGATTGGTTTATTGCCCGGAAATGTAGTTCGTCCCCGTTACGCTTCCCGCTTGGTGGAAGAAGCTCTGTTGCCACGTGATCAGGTGATGACTTTGGCGGAGAAGGAACTGGGGAATGACCCGATCGCCAGTGCCGACCATGTGTTTGGCGAGCATCCGCGCATCGACAAGTTGATGGTGGTGGATGAGCAGGACCGGTTGCGCGGTCTTTTTACCCTGTCGGACGTCGATCGAATTACCGAAGAACGGCAGGAACAAGTGAAGCCGGCTCGCGATACGGCTTTTCGTTTATTGTGCGGGGCAGCTATTTCAGCAACTCGGAATGCATTCGGTGAATTGGACCGGGACGCTATCGCTCAACATGTGCAGGCTTTGGTCGAACGCGGCGTCGATGCCGTCGCGGTATCCACTGCTCACGGGCATACGAAAGGTGTCGGTGAAACCGTCCGGCTGGTTCGTGATCTTTTCCCGGATCTTCCCATCATCGCTGGCAATGTAACGACGGGAAGTGGTGTTGAATTTCTTTCTGATGCCGGTGCAAATTGTGTGAAAGTGGGGCAGGGACCCGGTAGTATTTGTACGACGCGTGTGGTCGCCGGAGTAGGGATTCCCCAGATGACGGCATTATACGTGGCCAGCACCGCGGCCCGCCGAAAAGGTGTTTCTATTTTGGCTGATGGTGGCATTTCGAAATCCGGAGATATCGTCAAGGCTCTGACTCTCGCGGACGCGGTGATTTGCGGAGGATTGCTGGCTGGATGTGCGGAAGCGCCCGGTGAGATCCTTGAAATCAGTGGAAAGATCTACAAACAATACCGGGGGATGGGAAGTTTGGCTGCCATGCAATCCGGTTCCGCAGCCAGATATGGACACGCGGTCAAAGACACAACCCGAAAAATCTCCGCTGAAGGTGTTGAAGCTCTGAAAGAAGTAGCCGGACCGGCTGACAAAGTGCTCGGACAGTTAATCGGTGGTATTCAGTCGGGTATGGGGTATCTGGGGGCGCGCAACCTCACCGAGCTCCGTCAGCGTGCGCGTTACATCCGCGTCAGCCCGGCCGGTCAGCGCGAATCGGGTACCCACGATATCGTCGAATTGAAAACCGGACATTGATGACGCCGGTTGCACTGGATGTGCAGAGGCACGGAGTTTTGATGGAAACTGTTTCGTGCCCATTGCATGTTTTGGGGTTATCTCGGGCCCGGTCCGAATCCAGGGCCACCTTGTCGCCTGTTAAAGGTTGATCCTGGCCGTTTTCCTGCTAACTGGTCGCTGATGGATTGAATGCGTTTTTTAATGAAGGGCTTGATTGCCAACTGTGCCCGTCCCTCGGCCAGGTTGTAACCGGATGCATCGCCGTCGATGGCCATGTCGAATGCCACGATATCCCTAACGGAATTGGTTTTTTCTATGTAGGGAAGGATCGATTTCTCAAAAGACGTCATGCGTGCATTCAAATGCGTTTCGGTAAAGGTTGATTTCATGAGGGTATCCAACGAATGCAGGTAAAGTTTCTCGAAAGCCTTTGTTTTAAAAAGTTTTTCCAGCAATCGGTTTTGGGATACCCATGGGCGATTGATATCCCAATCAGCCAATACATCGGGGCTTTGTCCGAGGGTGAAGGTTCCGAAAGCCTCATTGACATCCCAAGGGAGCAGATGGATCTTGTTGTCCTGTTTGTCCAGGAGCAGATAGTAATTGTGAGGCATGCCAATATAGCTGTCGATGTTTGATAGGATAGAGGATGCAGCGAGGTATCCTGCCAGGTGTTCCAGATCCATGAATGAGTTCATGGCTTCAAAAAATGTTTGGTTTGGTGCGGAATCGATGGATTTCAGGAATTGACCAAAGCGCTCGATTTGTGCCTCGTTTTTCTTTCCCTGCTTTATTTCGAACTGTTCATAATCGCTTGCGTCATCTCCCGGATACCTCCAATCGGTGCTTACTTCGGGTTTCATTAAAAGGCTTCCTTTGCTTTCTTTCCCAAAGTGACGCTTTATGAACGAGTCATCGACCTGCTCAATCAATACATAGATTCCAAGATTCATCCTTTCCTGATCTCCAATTTTCAGGCTCACATTGGTCCAGCCAACGCCTGGAGTTGGTAATCCTGAAGCTCGATAAACCTCATAACCCAGTTTTTCCTTCATATAGCTGGCATCGAGGAAGGCGTTGGATAGGTTCAGTTTGGTTCGGCCATGAAGTTTTTGACCTTTGACGAAGCGATTCGTATCGATTTTGAAAGGGCGCTTGAATCCGCGAGAGCTGGAATTGTATGAGGAGTTGCCTTTGAATCGTAGACCTGCGTTTGGGAAACTTGTTCCTTCCACTTTGATATCAGCCTGAACATAATTATAGGTGTTGCCGGATTTTATCGCCCTTTGCCCGAAGGTTCGCTGTGGTGGCGTAGGCTGCATGGCACGCCAATTTTCATCGGTAATGGAAATTTCGATGTTCAGGACACGGTTGTCTTCATATACAGATTTCCAAAACTCTTCGTTGTCGGAGGATGAAGCGCCTTGGGTATTCAAGGAAAAGATGAGTCCGGGAGTGACCCAAATTAAAAAACAAATTCGAAGAGCTTTTGTCATTTTGAATGAAGATTCCTTTTGAGTTCCATGAAAGATGGTTGCTTTGAATGTGTGTTCAGTGCGGCAAATGAAGCAAAAAAACCGGCGGCCTTGTCTTCTGTCTCTTGAAATTCCGCCTCAGGATCAGAGTCGGCGACAATGCCAGCCCCGACGTGCAATGAAATATTGTCGTGCTGTTTCACCGCGCTTCGAATGATGATGTTGAGCTGGCTGGTTTGATTGAACCCCAGATAGCCCATGGATCCCGTGTAAGGTCCTCTGGTTTGAGGTTCCAGTGCTTCAATGATCTCCATGGCCCGGAATTTGGGGGCACCGGTTATACTGCCACCAGGGAAACAATGGTAAAGGGCTTTCAAATGGGAGATATCCTTTCTCAACATGCCCTCCACGGTTGAGACCAGATGGTGCACCTGAGGATATCGCTCCAGTCGCATCAGGTCAGGTGTGGTGACACTCCCATACCCACAAACACGTCCGAGGTCATTGCGGAGCAGATCGGTAATCATCAAGAGTTCGGCGCGTTCCTTTTCACTGGATTGCAACTCGTAGGCCAATCGAGCGTCCTCTTCCGCATCAGCGCCGCGTGGGCGTGTTCCCTTGATGGGGCGAGTTTGGATATGACGTCCATCCATTCGAAGAAACGACTCGGGTGAAGCTCCAAGGATTTGGAAGCTCCCTTCATTGATGAAACCGGAATAGGGGGCAGGGGACATGGCCTGTAACTGACGGTAACAGGTGACAGCATCCCAATCGAACCTCACAGAAAGTTCGCGTGCCAGATTGACTTGATAGATATCCCCCTGAGCAATCCACCGCTGAGCTTTGATGACCGATTGGATGTATGCTTCACGTTCGGGGCTGCTTGTCCAGGTCAAAGGTTTTGGGTTCAATGCATGAGGCAAATCCGCGGGCGTGCAGCTCTGAGTTTGATCGAGGATTTTCTTCCACAGATCGCTTTGTCTGTTGGCTTCTAATTGGGACCTGGATCCGTCCGGACGGAAACCGGTTGCAACGATCCATGTGTTTTGGTCGTGGTGATCAATTATCAGCAGGCTGGCGTAGAGCCCCAGGTAAGCATCAGGTAGATTGCTTTTGCGGACGGCGTGTCGCTCAAGCTTGGGTTCAACAAATTGCTTCAGGTCATAGCCCCAATATCCGAAACATCCGCCAAGAGGAAAGGGCGAATCCAATTCCTCCAGCACCTCAAAGGGTTGCATGAGATGTTCGGTGATGGCCCAGGGATTGCCGTAAAGAGTGTGGTTTCGTCCGGATGAAGGGTAGTATAGATAACAATCCGTTCCAAAAACTTTGATCGTCATCATGGGGTGAGCGGCGAAAAAGGAGTAGCGTGAATCCGACCGTCCACCCATGGCAGAATGCAATAAAACAACACCCGGCAAGTCGGCAAGAACCGTCAAGAGCTCGTCGATGGTCGCGTTGGCAGGCTGGAGCTGGACGCTGCTTCTCATGGATTCGAAAGTGCGGAGTCAGGTTACAATATCGTGGATGACATGCCCGAAATCCTGTTCCAAACGTTTGTGTTCCGGGATTTCCATTCGATGTGGATTTAATCCCAGTTGATTGAGAATCGTTGCATGCACATCGGTCACATAATGGGGGTGTTCCACTGCATGGAATCCGATCTCATCGGTAGCTCCATGAACGATGCCTCCTTTGATCCCGCCGCCCGCCATCCAGACTGAAAATCCATAGGGGTGATGATCCCGCCCATCACTGCTTTGAGAACCAGGAGTGCGCCCGAATTCAGTGGCAAACACCACGATCGTGTCGTCCAGAAGCCCCCTCTGTTTCAAATCCTTCAACAGTCCGGCAATGGGTTTGTCAACCTGTTTGGATAGCTTTTCATGATTCTTTTTCAATCCGCTATGAGCGTCCCAGGCTCCGGCGGCACCATCTCCGTGCATGATCTGGATGAATCTGACTCCTTTTTCCACCATACGCCTGGCCGACAGCAGTTGCTGTCCGAATGGCCGGGTCACATCCTGGTCCATGCCGTACATTTGGTGGATATGATCAGGTTCCTGATCGAAGTCCAACAGTTCAGGTACGGATGACTGCATTCGAAAGGCGAGTTCGTAGCTTTGGATCCTGGCTTCGAGTTTGTCATCATTCGGGAATGCTTTGGAGCGCATTCGGCTGAGACGCCGAACCAGTTCAAATTCCTGTTTTTGGCGGGCGTCCTGGATGGAGCGTTCCGGTTTTGCGTAATCCAAAGGATTCCTGGGGTCGATCTTGAGGGGGACAGCATCGTAAGCCGGTCCCAAATAATGTCCGTCCCTTGTGTCAAAGAAACGAGGACCCATGGTGACAAACTGCGGGAGGTTTTCGTTGAGCGATCCCAGCCCATAAGTGACCCACGCGCCGATGGTTGGATACCTGCCGTCCAGCATGTGTCGGCCGGAATGAAACTGAACCTGAGCCCCATGATTATCGTCAGTTGTCCACATGGAACGAATGACGGCAATGTCGTCGGCACAGGATCCGATATGGGGGAACCAATTGCTGACTTCCATTCCGGATTGGCCGTATCGTTTGAATTCGGTTTGCAGGGGATAGATCTTGTTGCGTTGTTGCCCGTTCGCATCATTGATGACCACGACACGCACTTTCTTGAGCAATTCGGGATTTTGAACTCCCTGATAAGGCGTTTCAGCAATGCTTTTTCCCGCATATTGGTTGAGTTCCGGTTTGGGATCGAAACTCTCCATGTGACTGACTCCGCCCCGCATGAACAACCAGATCACATTTTTCGCTTTGGCCGCATGGTGAGGTGTGCCAAAGCCAGGTCCGGGGACTGCCTGGACCTCGCGGCTCAACAGAGACTGAAGAGCGATGCTTCCGAATCCGAGGGCTGAACGGGATAGAAAGGAACGACGGTTGATCACGTTGTCGTGGGGTGTCTGAGGACGGTTGTGTTGACGTTTCATGCCTTTAACGGATGGTGATAAAGTCGTTGTGGTTCAGGAGCGCATGAACCAGGCTCGCCCTCGGGCTGGGGTTGTTCCCGGCGTCTTCGGGTTCTGTTTTCCATTGTTTCAAAGTGGTCAAACAAATCTCCAACTCCTCTTCCGAAGGGTGCCAACCCAACAGACGTACGAAGGCAGCTTCAATGAATGCGTTGGGGTGGTTCGATGAGTCACCCAGATCTGACTCCAGTGTTCGCGCTATGGCTTCCGCAGATTCTGACGAAATCATACTGTTGGAGAGCGCAAGTGCCTGTTGGGGAATGATGCTCTCCGGGCGACGGTAACAGGCCAATATCGAGGCGTCGTCAAACAGGTTTAAAAACTTGTGTTGATCGTCGCGTGAATGCGTGAAGTAAAGGCTGCGACGATGCTGCTGTTTTTTGGATTTGGGATCAATATCAGGACCTCCCATTTGTGAGTTCAATTGGCGTGCCAAGGAAAGCAGACTATCCCTCACAACCTGAGATTCCATGCGTTTGGGATTCTGTCTCCATAGGTATTGATTGTCCGAATCAGATGTTAAATTGTTCGGCGCAGCTTTCAGGTCCGAGCTGGATCTTCGATAAGCCTTGCTGGTGACAATCAGTTTGTGAATAGGCTTCATGCGCCAATGGTTGTCCCTGAGCCTCACGGCCAAATCGTCCAGAACGGATTGCAGTTTTGGGGCAGGTGTGCGTCGGCCGAAATCTGTGACGGGATCTACCAGCGGAGCCCCAAAATGCCTCATCCAAATGTGATTGATGGCAACACGTGCGGTCAAAGGATTGTTCGGATGAATGATCCAGTTTGCAAGTGCCGTGCGGCGTCCTGTGCTCTGGTCAGGATAGGGTCGACGGCGTTCTTCTCCGGTTTCGGCAGGCGATTCCAGCGCTTTTAAGGATGCACGAATCGGAGTGTAAAAACGAGGGTTTTCTTCGAAGGACTGAATGCGTTGATCCAATCGGGACTGCACCTTTTCAAGTGCCTTGCCCAAAGCTTCTTTTTTGTCTTCCTTTCCATCCCGGAGAGATTTTCGAGCTATTGCCAACTCCAGTTCCAGTTTTGCCTTCTCGTGTTCGAAGGAAGCTTTGCCAGCCTTGAGTTCCAGGTTTTTTAAGTCAGGTGCATCCGGCCGAAACGCCTTGGTTCGCATGGCCTGGTGGGCTGTCGTGAGAGCAACTGGTTTCAATCTGGCCGCTTTTAATTCGAGTTCCAGGAGAGATGGTTCTGATGATGCCGATTCCTGGTTTTCAGTTTTGGACGTCCCGGATGGTTGCTTGTTTGACAGTGAACGAATGTGATCGTTCGCTTCTGAGAGCAATGTGTTGAGGACATAAGGCCTCAATGCGGGGTGATGTGATTCGCTGGGGAGAGAGACAGGGGTGATGCTGAAAGGAATGTTTTTCAGGAAAGCCGGTGGTGACGGTTGCATCTGCTTGCTTTTGTCCGGATTTTTCTCGTTGCCCCGAACATGCACATAGGTGAGTTCCTCCGGGTGCATGTCAAAGGCTCTTGGAAGTCCGTTTTGTTCCAGATCGGATTTTCCTGGTAGCGCGTCGGTGCGAACCTGATGTGGCTCCAGAATGGCGCGGAACCGGTAGTAATCCTGGGACGTGATCGGGTCGTATTTATGATCATGACATTTGCCGCACTGCATGGTCAGCCCCAGAAAGGCCTTGGAGGTATGTTCGATTGTTTTATCCAGCCAAGTGGTGCGATTGAAGAGAAAATAATTGCGCACAAGGAAGCCGGTGGCCCTGAGTCGGTCGTTGTCCATTGGATACAGTTCATCCGCTGCCAGCATTTCCCGGATCATCTGATCGTATCCCTTGTCTTCGTTCAGAGATTCAACGATCCAATCACGCCAATGCCAAATGTGTTTGGCGCTGTAACGCAGTTGCGCACCCAGACCGAACCAGTCCGTATAGCGCCAAACATCCATCCAGTGTCTGCCCCAACGCTCTCCATATTGAGGAGAGGCCAGCAACTGATCGACAACCTGCTCGAAATTGCTGTCGGTAGGATCTTCAAGGAATAATTTGATCTGATCCGGACTGGGGGGGAGCCCGACGAGATCCAGGAATAAACGTCGCATCAACAGGGACGGTTCAGCTTCATCTTGAGGGCTGATGCCCAGACGATCATGCTCATTTTCAAGAAGTGCATCAATCGGGTGTGAGGTGTTCTGAGGATGGGTGAAGTTGGCCTTCATGGGAGATTGAAAGGCCCAGTGTTCCAAGGGATCCTGTTCGGGCGGTTCACCAGTGGGAATCGGAGCTCCCTGTTGAATCCAGTTGCGAATGGCATCAATCGTTTCAGGTTCGACAGGTTTTCCCTCAGGAGGCATGCGATCCGATTCATCGTGAGTGGTCAGACGCAAGATGAGTTCACTTTGATCAGGGAGACTTAAATCAATCACCTTGCCACTTGACCCACCTTGCAGCACCAACGCGGCTGTGTCCAAACGAAGGTCACCTTTCTGCTTGAGAGCGCCATGACAGGCATAACATCGCTCCTTCAAGACGGGCTTGATTTGTTCGAGATACAATGCTGCATCTTCTCCCATCGTTGAAAATGAGATGGTGCCCACGCAAAACATTGCCATGACAAAGCGCTTGGTCATCGAATTACATACCCATTCAACAGGGTCTACGGCCAGATCTCCAGTCTAAAATTGTGTCGATCGATGAGTCCGTGAACAAAACTGTGAGGTCTCATCCATGATTTCTTTCCGCTGAACTCAATTCTGTAAATTCCAGAATGGTAAGTGTAAGGTAGGCGCTTTTTGGACTGCGGTAGCTTGATACCGCTTTGGATACCTTAGGGAAACGGAATGGTTTTCTAATGACTTTACATTCCCGCTTTTACTATACGGCGATTGTGGAAATTTGATACATGCGTATTTATTTGAATCCTCTTGGGTGATGCGGATCGTATCCATATCTGTGATGACTCACAGATTTGTTGAACAAACCATTGGAAAGATCGAGGTCAACGCTTTTTGAATCACTCAGGTGGGGCTGTTTCAACTCGATTTCCAGCATTGGTTCGTTTAAGAAGAAATGTCTTCTGATGATGAGCTAAGTCATTGAGCAGGTATGATAGCCTGGGCTGTGCGGTCGTCGACAACGAAGTGGCCCAGGGGCTGCTTTGAATGGGGATCACGGATCATCCAAACGGCACCCGGACGGGTGCGTTGAGCTTGTGTTGTTTCAGGGGCGATGGTTCCGTAGGATTTCGGGTTGCCTTCTCGATCCATCCAACAGAGTTCCACGGAGTCAGTGTGTTGGTTGATGAAGAAAACTCGGAAGGTGCCGCCGTCGGGGCGGGAAGCGGGGGCTGCTTGTGATTCAGCCGGGTGCCAGGGCAGTTTAACCAGCGATGTGATGGAAGGTTCCACGCGGTCGGCGAATTCCTTCGGGGCCACTGCACGGAACCGCTTGAGCCAAGCCTCCTGGCCAACTTCTTGTGCCAGATTTTCCCACTCATATGGATCCGATGTGATGTCATACAACTCTTCGCTGCCGTCCTCGTAGTGTATGTATCGATGTGTGCGTCCACTGATCGCATAGCTACCTGGTTTGGATAAAAAGGTCACTGAAACATGAGGCCATTCGGTCGTTGAAGGATCGTTCAACAACGGAAGTAAACTGGGCCCGTCATTGTCCTCTTTGGGGGGCAGTTTACACAAATCCAGGAGGGTGGGGAACAGACTTAACAAGTTCACCGGTGCATCGCAAATGCTACCGGCCTGTGTGCCTGCTGGCAAGTTTTGGCTGATGCCAGGGGGGACATGAATCATTAAGGGAACTCGAGTCACGCCTCTCCATGGCGTGTATTTCTGCCAATGCTCCTTCTCGCCCAGTTGCCAACCGTGATCGGACCATAAAGCCACGATGGTGGTATTGGCATTGGGGCCGGATTCCAACGCATCCAATACCCGTCCCAGCATGGCATCGGCAAAATGAATCGAGGCAAGGTACCCCTGAATACCTTTTTTCCATTGGCCGTGCTCACGGATGTGAGCGAAATAACGATTCCGAGCCATTCTTTGACCTGCCTCGGGCACGTCCTCCAAATCATCCTCGCGATAACCCGGAGGCAACTCGATGGTTTCCAGTGGAAACGGTTCGTAATATTTTTTCGGGACAAACCATGGTTCATGAGGCCGATAAATTCCGCAGCCCAGATAAAATGGTTTCTCGTGAGATTGTGTCAATTGTTCCCCTATGTATTTGCTCACAGCCCAATCACCTCCGAATATCTCATCGTTGACATCCAGCGCAGCCCAATCCGTTTCCACATATTGCCAGGGACCACCACGGGGGAGGCTCACCGGTCGGTTCTCCGGATAAAAGGTTTTGGGAAAAGGATTTTCAGTAGACGCCTCAGGAAAGTAACTGTCCCATGAACCTGCATCGATGAAGTAATGCAGCAACTTCCCCGAACCCGAGGCATAATACCCATGCTGCCGCAGGTATGCCGGGATCAACAAATCATCCGGCATGACCTCACGCATTTGTTGCCGGTTGTCATAGAGTCCGGATCGATTGGGCGCACGCCCCGTGAAGATGGCTGAACGACATGGATTGCAAGCGGGAGCAGGGCAGTGCGCATTGCGGAACAAAGCACTCCTGGCAGCCAGTCTGTCCAAGTTCGGGGTCAAGGTTTGAGGATGCCCCCCAAGACAACCAATCCAATCATTCAAATCATCCAACGAAATAAAAAGAATGTTGGGGCGTTTTTGTTTTGGCTCTGTTTCGCTGGAAAGGCTGGAGTTGGCAAACAACGTTACTGCAACCATCAAACAGAGCCATTGACATGTCTGCTCGAATGATCCTGCCAGGGGAAACCCGTGTTGGGTGACCTTCGATGTTGGTTGGTTCAGTTCATTCATCTTCCCATTAATTGATTCAAATTGTCTGCAGTCGGCAGGTGGCTGAGATTCGCTTCAGTGAGCTTTATTCGGCGTTGATTGCGGGATACCCTACAAAACTCCTTGCAGAATTGGAAGTCATTCGATCCGTAAATGAGTGAAACCTGTGTGTCGGATTTAATCGGAATGAGCTTGTGCCAACTCAAGGGGAACTGGCTGGAAATCCCATGTCTTCGATGAATAAGTTCATGAATTCCGGATGATCATTGAGGGAAACATGTTGGCAGGTGCTCAATACCCGGTCGCAGGTTTCGAGTGAAGATTGAATGGTGAACAAAGCCTGCTTCGCTCCGTACAAGGCGCTGTTCCCTGCTGGAATGATTCGGTTTGGTGGAAAATTGAGTAATCCGATGCGTCTTGCGCTATTGAGGTTGAGATAGTTTACGAACGCGCCTGCCAAATGGATCTTATCGATGGTTGATTCTTCCATGCCCCATTCACGGATAAGAACTCGAATCCCTGCTGCGATAGCTCCTTTTGCAAGTTGCAGTTCACGGACATCGCATGGATGCAAGGTCACATTTCCAGATAAAGGCAGTTCTTGGTTGTTTTGTACTCTTCCATTTGGGGAGATTAGTTTTTGATCCAGAAAAACGGCGGTGGCATCCACCAGTCCGCTTCCACACAATCCACGTGCCTTCCCTCCGCCAAGAATATGGCAATCCAAACCACCCTTGATCGCCTTGACACTCGATATGGCTCCGGAAGACGCGCGCATCCCCATGGAAATTTTCGCTCCCTCAAAAGCAGGCCCTGCTGCGGTGGATGCACATAGCATCTGTTCGCGGTTTCCCAGGATGATTTCCCCGTTGGTGCCCAGGTCCACCAACAGGCATGGCTCATTGGATAGGTGAATCTTTTGTCCTATGGCTCCCGCCAATAAATCGCTGCCAACAAAGCTGCCCATGCATGGCAGGAAATGAAAATCGCATGTTGCATTCAGATCAAACCATCCAATTTCATTCGATCGGAATATTCGATGCGTCCCTTCTGTTGTTTCGAAAGGGTGTTCAGCAAGGGGTTCCAACAGGATGCCACAGAACAAATGGTGCATGACCGTATTTCCGACCAAAATTCCTCGCGTCAATTCTGAAGAAGCATGATCTTTGGTCGCCGACACTCTGCGCATCACTTGGGCAATCATATCACCGATTTGATTCCGGACAATATGTGTCAGATCCGCTTGCATTCCCTGGTGAACCGCCGCATGGATGCGGGTCATGATATCTGATCCATGCTTTGCCTGGAGGTTCAATGCGGAATGCACCCCCAACACATTCCCCGTAGAGAGGTCCAGAACTTGTGCCACAATCGTGGTTGTTCCTACATCAACAGCTACTCCCAACCCTTCCTCTGGTGTGAAATTTAAGGTTTGATCATCTTCAAGGATATGGGAATCCCACTGGCCAATTTCCAATTGCAGATCGTCCAGAGCACGCATGCAGCAGGCAAGGCGCCAGCCTTTATTTAATGAATTGGAGGATAACAAAACTTTGTCTTCAGTGGTGACTGGAACATTCCCTTTCAGCACGCGAACTCTGCAACCCTTGCACCTTCCCTGACCTCCGCAGGGGAACTCAACATGAAAGGGAAAGAGCAAATCCCTCAGGGGCGTCCCTTTTTCCACTTCCACACACCGGCCAAGGGGGAGAAGTTCAATGGAAACCTTTGGGGGCATGGCACCTTTTTGATGATCAATCTCAATATAGACGTGAGAATCTTTAATGGGGATGGTCTTGGGGAGGAATCAGGATCCCAAGGTCCATCATACTGGTGTCATGGACGATTCCCTCGTGCGTATTCGAGCAAGGCTTTGACGTTTTCTTCAGGGGTGTTCCTGGGAATTTCACATCCGGCGCCGATGATAAAGCGGTTCCCTGCTTCCTGGTGGCATTTCCCGACACCTTGCAGGACGCCATGGACATCTCCTTCAAGAAGAACACTGACAGGGTTCAGATTGCCGAGAAGGATTTGTTTTTCTCCCATCGCTTTTCTCGCCTCATGCATTGGGGAGGGGAAGTCAAGGTCAACGATGTGGCAACCCAGGCGTCCCATATTGCCGAGAGCGAACCGGGTGTTTCCGCAAATGTGCAAGCGCGCCATGGCTCCCATCTCACAGATTCCGTCGATGATCTTCTTTTCGTAAGGCCATACGAACGTCTCATAGATTTGGGGGCCAACCAGAGAAGCAGCGGCATCCCCGATTCCAATCAGTTCTGCGCCGGCTTCAATCTGGGCTCTGGCAAATTTGAGTTCCATTTCAACGACAAAGGAAAACAAATCATGTATGAAATCCGGATCGTCGAAAAAGTCCAACATGAGGGTGTTGATCCCGCGAAGGTCGGCCCCTTCAGCACAAGGTCCTTCCACCCAGCCTTCGATCAATTTTTCTCCACCTACCTTTTCCTTGAACAATGCCACGCCCTTGATCCGGTCTGACATACGCTCGCCTCCATGAGGATCGGGTATTTTCAAATCGACCAGTTTGGTTTTATCGGCCAAGAAGGCGTCATCTTCAATGAACGCTGGAGGTTGGTTTTCAAAAAATTCTACTTTCGCCCCGCAGTCTGCTGCTTCGCGGGCCGGATCCGATATGACTGATACATAATCAAAATCAAATTTTTCCGCCGTTGCTATCTGAGCATCCACCAGCACCCGGTGGTCTGTTACGTAGTCATGGTAGGAGGCGCCGATTTGATCGCCGGCGTATTGCATGGTGATGGGCATCAGTGGAATCCTGTCCACGGGTTTTTGTGCAAGGTGTGCGAGAATGCGTTCGCGTCCATTCATGAGCTTATTTGGGTGATGAGTGTTTCGTTGTATGCAGGCCCTACCGATTGATCGGGTTGAAGAACCAGGAAGTTTTCGGAGTTCCAGTGACCATCAATGAGTTGTTGCAGGATGGTCAAAGACCCCTTGAGTTTTTCAAATCGCCAACCTTGTCGATCAGCTTCCTCACGGGCCTGCAGCTCGTGCTTTTTGTTTGGTTCTGTGCCGGTTTCTATGAACGCCAAACGTGAATAATGCCTGGTCAAATCTCCGAGTTGTTCTTGAAGAAATTGAGCTTTTTCTTCACCGAATTGCTCGGTTCTTGCGGAGAGACTGTCATAGAGTCCTTGCTTTCTTGCGATGGAATGGTCCGTGATGCCGGAAGGTTGGCGGCGATGCTCCAACCAGCCGCTTGACCTGAAATAGGTGCCGGGGAATTGTTCCATTTGCTGTTCATATCTTGATCGATCTCCGAGCAAGAGGGAGATGCAATCGTGCGCGCGGGGAATGATCAATGGAAGTTGTTTGGATTGAAGGCCCACGATTCCGTGGTTGCAAAAACCATAGGCCAACGCAATGGCTTCAAATTGAGCGGGATCCACCTCGTCAATGGCCGCTTGCAAGTGATCACGCATTTGGGTGCAGGGCATCTCATGGAGTCCCATGGGCAGAATGGAGACATCAACCTGGTTTTGCGACTTCCTGGCCACGGCTGTTATTTCCCTGCAGAAAACCTGGCAGCTGATGATTTTAAGGCGCAGCGTTTTTTCAGTCTTGATTCCCATGCTTTGATTTTCTGAGGTTCAGGGTTGCTGCGATGTGCTGGATGAATTCAGGAGAGGTGCCGCAGCAACCGCCGATAAAATCAGCACCCGCATTCAATATCGGATCCACCCAGGCGGTAAATTCCTCCGGTGTGGTTCGGTACACGGCTTCGCCTTGAATCCATTCCGGCAGACCGGCATTTGCTTCGATCCAGATGGGAAGTTGACAGGCGGATTTGATTTTCTCGCATAAAGGAAGGAAACCTTCGATACCTTGGCCGCAATTTGCTCCAATGGCATCCGCTCCGGCTTCAAGCAAAACCCCCGTGGCTTGTTCAACGGTGGCTCCCATCATGGTTCGATCCATTCCTGTTCCCGAATCATAGACCATGCATGCCACCACGGGGAGTCCCGTTTGTTTGGCGGCAAGCGTTGCCAGCCTGGCCTCCTCTGGATCCGACATGGTTTCGATGACCAAACCATCCGCACCCCCTTCAGCCAGGGCCATTGCTTGTTTGAGGAAAGTTTCGCTTAACTCTTCAGCGGATACTTCTCCAACGCACAGCATCTTACCGGAAGGGCCAATGGAACCAAATACTTTGGCTTGGGCATTCACCACGGACTTGGAAAGCAGGGCGCCTTGTCGGTTGATCTCCTGAATGCGGTTTTCCAAAGAAGCTTCCGCGAGTCGAATTCGGTTTCCGCCAAAAGTGTTGGTCAGAATGACCTGACTGCCGGCATCAATGTAGGATTTTGCAACCGACCTTACTTTTCCTGGGAAATCAAGGTTCCAGGCATCGGGAAAGTCACCAGGTTCCAGCCCGGCCCTCTGGAGCTGAGTTCCCCAGGCTCCGTCGGTGACAACCGGACCTTCGTTTAATATCTGAGATAATACCGGGTGCATGGGAGTAGGAATGCTTGTGGAATGTTCTTCCGGTTTGCCGGGC
>Ga0181590_10001997_pt1 | contig 17142 bp, 11 predicted proteins | sample 071ome_34_FD_132446 | JGI IMG/M metagenome (GOLD analysis project Ga0181590, IMG submission 132446) | Coastal salt marsh microbial communities from the Groves Creek Marsh, Skidaway Island, Georgia - 071411BT metaG (megahit assembly) | ecosystem: Environmental > Aquatic > Marine > Intertidal...
CAAGTCAAGAGATGCAAGGTAGTCTGGCAGGGTTTCAATAACTTCTTTAGAATATTCTGTGATATCTCTGCCTAGATAAATGTGGTGTATTCTTTTGCCAGTAATCAATTTGAATAAATCGCAAAATTTCTTAAGAGAACTAATGAATAACTTTATTCTTAATTCATCTATGCCTATTTCTGGTTGTTGAGGGTAGCCTTCATATAGTAACTTAAGGGTTTTTTCTACATATTCATAGAATAATTCAGACTCATTTTTCAAGTCTTTTTTAATACGGCCAACCAGTTTTCCACAAGTAGTTTTTGTGTTTGTTTCAATGTCTAGGCACATATCTTTTTCTAAACATTGAATGTTATAAGTGGCTAGTTCTTTTTTTAGTATTTGCCAATTATTCATTTCTTCTCCATCGCCACTTTGACTGGTTTATTATCAAATTGAACTAATAAAGAAGCATAGTCTTCTGGATATAATATGCTCCAATAGGTCTTTAGCTTAGCCTTATCTTTCTTAGCTTTGCTCTTCGACTTTTTGGAATATATTTGTTTCATAGTTATTCAATGTCTTCGTTATTACGATTTCTTAGAATGGGATGCTTAGCTATTCTTTCAGCTTCTTGAGTTTGATCTACAAAAACACTTTCATCCTTACTGTGGATAACTACTTCGTCATCCGCTATGTTTTCTGCTGGTATTTCTTTTTTTTCTTGCCCTACAGCCTTAATGCTTAACTTCTTCTTTTGTATCTTGTCTACAACCTTATCTATACCATTTTTATGAGACACTTTCCTTCTTTGAGCGGTCTTTTTAGCCCCTTTTTTCTTAGTCTTTTTCTTGGTAGTTTTCTTCTTAGCGGTCTTTTTCTTGGTTGTTTTCTTCTTGGTTGTTTTCTTCTTGGCTACAGGAGCCTCTTCGTCAGAAGCAGTCTTTTTTATAGATTGTCGCTTAGGCTTGTTGGAATTAAGAGCATCTGCTACATCATTTTTACTCTTAATAGAAAGTTTCTTATTTGGCATTACAAAAGCGGAACCATCATCGGGAATTGAGCCTTCGCTTTCATATTCAAATACAGGCTTGCCTTCTTTAGCAGATTTAGATTCAAAGTCCCAAACATAAGATGTCTTCTTATCTTTGTCCTTAAGAAGTGGATCGATTACTGTTTCGCCAAATTCATCTTTTGTCATTAGCTCATCAGCTTCTTGCTTTCCAGTTTGAGACTTAACATCGGAAGCGGTCTTTAAAGAGATTTTGCCAGCAGTCAATGTGTTATCAACTTCTTCTTCAGATGACGATTCTGCGTCTTCTACAGAAGTAACATTTGAATCTGTCTCACTTTCTGGTTCGTCTTCTGGAAGCTCAATCTCTTCCTCTGAGGCTGGAGGAATCTTTTTAAAGCCATTGGCCTCATCAAGTACAACTTGATTCCCACTAGCGTCAGAAATTTCTGCCATTCCACTCTTGACCAGCACACCAATAAAGCCAGACAATAGAGTCTGATAGTCAATAAAAATAGCTCCATTAGGGACCATCATTTCGTTTATGCCTTGCACAGAAAGATTTCTTCCACTAAGATTCTTGACTTTAAATTTCTCGTTTGGATTCAGAGCCATCTTGTCGTAGGACTGCTCTGGCTCATCTGGACTGGATATTTGTACAATTTTCTTGGATACAAGTTTTTTGATATCATCGGCTTGAGCCGCTGCGTCATCTACAATAACTGATTGTCCTGCATTTAATACTTTCTTGATTGATCCAATGTAAACTTCGCCGCCAAAGCTGGCGTTCACGGTAATTTTAGTAGGCATGTTAAATTCTCCTGTTTATCGTTTCTTTCTACGAGAAACTAATTCATCATATACGCTTCTTTGCAATGGGCTTTGCACCCCATTCATCCTGCTAAGCATAGAAGGATGTTCATCGTATTTATCGGAATTTTCAGGAAAAGTATCATCATACCAAGGCTCCCAGCCTTTTTCTCCGTGTCCTAAGCCGTATTCTGTGTCATTATTTATTCTGCCATCATTGCTTTTAGTTGGATCTACTCCATCTGTATCGCTCATCAAATCAAGCATTTCAGATCTTTCGGTATCCTTTCCACGGCCAATGTCAACTCCCTTTGGACCCTTTGTGAAGGTATCGTCTGTACCAAGGCCAGTTGAACCTGGAGTGGTCAAATAAGTCGTTCCAGATTCTCCACCGTTTTGATCTCCAGGCTTAGTTTTAGCATAGGGGTCATAACTGCGATCATCAATTAAAGGAAAGCCCCTGCGAGCTTTTTTAGTCATCCTACCAGAATGAGCTTTCAAATCTCTCTCTTCAACGTATGTGATTTTTAAATTTGGCAAGAAGTCAGCAATAGCTTCAATAAGTTGCATGTTAGCCTTTCTCCTGACTTCGTCTGGAAGATTAAGCTTGTCAAATAACCTAGCTAAGTAAAGATAAGATTTGTTGCCCATAATATTATAAAGGCCTTTTGCTATAATTCTTCCCCCACCAAGCTCGCTTGGAATTACAGCATCTGGAGAGAAGAAGTGCAATTTGAAATCTTCTGTTACAGCAAGATATCCAACTTCTTCGCCGTTTTCTTGAGCTATTTTCTTAGTATTATACCAATTCATATATTTAACATTAACCTTTTTATCTCATCCTTCCTGCTTCTGTACCAGTCAATGATAGGCTGGTCTCCATTTTCTGGAAGTTCTTTGCTTATATCCATAATTATGTTTTGATTTTCTTCTGCTCGGCTACCGTATCTGTCCATTCTTTGATTGGTCCAAGGCACTTCGACTCCATTCTCAAGAGGAACGATCCAATCTCCAGTGTACCCACATCTTTTATCGTTGCAAATCCCTTGATAGTATGGAGTCCCTTCTTCAAAATGTTTAATAAGAGCCTCATGATCTCTAATGGAATTTGTCCATATTTTAGATTTGCCACAAGAACATGACCATTCTTGACCTATTGGGAAGTGATGCCTATCGCTAACGGAAATGCCAACTGGCTTTAACGGGGTTGAACAATGACCACATATAGCAGAACCAGGGCTCATAGGGTTCATAAATTTTGCTGTTTTATACCAATTCATTTTTAAAAAGCCTTTTACATATATTGTTTATTAAATATTCATTAAAAAAAGCTAAATTCCTTGATTATTGACTTTTAATTGTATCAAATATATGTTTTTTATCATAAAATTTACAATACCCATAAGATTTAGAATCTTTTATTTCCTTTGAAGTATGATTAAGAATTGTGTGAGGGAATAAGTTTGTTTTCTCATCGTGATTAAACTTTGCACCCATAAGATGCATGCAATACCCTATAGTGGCATCCCATCTGTCTAGCACTAAATCATTATTACTTGCAATCATTTTGGATATCTCTATAACTGCATCAGAGCTTAAACAAAATCCCGCCTCGCCATGATACATTCTAACTTCCTCAGGAGATATTTTACTATTTATTTTAAGAAGTTTTTCCGTACTGCTTGGGAGCATAGACGATACATGTCCCCAATGTTTTTTATCAGAATTAAATTTGCTTACATTAATATAAGTAGTATCTGTGCAAAAACATATCCTTTCGAACTTACTGGCAAATACATTCATTTTATCTTTAAATAGATCAAGCAATATTCTATTAGAGTATGCATCATGTAGCTTGGCTTGTTTAGGACTGGTATTTATTGTGAAGTGTTTTATTTTATTCATTGGTTTTTCTAGCACGAAGCAGTAGCCGTTATTTGACCCCAAGTCCTTTATCCAACTATCCATGGTAGAATCAATATTATATTGTTTGTTCTTATGACTGGCCATTATAAGAAATAGTGCGCCCTTTCCATTGAATTCAATTGGAGCAATATTAGCAAATTTAGATTTTGCAGCCTTTTTTTGCTTGACTGTTTTATTTTTAACCTTTGGGCTTACAACTTTTTTATTAGAAAATTTTCTACTCATTTTATTCTCTCTACAAGGTTCATTGCTTCTTTAATTGAATCGTCCATGTCAAAATACTTATAACACCCCAATCTTCCACCAATAAATGTTCTATCTAATTTTTCGGCTTTTTTCATATATTCTTGAGCCAATAGTTTGTTCTCTTGAGTTCCAGATGGATAGTAAGCCCTTCCAACGTTCCACCCCTCACTATACTCTCTTGTGATTATAGTGTGATCTAAGTCTCTAGGATTAAAGTGTTTATGTTCTATTATTCTAGTATATGGTACACTTTCGTTTGTATAATTTATAACAGAGTTACCTTGATATTGAGCCTTGTTAATTTTTTCATTCTCAAAACGCAATGTCAAATAATCAAGAGAGCCATGGCAATAATCAAAAAACTGATCTAGTTTACCAGTGTATATTATATTATGGGCCATGCTATCCCATCTCGCACGGTCTTTAAAATAATCAGTAGACAATAGAACTTCACATTCATCGAGCATGTTTGATATTAATTGGGTATAGCCATCAACTGGTATGCCCTGATACTTAGAAAAAAAGTATCTGTCATTAAACGTATAGCGAATGGGGATCCTCTTTGCAATTGATGATGGCAATTCTCTAGGGTCTTTATGCCATTGTTTTCTCGTATAGCCCTCAAAGAACATCTGGTAAATTTGCAATCCTAGTTTGCTTATTATATATTCTTCAAAGTTTTGCGGAGAAGGATAATCTATTTCAGAAAACATTTTTTCTTGATCAATTTGTTTTTTAATGATATCAGGATCAACGCATCCCCATAATTGCTGAAAAGTCATTAAATTAATAGGGAATGAGTAGTGGATGCCATCATAGTTGGCTATAACCTTATGAACATAGTCGTTAAAATCGCCAAATTCTTGAACATACTCCCAAACATCTTCATGAGAAGTATTGAAAATATGCGCACCATACAAATGTACGTCAATTCCATCTACCTTCTTAGTACGACAGTGACCACCTATAAAGTCAGACTTATCAATAACAAGACACTTGTGCCCTTTTTTAGTAAGAAGATTAGCACAGGTGGCACCAAATATGCCTGCTCCAACTATTAAATAATCATATTTCATATGAAACCTTAGTAATTTTCAAAATATTCTACAGTGAAAACTTCCCTTAGCTGTTGATGCACTTCGTTTTTAAAGCCTCTTCTTGCATCTTCTAGTTGCAAAGGCAGCGTGTCCGTTATGGCTTCAAATTTTTCATAGAAGTAAGCAGCAAGTTTTCTTCTATCTTCCATGATCATTTGTTTAGTCTTGTTTCTAAAGCTTGTGTCTGGAAAGAAGCGATATGCCCAAGCCACTCTAGGAACTCCTGATTTGTTTCCTATAATTTCCTGCCGTCTTTCTTTAAATCTTCTTGATAGCTCATAATGTTGATTCTTCATTTCATAATGTAAATTATTTCTTTCAATCTGAGCCTCAGAAGACATGTCAGGATTTTCTATCCATTCAAAGTAATATTTGTGTGTAGCCTCAATTATACTTTGACCATACTCTTCAATTAGAGGTTTTGTCAGTTTAAATTCTATTTGATTAAGACTTGGAACCAAAGAAGTTATTCTTTCATGCATATCGGTTTCGTTTGCAATAGCCCGAAATACATTGTCTATTTTAGTAAAATTATATTCATTAATTTTTTCTTTATCTTTTTCATATAACTGCTTAAGCTTTTCTTTAAGCTCTGGAAAATATACTACATATTTTGGAAGATGCTCCATGACTCTAGACTTGATATTGTCATGAGATTTAAAGTCTGCCATCGGATCGGTAATCTTATCAAATATGCTTGTAGCATTGTTAACGGCTTCCGTGAAAGTCTTGACAATCTTTTGATTCCAAAGCTTATCAATTCCTGGTATAGAGTACGTAGGAGCGCGATCAGAAATCATCTTCTCAATTTTTTGTATTCTTTTATTGCTCTCAATAAGCTGATCTTCCAAAAGATTTCTTGTGCTATCTGAGATGTCTAGCTGATTAAGCTCTTCTTCAATAATTTTTGACTTTCTTTTTGCCTCTTCTAGTTCCTTGGGAGTTTCAAGTTTACTATGCAGTAAACTGCCTATATTTTTTCTCCACAACATGACTATATTCATCTCTTTTGCTCTTTGATAATCTGGGTGATTGACAATAAAATCTGGTAAACTATTGTCAATGCCATAATACTCAAACATGAACAGGTTTCTAGTTATTAAGTTGTCATCACCCCGTCCTTTTCTATTCGTCATGTGTTTCAATACTTTTTTTGTCATCAAGTCTCTAAACTCTTTGTCTGCCAAAACATAGTCAGGTATTGATCCAGGACGAATATTATTATTTTGAGGATATCTTTGTAGAGTTGTATACTGAATGTCGTATTCATTGTAGTTTGATTTAAATGCTTTAATAACTTCATTTTTTACCGATGGAAGTTCTTTTATAAAATCAGGAAACTCATTGAATATTGGCACTTTATTGGAAACACCGTAAGCAATATTACTAAACCAAACTTTTATTGCATTAGTTATAACCTTGGCAATGTTTGGATTAAGCATGGACTTTTTGGTTGAGGCAATTATATTTTCCAGTTCATAGGTAGCACCCACTTCAGCCGCTTTAATGTTCTTTTCATAAACCTCTAAAAGAGCTTCTTGGAATTCGGGAGAAGTATGCAGGCCAACTGGAACTGAAGCAATGAAGTCTTTATTTCTCTGCATATTTTGAGCCAACATGCTACTAAATTGATTATTTGAATCTGAAGGGTCATGGGCCATTTTTATATAAAAATAATTAACATATTCAGCCAGCTCTTTCTCTAGGTCTGGAGTTATCTTAATAGGATCGTTATCGCCCCAGTCCTGATCGTCATATAGGCCTCCTGTATAAACAGTAGGATCTTTTAATATGAAGTTTTTCCAGGCCTCTTTTGCTCCTTCTTTAATCGCAGGATCAGATATGTCGCTAGGAGATTTTTCATGAATTGTAATATAGTCTCGTTCTCTTAAACCATTGTGTTTAATAAGATATCCATTCATGAGATGATGTAAATCCTTAGCCATTTTAACTGTCTTGTCAGTCTTAAATCTGTCTTTTATAGTGTTATAAAGCCCTAGAAATTGCATGGTAAAAGATTTTATTTGACTAGAGCCCCTGTCAGTAATTGGCCACTCTGTATCATGTACATAAGACAAATCTTCATCAGGAGAAAGTTCTTCTAGGAAATTTGAAACTCTAACTACCAAATCTTGCATTTGATGCTCTAAGAAAACCGCAAAGCTCGTCCTAACATTGTCAGATTCTACTACTGTAATGGGAAACTTATTAACTCGACCAATCAAATTCTTCATGTTAGATACAGAATGAACAAAATTAGCATAATCCATATCTTGCTGCCTATGGCTCAGGGTGCCTGGGGAAAATTCAAATTTATAATTATAAGCTAGCTGCAACTTCTTAAAAACATGATCAGAATAAAAACCAATTACAGCCTCCATCCCCCCACTAGGAATCTTTTTCTCTACAGAATTTAATAGCTCTAACTCTTTCCAGAATTTAGGATTAGATTCTTCTTTAAATAGCTCTACCATAGCCCCAGGCATGTCGGCATCAGCAAATCTCTTATGTATTTGATTTATAATAGAAGAATTTAAAAAATCATCTAAAGTTTTAGATTGCTCTACAATTTCATTTATCATCTCTTTTTCTTTGGCGGCAGTAAAAACTACGCCAAAGTCATTGCCGTATGTCTGATCTTCACTCATGTTCCGACTGTCTTTTCCAAACAACTGAGAAATTCCAATCTTATCAGCGTGTTTCTCTAAAAGATTAAGAACAGGAACTGTAGCACCATCTGTCATGGGCGCATCAGAAACATTTTTAAATTGCCTGCTTGCGGAGTGCATAAGAGAGTACGGCTCATTGTCTTTTGATATATAGAATAATGGACCCTGACTCTTGTAGTTGTGCCAGTTTTCCTCCCAGCTTACACACCATTCTGTGCTTTGGGCAACAGAGTGGGCAGCTTCAAAATTAAGAAGCTCATATAAAGAATATTCGCCATCTTTATCAATTAATTTTAGTCCCTCTTGTCTAGCGTCTCTTTCTTTCTCTCTATTACTTTTAACCTCTTTGTATGGGGCTATAGCCTCAGCAAGCTCCTCGTAAGACTTATACTGGTTTAAATCCTTCTTTTCAAACTCTCTCTTCTTTCTGGCCTTGGCAAATATCTCAAGTGCCTCTTTTACTTTTTGGTCATCTTCTCCAAATATAAACTCTTTTGGATTTCTACGCATAAGGTTTGTAAGCCATATAGCATGCTTTTTACTAATGCTCAATGCCCATTTAACAGTCTTAGTCCAGTCTTCTAAAGAAAAACTCTTAGGTTTTTGCTTAATCAAAAACTCCTCTTTGTTGGCTTCTTTCTTAAATTTGTACCAATTAGACATTGAATTTCCTATGTGTAGTTAATTAATATTAATTAAAAATACCTCTAATTCCTTCCGTCAAAATCTAATTCGTAAAGCTTTTTCTTATCTTCATTTGTGAGATAATGACTAGTAATTATTCTATAAAAATCTTTATTCTTCAATCTTTCTTTCTTGAAATTTAAAAAAGAAAATTTATATGGAGAATTAATTATTGTGGCCCTACTTTTTCGACAAAGACAAGACACACAGACATCTCCAAAAGAATAAAACGCTGAATCATTGCGATCCCTATTGTATAAAGATTCCCTATTTTTATCCAAATAAAGTAACATTGTTTGAACTGCACGACGATTAAGAGATATTGTAGCGCCGCCATGCATTAGGGTGAAACTCACAGGGCTTCCTCCTACTATCATCTGCCTTTCTCCAGGAGTTTTGCCCATAATAATGCTTTTGTTTTTATCGTCAACTTTATTAAATTCTTTTCTTAGTCTTTTTCTAAAAATATAGGCATCATCATCAACGAAAGTTATCCAGTCCCATTGCCTTAAAAAGTCACTGTACTCATCAAGAAACATGAGAGTACGCATGCCGATATTCAAGTAGCTTCCATCGTCAGAGTTAAAGCCCGTCATTTTTAATTCAGGAATACGAGTCTCACCAAGAATAATGTAATCTTCATCAGGACCAATGTGTTTCATCCAAGTCTCTCTAGAACATCTTAATCTATCCCAGTATTTATTGCATCCATAAATTATATATAAGTTTTTCATGCAGTATTTTCCATGATGAAAATCTTGTCAATAGCATTAAGCCCGCCAACAAGACAATAATAATCAAAGTTCTCTTCAATATCTTTGCATAAATTAATATAAACTCTACTTGAACTAATGTGATTTTTAGCGTCTATACTTTTAGACAAAACACTAAAAAATCTATCATCGAGCATAGTATCTTGCAAAAATGTATTTTTATCTTTCTTAGTGAAACTGTCAAATAATTCTTTTGATTTTGAGAGGAAAGTCTTGTTGACAGATATGCCAGTTTTTATATTAAATATCATTTGCTTTGAATCATCTTTCCACATATTATTGTTGCTGAAATGATCAGATCTAGTTATTTGATCATTTCCTATTAACCTGGGAATTCTTTTACCATAATTTCTTTCTAATTCTTTGTTTAGCTTGTCTTTAAAAACGTACGATGTGTCATCTATGAAAGTTATCCAATCATAATCACTAAACAAATCTGAATAATATCTAAGGAAATCATAGAGCCTATGATTTAATTTGTGAGATGTGCCACTATCATTTGAAAAGCCTATAAAATTTAGCTCAGGAATAGTAATATCACCTAATACAATGTGATCTTCCTCGTCTAGCCAAGATATTTTACTAGACTCTATTCCAGACCTATCTGATCCGCTGGTCAGAACTACGAATAAATTTTCCATTATTATACCAATTCCTACTAGATTGAACAGGAGACATCTCTTGGGGATCCTCATTATTATTCGGAGCAACAGGTAGACCTTCAATAGCAGAAGGCTGCTGAATTAACCCTTGATACTCACTGATAGCCTGCCTATACTCTCTTCTATTCTCAATGCGAGACATTAGTTCTTTGTTTAAGCCAAGTTTTCTAAGATAATCAACGCCTCCGACAATACCTTGATAATTGTTAGCGCCAGCATTACCTAAAACTCGTATAAATATTTTATCAGCTATATCTGATGTAGGATCAGAATTATAGAAATATTTCTTTAATTGCTGCCCCATTTCATGGAAATTATTCAACAAAGCAACACCTTCAGGTGTTAAATGAAGGTTTGCGTAAATCAAATTAGAAAGTCTATAGAACTCTCTGTCATCTCTAATGAACTGGTTAACATCAACATTCCTATACTCGCCATTTAAAATAAATGCTAAAATATTGCTTCCAGATTGCTCTGATATGTTGTAATGAGGATGTTTAATGTCTTCCATATATTTATTGATAACATCTGCACCAAATACAGCCTGCAAAGCTTCTATGTGGTCTTCGTTTATTTCATAATTATTTAATACAGCCCAATCAAAATAATACTTTAAAGCAACTGGATTTAAATTGCCAAATAACTTCCTCATTAAATCTATATAATGATCACTATAGGCATCTACTATGTTAAATACCAAATCTTCATCTTCTTTGGAAGACTTTGTGAAATATTCGGCAAGATAATTAGATACGGCTTCAATAATATAAGTGTTTTCACTTGTTCTAGCTTCGTCTAAGTAATTAAGAGCTTCTTGAGGAGGATTATTGTCATGAGTTATGTCTCTCATAACAATAGCCATGATATCATCCATAGATCGTTCAACAGCCTCTTTAATGTCAGGCGCTGACTGAACATCTTTGTCTTTTAAACTGAAGAACCTCATTCTCAATAAGTCTGTAAGCTCATCGCCTTCTTGACCTTCTAGATGATCTAGTATTTCATCAAATCCCCAGATAGGAACATATTCCAAGTCAAGCAAGTCCAATGTACTTAGGTTCTCTGTCTCATTTCCAATAGCTTGAACCTCATATATTTCATTAGCGTCTTCGTCAAAACAAATAGCTATTCTAGGATTGCCCCCTCTTCTAAGAACCATAAAGTCCTTTCCTTCTTTCAGGTGAATCTCTAGGCCTCCATCAGGTTGGTCTTCTTCTCTAGGCTGAGAAACACACCAATGACCACCGCAGGTCAAACTTAGCAACTCTTCTTTTTCTGTTTCAAATTCTTTTTCTAATTCTTCTCTTCCTTCCATCATCTCGTCGTATACAGAGTCGCTCACTCTGGCGTTTAAGTCTTCTTCGTCATGACCTAGTTTTTCGAGCATTTCCTGCAACTCGTCTAACCCCGATGACTCCAAATCTCTTTGCATAGATTCATATTGGTCTTCTTCAATATCATAGCCAGATAGTTTATGAGCAAATTCTTCTTCGCCCAAAGCTTTTCTGTCTTTATTGAGCCTTTCTTTCATAGTCTCAACTTCATCTAGTTTTTCACCAAGGATTTTTTCAACGAACTCTTTGTATTCTGTATTTACGCTTTCATAGTGTTGGTCATATAGCTCGTCATATCTAGGCGTTTCATACCATTCTTTCTTGTCAAGAGTGTCAAATTCTTCTTTTCTACCCTTGATGCCATTGCTATAAAAGTACCAGTCGCCACCAGTAGGAGTTCTTTCCATGTGCTTGACAGTGCCAACGGTTCCGTCTTGTCTGTAACCATTGAAGATTTTGTTTAAGTATTGAATTGCAACATCACGACCTTCTCGCTTCTTGATGTTCTTGACCTTTTGCCAGTTCTGGTCTTGCTTCATCCTTTGTTCGTATTTCTGTATCTCTTTGAATAGCAAAGTGCCGCCCTCAAGTCCTAATGACTGAGCCAGGGCATTAGCTGTTTTATTCATTTTTCCAGAATACCATCTACTCATTTAAACAATTCTCCAGGAGTAAGATCGTCATTTTCGTAATCAACATAGTAAGGACTACCTTCATATTCAGCCTTACCAAAAATAACGTTTATTACTTTTCTAACAAAATCAGGGTCTTTTTCTCCATAACTTTGATACAATGTTCGAATATAATGATTTACAACTTCGTTGAAAGTTGAATTAAAATTGCCAGTCCAATTAAGATCTCTAGCATACGGCCTGAACTCATTTAGTCTAGCAGACAACTCTTTTGTATTAAAAGGATGTTCATATATACTAAAGTTATAACCTTTAATAAAGTTTATTATTTCTGCATGCTTTTCCTTAAATTCTTTTAAAGCATTCATATAGTCTTGTTTCAAAGAGTTAATTTTTTGAATCATTTCTTGAATTTCAGGAGATTTCCTTTGCTCATAAGAAATAACAGAGGAAATTTGTCTGTACTCTCTCAAAGCCAATTCATGGGCATTAAATAATTCTTTATATCGATCACGAGCAAGATTGCGCTCAGGAACCATCTTCGTATATATAGTGGCAAATATATTGTCTATTTGAGGCTTATGATAAAGAAAATTATCTTTCAATTTTTGAGTCATGACATCTGTGGCTGTCTCTCCTATAAGCTTTACCAAACCAGCTTGACCTTTAACAAATATAGGCTCAATATTTAAAACATTGTCATGGTTAACATCTTCGTCTTTTATCTTTTTCTCTAAAGCAGATTTTATGTCTTCTTGTCTGTAAAAGTAATCATATAATTTTTTGAAATCTTCGCTTTTCCTTTCAAACAAAGAACCGTCTTGAATTTCTTTCAAAATCATCTGTTTGTATTTGGAATGTTCTTCAATGCCTCTAGAAGTAGAAGGATCCGTGCTAAACATAGCCTCTGGATTTGACTCTTGTAACGCAGTCTCAAGAATACCCGCAGCATTCTCTATAGTTGGATTCCCCACCATCCATTCAGGTAATTTTTCATTAATAATTTCTAAAACATTCTTAGTTTTTCCATACCAACTTCTTTTATTGAGTATGTTTGATTCTAATTCTCTTTTAAAAATATTATGACCCTCTGAGGCAATAAGCTGAGCTGTTATATTTACAATTTTTTCTTTAATAGGACTTTCTGTCATAAGATTTAATATGTCTTTATGATAAACGTTATGGCCAGTAAAAGAATATCTTCTAACAAAATCTTCATCTAAGCCCCTTGACATAACTCTCTTAACAATGTCCTTAACATAGTCTACGTCTAATAGTTTTTTTGGCAAAGAAGAAATAAACAATTGATTAATTTCATTCCCACCTCTCATAAAGGCATTCTCAATAATTTCGGCAGTTACTTCTTGTATCCAATCTTTATTAGCGATAAAGAAAGCCGCACAGTCACCTACAGCATGACAAAAGTTACTTAAAGTCATTCTCCCCGAACTAAGTATTTCTTTAAAAGCAGATATTAAATTAGGCCCCTCTATTCTTCTGGGAACCTTGCCTAAGGTGCGATAAGGATTCTTGCTAAGGACATTGATGAAATCTTGCATATTCATCCTGTCTTCCGCCAAACTAGACTCAATGTTATCAAATAATTTGTTAGATAATAACTGTTGCTGTTCTTCTGGCAGCTTGCCAGGATGAATTACGTAATGCAACGCATCGCTAGTTATGCCCGAAAGATAGCTAAGAGGCGAATGCTGAGCAATAGATGACCAACCCTCTAAAGCCTTCTTAGATAAATTAGAATCTCTTAATTTTTTATGTGCAATATCAAAAGCAATAACAGAAGAATAATCATCGTTCTCAATTGCCTTGTTCATAAAGCTCTTAACAGAATTTGTAAGCTCTTTGTCCTTTAAGTCTTTTAAGCCATCATAGATTTCAAGACTAGCTGCCATAGAAGTACTATCTATTCTAAAACTTTCTTGCAGTTTATTAACGCCTTTCTTAGATAATACTGTAACAAAATCATTTAACTGCGATTTAGCATCAATGGGAAGAGCATTAAAGTATTTAGATATTTCTTTGAATAAATCTATAATACTCTTTGCATTGTTGCCCCCAAGATAATAGTCTTGTTTAGACAAAAGGTCTATCCTGTCTTCTATTACCTTAAACCAGTAGGTAAACTTGTCTTTAAGCCCTGTAACATAAGCTTCTAATAATTCTGGATACATGCCTTCTGGCATAGAATCTTTAATATAACCCAGCTTGGACATCTCAGTTGATAAGTATGGAACTTCTGTCCCACCATACTCGTCTATTACTGGAAAATTAACTTGAGACCAATTATTAGTAGATAAGAATTCCTTAAGCTTAACAGTTAAATATTTATAGTCTTCAGGTAAATTTTCGGGCGAAAAATTCTCATACTGTCGCTTTTTATTAGCAATAGAATTAATGGTGTTGTCAATAATACCTATCTCATCGGAAAGCTCATCGCTTTCATCTTCACTAACTTTCTCTTCCCAATCTTCAAGCTGGAGAACTTCCCTATTCCGCTCGATAATGCCTAGCATCGGTATAACATCAGACACTCGCATAGAGCCATCATATATTTCTTTAAATTGGCCAGAAGCAAAATGATAAAGAGCATAAGGGTCTTCTCCCTTAGCAAAGAAGTAAATAGGACCCATGTTATTATATTCATTAAAATGAACCTCTTGAGAAATGCACCACTCAGTACCCTGAGATACCCAGTGAGCGCCATCAAAATTCTTTATCTTAAATAAAGAAAATCCATCCTGAGAATCAATCTTTTCTAAACCACCCTGCCTCTTCTTCCTTTTCTCTTCTCTAACGCCGCCTCTTTCTTTAAAAGGCTCTAAAGCCATAGCTAATGCTGAGTAACTCTTGAAGCCATTAATGTCTTTTTGAGTAAATTCAGGGCGATTCTTGACTCTTTCAAATAGATTAAGAGACTCACTCAATTTCTCGTCATCTTCACCTAGTCTAAAGGCATGTTTGTCATTAGATAATAATCTACATATCCATACGGCATATTTAGGACTAATACTTATCGCCCAACGAACAATTAGTTCCCATTCTTCCTGAGAATAAATCTTGGGCCTCTGCTTCAATAGAAAAGCCTCTTTGCCCGCCTCTTTAATTATCTTATACCAATTACCCATCTATTTGCCTTGTACTCTCGATTTTCTATTTTTTTTGGCCCCTTTAACTGCCTTTCGCCAACGATTTATTTTTTTTTCTAACCCCAACCCCCATTTAAACGCCATTAGAGGGGTTTTTATTTTTTTTTTGACACCCTAATAAAAATTTCGGCGCAACTCATTTCAAATTTTATGTTACACCAGCGCAACCCATTCCAAATCCTATATTACAACAGAGCAACTCACTAATCAATTCTTATACCAACCACTATGATTTGCCTGCCTTTGAACGTCATTCAAAGGAATTACAGGACCATTATTAATGTCAACTTCAGGAGCCTGAGGTAAACCCTCAATAGCCGATGGACTGCCCTGCAAATTAACAGGACCAATCTTGTCCCAACGATTCTGATAGTGCAACATACTAGCCTCTGCACCCTTCTCTCTTGCAAGAGCCATAGCACCCTGAACCTCAGGGAAAGACTTTAAAACACTAATCAGTTCAGGAGACAGCCCAGCATCAGTAAGCTCGTGAGTAATAAAATATAACAATTGCATGGCGCTACTAACATCATCTCTATGAGGAGACTTGGGTATGGCCCTGTACTTAAGCAATATAATAGTGCAGAAGTTACGAGCTAATTCGTATGACAGGTTAGGATACAACTCCTTAGCCTTCTCCCATAATTGGTTTACTAAAAAGATGTCCCTGTTCTCAACAGGATTAAAGTCCATTCTGTTAAAAATAAGAGTCTTAACTCTGTCAAAATTACCTTGATGTAGAGCCCCCTCTCCCCATAGACCCTTAGAAAGGAAGTCCTCTTGTGCCTCTGGAGAATCTTGTACAAGACCCTGCTCCTTTAAATACTGGTCTACATATGAAGCGCCCTTGTCACCCATTAGTAGTTTGATCTCAGGAATAACACTATAAATGATTTCACCCTTATCGGAAGCCATACCCAGACCGTCAAAGAACTCGTCTAAAAGTTCATACTCGCTGCCCGCTAAAAATATTTTTAATCCCTCTACAATGTGAGGAAGGTATCCGTGACGCTTAAGAATACCTAACCCAAAAGATAACCATCCAGTAATGTTGTGTAGATACACATTAGTCTTCCCTACTTTAATGTAGTCCTTGTCCTCGCCTAATCCCTTTAATAGAGAAGCCCTAAGAGGTTGTGACCATTCGCTCTCGTCTCCCTTAATAAGGTCTTCTAAAGATGCATCATCATGAAAAATCATCTCTCTTAGGCTTGATCCGCTCCCTTCAAGCTCGCGGATCATAGGAGCAGTAAGTTCTTCATCTTCCATTTCCGCCAAAATTTCTTTTAGATCATCTTTCATTTCTTTAGGATCATGTGTTCCTGTGGCCTCCATAAGACCACCAAGAACCTCGTCCGCTTCTAACATAGGAACATCTAACAAGTCAATCACATCTCTAGCGTCTATGTTAGAAATCTTATTCTGTACGCCTTGTACCTCAGCAACCATTCCTCCTTCAGTATATCTAATGGCAACCCTAGGATCTCCATCTCTTCTCAAGATTAAAAATGAGTCTCCTTGTGATATAAATTCACCTAGATGACCTCCTCCTGGAGAAATGCACCAATGACCTCCACAAGTAATCTTATGGTATTGCTCTTCTACATCTCTATCTAATTGTTCTCTTAAACCGTCTGTGTATTCTTCTCTAATTTCATCTTTAACTTGCTCTTCATACTCTGACATGTCGCTAATTATAGTATCCGCACTAACATCTCCAAAATTCTTAATTAGCCATTCATGTAATTCATTGTCTTCCTCTTTCCATTCAAGCTTATTAACATATTCTTCCATCTTGCTTTCTAAATCTTCTATCTTAGTAAGTCTTTTTTCATATTTCTTCTTTATAGGTATGAGCTGGCTTTCTAAGTCATGGAACTCGAAATGCATTTGTTCACCAGCATGTTCTTTTAGTCTTGACTGAATACTTTCTAGACCTTCTTCGAGTTTTGTCTTAATGTTTGTGAATTTTTCCCATACATAGTTATCTAGCATGTCACGCAAAAGCTCTGTCATTTTTTCATTATATCTGCTATTATCATCATAGAACAAGTATTCATCTATACTTTCGCTTCCACTCTCAGATAATTCATAGTAATCCTGACTGTCTCCAAAGCTATACCAGTCACCGCCTGTATTGCTTCTACCCTCATA
>Ga0181590_10001999_pt1 | contig 17138 bp, 14 predicted proteins | sample 071ome_34_FD_132446 | JGI IMG/M metagenome (GOLD analysis project Ga0181590, IMG submission 132446) | Coastal salt marsh microbial communities from the Groves Creek Marsh, Skidaway Island, Georgia - 071411BT metaG (megahit assembly) | ecosystem: Environmental > Aquatic > Marine > Intertidal...
AAGATGAGGAAGAGGAACAAAAGGAAGAGGAAGAAGAAGAAGAATTAATAGAAATTGAATATGAAGATAAATCATATTTTATACAAGATAAAGAGAATGGGAATGTTTATGAATATAAAGAAAATGGTGATGTAGGAAAATTAATTGGAAAAATGGGAAAAGATGATGAGATAGTATTTTTATAAAAATTTTATCGTAGTATATGATAATATATAATGGCATTTAAAGAGATATGTACACCATCGTTGATATATTTAATATTTTCATTTATTCATATAGTGATGGATGTGAGTAATGGAATGTTTAACTCGGCTTTATTAAAGTTTTTTATATCTATAATATTAACGTTGTTATTGAATTATTTATGTGATTCAGGAATGTATATTATATCGTGGATTATTGTATTTGTTCCGTTTGTATTAATGTCTGTAATAACATCGATGTTATTATTAGGAATATCTACAAAATCATATGGAGATAATATTAATATAATTGGATTAAATAGTGATCAACGAAAAAGTGAAGATGATATAAGAAAACAACTATTAAGAGAAAGAACTAATCATGATAAAAATACTGAAATGATGTCTGTATTACCAACCGAAATTGATAATGTAAATACCTCAACAGAAAGTGTAATAAATAATAATAATAATATATCAAACTCAAATCAAGAAATAAATAAAGAAATAAAATGTGATAAAAATGAAAAGAAAGGTGGAAGTTTTTTTACAGATTTTTTATTAAATGATGAAACAAAGATAGATAGTTGTGATAAAAATGAAATAAGTAATTTTGCCAATATAAGTGATAATAATAAAATAATGATTGAAAATCCAAGTCAATTAAAATATAAATTAAAAAATGATGAGGTATTTAAAAAAACATTCGAGATATTACCGAGTGTATCACATGAATGTAAAGATAAAAGAAAATTGTTTATAATATAAGTAATTTAAATACATATCTATATTATAGAATATTAGTAATGGTATCTATTGATGAGAATCATATGGTAGAAAAAATAAATAATAACAATATATATACTCAAATGGATGAAGATAAAATAGGATTTAATAAAACGTATGATATATGGGGTTTATATATTCATTTACCATATGATAATGATTGGAGTGTTGATAGTTACAAATTATTAATGAATATTGATACAATTGAAGATGCTGTATCTATTATAGAATATATACCGGAGTATATGGTTATAAATAGTATGGTGTTTATGATGAGAAAACATGTTAAACCTTTATGGGAGGATGAACATAATAAAAATGGTGGAAGTTTCTCATATAAAATAAAGAATGAAGATATATATAAGATATGGAAGAGAATATCCTATTTATTGATTACAGAGAGAATTAATGAAGATGATGAAATAATGGAATATATAAATGGTATATCTATTTCACCAAAAAAACAGTTTTGTATTTTAAAAATATGGATGAAAGATTGTAAACATATATCTACTGATATATTTAAGGATTCATTAGATTTTTTGGACCATGATCATTCCATTTTTAAGCGTCATATAGAATAAAAATAATAATATATGATTAAATTAAAATAAAAAGATGAGTAGATATTCATTGAAAAATAAAAGAACAAAGAGAATAAAGAAACATAATTCTACAAAAAGAAACAAAGGAAAATATACACGAAAGTATACTACTTCATATAAACATAATACAAGAAGTTATAAAAAAAAAAGAAGAAATAAATCAGGTGGGTTCAGACCTTTTATGAATTTGTTTAATAATAAGCCTAATAATAGTGCATATTTAAATTCATCAATAAAACCAAAACAAAAAGGATTTTTTGGAATTGGTAATATTTTTAAAGGAAATAATAATAATAATAATAATAATGTTAAAAAAGAAAAATTAATTGATTGTAAAAAATGTAAGATAGAATGTAATATATCAAACTCATCAAATAATACATTATCAAATAATACATTATCAAATAAAACAAGTTCAAATAAAACAACTTTAAATAAAACAACTTTAAATCAAAATTGAATTAAATAATTATTATAAATAGTATAATATGATTAATATGAATAAATTGTATACTAAAACAACAATTTATAAATATATTCAGATAATATGTATAAATATATTATTATTATCTGAATATGGTGTTTTTGGAGCAGTGGTAGTTCCAGTAAATAGAATGAATATTGAAAACAAAATGAAATTAGATAGAAAAACTATAAAAAATATAAAACGAGGTGTAACACTTGGAACATCTTTTGGTGCGTCTTTATCAGCGTCAATACCATTGATGGGTGATATTATAAAATTACCAAATGAAATTGATGTTATGAAGAGTAAATTAGGTCATAAATTAGATATGTCTCATGAAATTATAGAACATCCGTCAGATGTGATAGAACATACTGATATAAATAATATAGGAGAAATGTGGAGTTATTCTACTTTTTTAAAAAATATTAATGAAGATAATATATTAGGAGTATCGGTTAGTCAAGATGGTAAATGTGCGTATGTTATTGAAAATAATGATAATTTGATAGATACATTAATACAAAAATTTGATAATATACAATATATACAACATACAGATGATATATATAATATAATACCAGCAGATTCTATACATAAAGTAATAACATTACCACTACATATTAATGAATTAATTGATAAATTAGTTGAATATAATATAAATTTTGATATAGTCGTTAAATAATTTTTATAATAATCAACAAATATTATAAAATAATTTTAATCTCTCTATATTAATATAAATATAATAATATGCCTGAAAAAATACCGGCAGTTGGTTCTCGTATTCTCGTGTATAGAGGTAAAGCAAAACATACTCCTGGTGGATTAAAAAAGAAGGATTTAGTTAGAAATAAACATGGAAGAATTGTTTCACGTAAAAAACAATCGTTGGCACGTAAGCAAAAACATCTGGGTAGTAATTTAGCTAGAAAAGGAAGTAAAGTTTTCGGTCCAAATAAAAATGGTTCAAATCGTAAATCAAGAAAAAAAGAAAATAAAAAGAATAAAACAAGGAGAAGAGGTAGACGTTAAAATAATTATTTTATACAAATTTAATAATATATTATCAATATACTAATTTAATAATATATTATGATTCATAAATATATGATAATAACTAATAAATAAATAAATAAACAAATAAATAAATAAACAAATAAATAAATAAATAAATAAATAAATAAATAAAATTCTGATTCTTAAAAAAAGGTTTAAAGAAAAATGTAATTTTAGTATAATGAGTACACTAGAAGACGAGGATAATGTATTATTAATAAAGACAGTTCAAATAGCACCGTTTAGAACACTTATGACTGCGTTAAAAGACATATTAGTTGAAACCAATATTACATTTCAAGAAGATGGAATAAGAATTATAAATATGGATAAATCACATACAATATTGGTTCATTTACATTTAGATGCAAGTAATTTTGAGCATTATTATTGTAAATTTCCAAAAATTATTATTGGTGTAAATATGTTTCATATGTTTAAATTAATTAATTCAATTGATAATGATGATACGTTGACTTTTTTTATTGAAAATGACCATTATTCGGATGGTGTTGTAAAATTTCTTGGTATGAAATTTGAAAATGGTAATATTATGCAATGTAAAACACAATATTTACGTTTAATTGAACCTGATACAGAAGAATTGGATGTTCCTGATGTCGTATTTTCATCTATTATAAATATTCCATCATCTGATTTCCAAAAAATTATAAGAGATATGTCATCTCTATCGGATAGATTAGAAATAAAATGTGTTGGTGATGAACTTATATTTAGTCTTGTTGGTCCATTCGCAAAAGTACAAATTCGACGTTCGGAAAGTAGTGGAAATATGGAATATATACAAAAACAAGAATGTACGAAAGTTATACAAGGTGAATTTCCGTTGAAATATCTTAGTTATTTTATAAAGTGTACTAATTTATGTAATTCAATTGAACTCATGTTGGAAAATGATTTACCATTAATAGTGAAATATAATGTAGCATCACTTGGAGAGATAAAACTTTGTTTAGCATCATTACCTAGTTCGACTGAATAATCATGTTTTATAATTGTATTTTATATGTTATTTATAGTTATTTATAGTTATAACTATATCTCTAATTATAATTTATCTATATTTATGTTTGGAGAGATATTTCAATAATTGGGTTTTATTCATCGAGTTTCTATAATTTGGATTAGTAGCTTTTAACTTTTCTTTTTTTGATTTGTTTTCTATGTATTCATCAGGTGAACGTCGTGGAATACTTATTCGATCTTGTATTAATTGATTTGCAATCCTTTTCTTCTGAATACATATACTTTCTTCTTTATGTTCTATCAAATATTCATATTCGTAAAAATATATAGAATCTGTATAAAATAACCTATTCGGTAAATAAAAATGATTTATATCATAAAATATTTCTTTTGTTTTTTTACATCGATTAAAAGTAAAATCTTCCGTATATTCTATTTCTAATGGTTTACGAACACTACGACCATATCCAAAAGCATTTGAATTTTCACTTCCTAATAAACGAACTAATTCTGCATCGACTCTAATAATATCATAACATGGTTCATTTTCTTTCAATAATGATTTATTTTTATGACCCCATTGAATAGCACAATATTTATATATTGATTGATTATATACAATAGCAATACATACATCTTTTATTGCTATCATATGTAACGCAATATATGATTCGTTATTTATTTTTATAATTTCAAAATCCATATTATTATCATCGGTATCTTTATATAATTTACCCCATGTAATAATCTCTCCATGTTCCATTAATGTAATATCATTTTGTTTTCTTTTCATACCAGCAAACATTCTTTTATTGGATACAATTGTATGAAAATAATGATTATTTGTTCGTAAATATTCTATAAAACGAATATAACCTTCTGATGAAAATATTTGTTGTGGTAATAATCGATTTAATTCATGTAAATGTGTAAATAATATTTTATAATTATATGTATTATTTTCAATTGATCCATTTACAATTAAAAATACATATCCAAATGAACTAGTACATATTGATTGAATACCATAATTTTTAATACTCATACGAACATCTAAATTTCTTTTGTATATTGAAAAATACAATGAAGATAAAGCCATTTTATTTAATTTATTTAATTTCATTACATAATATTTAGATGTAATGTCGTCATAATTTGTTATAATATTATATATATTGTAAATATGACATTCATTATTTTTATCAAAAATAAATAGAAATCTATTATCTGAATATATTGTTTCGATATTATTTTTAATTTTTTGATAAATTGGATCGTTTATTATAAATTCTCTTAATAAATCAACTGATATATTTGGATATATAGAAGGTTTATCTGTTAATTTCAAAAAATGCATATTATTGGATGAATCTAATGCTATAAACATATTATATATGGAATAAACACAATTAAAAGACATATCTTTTATTATATTTTCTGTATTGAAATCACCATACATATATAAATTTCTATTTTCACTATTAATAAATACAAAAATAGATTCTGATAATGCATATTGATATATTTTATTGAATCTTGTCTCATTTAATGTATAATTATATGGATCTAATCTATTTGGATCTAATGACCATGATTGGATATATCCAGTATTTACAAAATCGACACCCACTTTATTTTTAGATATATTACCTTTTGAATTAATTAAAAAATAATTTTGTTCGTTGGTTATATAAATAGCATCTTTTTTTATCGCAAACTTATATTCTTTTGGAAATGGCATTAAATAATTAATTTTATTATCGTTGATACGATCTTGTATTTGACTATTATTTGTACTTGTATTACCCATATCAATATACATATCCCAAAAAACCTCAATACGATACATATATTTTTTATATCCATCTAAAACAATATTTCCATTATCATAATTGTTTGTATAATATTTATGAATATTTATATTATCATTACTATTATGTATGTATTGTAAATTAATATCACCCATTTTATTATAAAATAAATATATTATAAAATTGAAATAAAAAGATACTCATATTAATTATATATATTTTGTATTCATAGTCGAAATTATGAGTAAAACCTTGAAAAATGAAGTTTCTAATGAAATTCTTTCTAAAAAGTATCAGAAAAAAACAGATAGAGAGCATATATTGGATGCCCCAGATACATATATTGGTTCTATCGAAAAAGATAAAGAAGAAGGATGGATATTTCATAAGGATATAAAAATGGAATATCGTCCATATGAAATGATACCAGGATTTTACAAATGTTTTGATGAAGGTATAGTAAATGCTCGTGATCACTATATCCGTATGAATACACAAATAGAAACAGATAAAACAAAATCACCAGATAAAAAAAATTATCCAGTTACTTCTATTCAAGTTACTATTGATAAAGAAACAGGTATGATATCTATATATAATGATGGAAATGGTATTGATGTAATTAAACATCCAGAACATGATATATGGATACCTGAAATGATATTTGGTCATTTACGTACATCTACAAATTATGATAAAAATGAAAAAAAAATTGTAGGTGGTAAGAATGGTTTTGGATTTAAATTAGTGTTAATATATTCGTCATGGGGTAAAATAGAAACAATTGACCATGAAAGAGGGTTAAAATATGTTCAAGAATTTAAAGAAAATTTATCTGTGATAGAAAAGCCAAAAATAACAAAATCAAAGGCAAAACCATATACAAGAGTATCATGGATTCCTGATTACAAACGATTTCAAATGAATGGTATAACAGATGATATGGAGAATATTTTGATAAAAAGAATATATGATATAGCAGGTGTTACCGATTCTTCTATTAAAGTGAAATATAATGACGTATCATGTGGAATTAAATCATTTGAACAATATGTAAATTTATATGTGGGTGATAAAACGGCTACCAAAAGAATATATGAAAAGTCTAATGAGCGATGGGAATATGCTGTATGTGTATCACCTTTTGATGAATTTCGTCAAGTTTCCTTCGTAAATGGTATTCATACGAGTAAAGGTGGAAAACATGTAGAATATATATTACAACAATTAACAAAAAAAATAGTAGAATATATAGAAAAAAAGAAGAAAGTAAAAGTAAAATCATCAACAATCAAAGAACAATTGATGATATTTGTAAATTGTGTAATAGAAAATCCTAGTTTTGATAGTCAGACAAAAGATACTTTAAATACATCATCTACAAAATTTGGTTCAACATGTAAAATAAGTGATAAATTTGTAGAAAAAGTAGCTAAATTGGGAATTATGGAACAGGCTATATCATTACATCAAGTTAAAGAAAATAAGGATACAAAAAAGACTGATGGTAAAAAAACAAAGACAATATATGGAATTCCTAAATTGATAGATGCAAATTATGCAGGAACATCTAAATCTTCTGAATGCGTATTAATATTATGTGAAGGGGATTCAGCTAAATCTGGTATTGTATCAGGATTATCAAAAGAAGACAGAAATACTATTGGTGTTTATCCATTGAAAGGTAAACTGATGAATATTCGTGATGTAACTAAAGGAAAAATTCATGAAAACAAAGAAATTGTTGATATTAAAAAAATTATGGGATTGGAGAGTAATAAAGTATATAAACATACAGAAGATATAAAAAAAAGTCTTCGTTATGGTAAAATATTAATATTAACAGATCAAGATTTAGATGGTGTTCATATTAAAGGTCTTTGTTTAAATATGTTTGATTGTGAATGGGGTTCCTTAGTGAAAGAAGATAATTTTATAGGATTTATGAATACACCTATATTAAAAGTTAAAAAAGGAACAACCGAAAAATCATTTTATAATGAACAAGACTATACTACATGGAAACAACAAAATAATGATGGTAAAGGTTGGACAACTAAATATTACAAAGGATTGGGTACAAGTACATCGAAAGAATTCAAAGAATATTTTAAAAATAAGAAATATATATATTTTCAATATAATGAAGATACACCAAACGCATTAGATAAAGTATTTAGAAAAACACGAAGTGAAGATCGGAAGGGATGGTTAAAGGAATATAATAAGAATGAAGTATTAAATGTAAAGAAGAATCAAATAACTCATTCAGAATTCATTGATAAAGAATTTATTCATTTCTCCAAATATGATTGTGAAAGAAGTATTCCAAATATTATGGATGGTTTAAAAACAAGTCTTCGTAAAATTCTATATTGTGCTTTTAAACGTAATCTTACAAAAGAAATTAAAGTTGCTCAATTTGGTGGTTATGTTTCAGAACATTCAGGATATCATCATGGTGAAATGAGTTTAATGCAATCGATTGTAGGTATGGCACAAGATTTTGTAGGTTCAAATAATATTAATATATTACAACCAAATGGTCAATTTGGAACAAGATTACAAGGTGGAACAGATAGTGCTTCTGAAAGATATATATTTACACAATTAGCATCAATTACAAGATATATATATAGAAAAGAAGATGATCCTATATTAAATTATCTATATGATGATGGTGATAAAGTTGAACCTGAATTTTATGTTCCTATTATACCCATGATTTTAGTAAATGGTAGTATTGGTATTGGAACTGGATTTAGTACAAATATTCCATGTTATAATCCGATTCAAATTATAGATTATTTGACCTCAAAATTATTGACTGAAAAGGTATTAAATTCAAATACAACCTCTAATGTGGTGACTATACAAAATAATAATTATGATGATGAATTAATGTTATGGTATAGAGGGTTTAAAGGTGAAATTTTCAAATTTGATAATCATATCTATATAATTAAGGGTAAATATATGATAGTTGATGAAAAGAAAGAAATTATTCATATTACAGAATTACCAGTTGGGACATGGATTGAAAATTATAAAATATATATAGAAAAATGTATGAATCAATCTGGTAATAAAAAGACCAATATATTTATTAAAGAATATAGTGATCAAAGCACAGATACAAATGTAGATATTACAATAACATTGGTAAAGGGAACTATACAAAAATATATCAATAAAAAGGGTGAATATGGATGTAATGGATTAGATAAATTATTACAAATGTATAATGTAAAAAGAACAACAAATATGCATATGTTTGACGATAAACAACAATTAAAAAAATACACAGAACCAGAAATGATGATAGATACATATATAGATGTTCGTAAACTATATTATAGTAAACGTAAAAATTATCAATTAGAGCATCTTAAAAGAGAAGTTGTATTATTATCAAACAAAGCAAGATTTATATTAGAACAATGTAATGATACATTAGATTTACGTAAAAAGAAAAAGGATGTTGTTATTGATTTATTAAAGAAAAAGAAATATGATATTATAGATGGTGATAAAGAATATAAATATTTGAGGAGTATGCCTATTGATAGTGTTATAGAAGAAAATGTAAATGAATTGTTAAAACAAAAAGAAGGTAAAGAAAGTGAATATAATGAATTGAAAAATACAACAGAAATAGATATATGGTTGAATGAATTAGAAGAACTAAAAACTGAATTAAAAAAAAATAAATTATATAATTAATGAATTTTAAGAACTAATAAATGAATTTGAAGAACTAATAAATGAATTTGAAGAACTAATAAATGAATTTAAAAAATAAAATAAAAAATAAACTAGATTATATATATAACTTAATTTATTTTTTATGTAGATAGATATATTGTTTATTGTTTATTGTTTATATGTTAAAACCATGGTTTTAGTTCTAATTGTTTATTTCCTTTTAAAGAATTTACAGTAGGATTATCTGGTGGAGTAGGTAATGTACTTGCATCTCGTATATATTTTTCATATGAAATAACATTATTAAATACATTATGAATACAATGATCCAATACAATATTATTAAGATAGACGATCTCTTCTTTTATTTTTTTAGGAACATGTCTAGCATAATTTAAAAACATTGTTCTCATGATTATTTTTAGATTTGTTTCATCTTGTTCTTCTATTATATATTTGTTATTTGATTTTTTATATACACCTGCACGAATACCATTTTGTAATATTTGTATATTTTCACCAGAGAAGAATAATTTAGATAAAGTGGTATTTGTTTTTAAACCAGTAAGTGCTTCTGAGTATCCATTAATTTGATTTGAAGATGGAACACTTGTATCATACATATCAAATGATTTACATGGTTTCATATATTGAAGATCTATCCGTCCATTATTATAAATGATTTTATTATCTTTATAGGTATATCTATCTTGAAAAAACATTGTTTATTATCTTCTTATTAAAACATAGATAGAAAAAAATTAATTCTATAACAAATATAAACAAAGCATATAATGTCGGTTGCGGCTGATCTTGGTTCATCGCAGCAAAAAATGCAAGGATTTTTATTAAAATTTTATGCAATAAAGGAAGTTATACAGAGGATATTTATACCACCAACTTTTCAAAAAATTATTATTATAATTGGTATTGTTATAACTATTGTATCTATTATACTTATATCAATGGCATATCATACATTAAATAAAAGAAGAAATCACCCACCAGACATTGCTACATGTCCTGATTATTACACATTAGAATCAATAGACGGTGAAAAGGTTACATGTAAATTTATTAAAGCTAATGTAATAGGAACAAATACAGGTAATTTTGGTGAGGATTATAGTAATGGTGTAAGTAATTTTTCTTATGATAAAGGAGATCTTATTATTAATCCAGGAATATTAAAAAAGAAAGCATTAAATAATAATATTGTATGGGATGGAATTACAAATGATGAAAATTTATAATATAAATCTTAGGAATATATGAATATATAATTCTAATATATTATATATACATATATGGTAAAAACATTGAAAAATAAAAATAAAACATTGAAAAATAAAAATAAAACATTGAAAAATAAAAATAAAACATTGAAAAATAAACAACATTATGATAAACCTAAAATATTTAATGTTAATGGGGTATCTATTTTTTATGTAAAAACAAATTTAGATATATTACGTGTAGATGGATATGTCAGAACAGGTTATTATACAGAAAATATTAATAATTTAGGAATAAATCATTTATTAGAGCATTTAATGGTTAATTCATATGATAAATGTAATGAATCATGTATTAATTATTTTAATTCATTAGGTCATATAATAAATGGTCATACTCGTGAATTTTTTGTAAAATATGTAAATAATAATATATTAGATAATAAATCAAATAAAGAATCGTTAGAATATATTGTTCATTCATTATTAAAACCAAAAAAACATATTTGGAAGAATATTTTGAAAAGAGAAAAAAATGCAGTTATTCAAGAATTAAAAACATTATTAAATGTATCAAACTTAAAATTTATAAATGAACAAAATAGAATTTTATATATTAACCAAGGATTACAACATATAGATAATATGTATGCTCAAATAAGAAAGTTGAAGGACATAAACATAGATATGTTATATAAATATTATAACGAATATTATTCACGAAATAATATATGTATTTCTATTATAGGTAATATTAATTATGAATCGTTAGTAAAATTATTAAAATCAGTAATTACTAAACCAACAAAGTCTGAATCATATAATATGATGAAAACATTTTTTAGTTCAGATAATTATTCTTCTTGTATAATCTCTCCACAACTACAAAATGGATGTGTGTATTATATTCCAAATAATAATTCCAGTTTAATAGAAAATGATATAAAAAATAAAAATAAAAATAAAAATAAAAATAAAAATAAGATAAATAAAAATGTTAGAATAGATTTTGTTTTTTTTAATAAACTAATGTATCATAAAAGTATACAAGTGTATGTTAATGTAATATTGTTATATATAAAACGTATATTATTTAATGAACTTAGAACGAAATCAAAATATATATACTCAATATATACAACCCCTATATATACTTCTAATAATATACAGATACGAATAAAAACATTTTGTGAACCAGCAAATGCAAAAAAAGTATATAATAAGATAGTTATATTAATTAATGACCTTATTAAAAATGGATTTGATATAAAATTATTACAATCTGTAACAAATATTATAAGAATGTCATATTATAGAAAACAATATAAGAATAATATAGAATTAAATACATTTTATGAAAATGAAATAATACATCATATGGGTATTGATAAAAACAATGATATAATGACACCTTATGATATTCGTAATTGTATAGATCAATTTAAAATAGAATCAAAAGGTGAAATATATTCTTATTTATGTAAATTATTTAATACACAAGTTATGTTTTATCAATATGATTATCCTATTTTTGATTAAATATTATTTCAATATAAATATATTTTGTACATATCTTGAAATAATAGTATATTTTGTATAATAAACTTAAATGTATACAATCATAAAAACGTAATAGAAATATATGAATGATTTAAATACTAATAATAATAATAATAATAATAATAATGAAACATTAAAAGTGAATGATTCAAATAATATTATATTAGATAATGAGTATGTTAAACAATGTGATTCTTTTTTAAAACAATTTGAAACAAATAAAATAGATAAAAACTTCAAAAAGGGATTATATATATATGGAGATTATGGTATTGGTAAGACAACATTCATAAAATCATATTTAAAAATGAAAAATTATGAAGTAATTTATATTGATTATATTAATGATGAAATAAAAAAAAATATAGAACAAATTGTAAATAATCAGATATCATCAACATGTATTATGTCACATTTTATAAATAAAAAACGACTAATTGTAGTAATAGATGATATATATCAATTGAATATATGTGATAAAAATAATATATTATCCATAGTTAAATGTTTAAGAGTTAAGAAAAAAATAAAAGAAGGAGTTATTATAAATAATATACCTATTATATGTATAAATCAATATCATGTTGATAAAAAAATAAAGGAACTATTGAAAATATGTTATACACTTGAAATGAAGCCATTATCTAATAAAAATATAGAGGAAATAATATGTAAATTATTTCATGATAATTATATATTTAAAACATGGAGAGATAAATCAAATGATACTGAATATAAAAAAATCATGTATTCGTTATTTTCTAAATATAATGGAAATATACACAAAATAAAAAATGAAATAGAAAGTGTATGTATAATATATTCAAATAAGTATCCAGTAATAAATACACACAATAATACTATATTCTTAAATGATATTAATTCATATATATATGATATAACTAAACATGATATTACACATATAGATAATTCTATTCGTGATATAGTTTATATATTATTAAATAAACATATAGATATTAAAAAACATGAACAAATATTAAATGATACAGATAGAACTAGTGTATCATTATTATTTCATGAAAATATGATAGATCATTTAAAATCGAATGTTTCTGATAATATATTACACTATAATACGTTACTAGATAACATTGTATTTGCTGATTATATAGATAGGATAACTTTTCAAAAACAATTATGGATATTGAATGAAAGTAGTTCTATTATAAAAAATATAATAAATAATAGAAATCTTATAAAATTTAAAAAAAATAATATTAATTCAAAAAATAATATGAAAGAATATAATCTATCAACAATAGATATAGAAAATGAGGTTAGATTTACTAAAATACTTACAAAATATTCAAGTGAATATAATAATTATACATTTATTTCTATGATGTGTTTTAAATTATTAATGGATGAAAAAGATATTATGTATTTATTTCGTTATATTGATAAAAATGATTTATTAAAAAATATTAGTTATGAAAGAATAAGTCATGCTAATATATCTATATTAGATATAAAACGAGTTATACGTATTATACATCATCATATGGGTATTGATGAAAACACATAAACTATACACTTTTTTGTTAATTTAATAATAATATAACACTATAATTATATATTTACATAATCACATTATGATAGATAATTCTACATTTAATTTTAATGTGCAATCAACTACAAATAAAGTAGATCATCATAAACGAATAAAATTACATTGTAGTGATAAAGATAATCAATTACATGAAAGATTATACGAAAAACAATTAGAAAGTGAGAAATATCTTCAAGATAATCCAGAAAGTTGTATATTTTATAGGAACCATTCTTATTTGAATAGACATAATAATAAAATAAGTATAATGTCAAAAAACATTATAAATCCAAGAGTTACAAAATGTGGTATTCCTATTAAACCCAGTACAGAGAATACTTCTACTATTGAACCTTTAAAATCCAGAAAAAAATATATTACTAATAAACTTCAAAGAATGAAACGTGTATAATTTATATAATTAATATAATTCATATAATTAATATAATTATAATGGTTTCATAATAAAAAAATAAATGAATATAAGATATAATAAATAGAATATAAAAATGGGAGGTGGATTATTGAATATATTATCATATGGTTCAAGTAATATATTAATATATGGAAATCCAAAAAGAAATATATTTAATATGACTTATAAAACTATTCAAAATTTTGGTATGCAACGTATACGTTTAGATACAGAAGGAACCAATCATTTAAATCTTACAACAGAATCAAAACATACATTTAAAATAAAACGACATGGTGATTTAATAGGTGAATGTTTTTTAGTTGTTAACTTACCTGATGTATGGAGTCCTGTTGTAAAAAAAGTTATAGATAGAAATATATATAATGATGTTAAAACAAGGAATGATTCATTAACATTTAATTATAGAAGTAATGATGGTAAATATGAAAAATGGGTAGAAACAGGATTTAAATGGATTAAAGAATTAGGAACAAATATGATTAAAGAAATTTCAGTTGAAGCAGGAGGACATATATTAGCATCATATACTGGTGAATATTTTTCATGTGTTCAACATCGTGATAAAGCAAATAAAATAGAATTATGGAATGAAATGACTGGTAATGTAAAAGAATTATATGATCCAGCAAATGCTTTTAATCGTAATGGTTATTATCCTAATGTAATAGGTAGTAGTAAAGGTGTTATAGATATAGTTCCATCTATAAGAGGTAGAAAATTATATATACCATTAGATATGTGGTTTACAAGAAATATAGGATTATCATTACCTTTAATTGCTATCCAATATACAGAAGTAAATATTCACGTTACATTACGTCCTATGAATGAGTTATTTTTATTAAGAGATATAGATGATTATGAACATGATTTTTCATATAAGAAACCGGATACAAGTAAATCATGGACAGATTTAAAATATTATTTACGAAAACCTTCAAATAATACGGGTGAATTAACGAGTGAAAATTATGCGGATTTACCTCTATCACAATTATGGAATGAAGATATACATATTATAAGTACTTATTATTTTTTAGATGAAGAGCTTCGAAATAAAATCGCAAAACAAAGTCATAGTTATTTAATAGACGATTTATATATACATGAATATCAAAATATAGTAAATAGTAATGTAGTAAAGGTGAATTCTATGGGATTAGTTTCATCTTATATGTTTAGATTTAGACGAAGTGATGCTCCTTTTATTAATGATTGGTCAAATTATACAAATTGGTTATTTGAAAATAAACCTTATGATATAGAGGATATAAGAGGTAGTAATAATGATACAAGTGAAGAATATTGTTATAGTAAACATTTGAATGATGGGAGTGGAAATATATTATTATTAAATGAGAATATATTGAAGAATATGTCTATTGTATTAGATGGTAAAAATAGAGAGGATGAATTGGATGCAGGTATATATAATTATATAGAACCCTATACAAAGACATTATTTAATGGTAAGAAGGGTTTATATATATATAGTTTTGCAAATAAAATTAATTCACGTGAATATCAACCACATGGAGGAATGAATTTTGATAAATTTACAAATGTTCATTTTATGTTGAATACAATAGATGTTCCAAGAAATCCAAATGTAAAATTTGATATATGTGATGAAGAAGGAAATCCAATAGGTTCAAGTAAAAGAAATTATGAAGTATATGAGTATACTTTTGATATGAGTATATTTGAAGAGAGATATAATGTGATTAATATTGAATCCGGAACAATAGGTATGTTATTTGCAAGATAAATAATTATAATATGATATAATATTACATGTACATCATATTATAATTTAATTTAATTTAATTTAATGTAAATATTTTTATAATGATTATAATTTTTATAATGATTATAATATAATATGGAAAAGGAACAAGATTATCTTATGAAATTGTTATACATACCATTAGGTACATTTATTTCATTACTAATGGTAAGTGGTATTATAGGAAGTATAAATCATCTCTCCAAGACATCAGGTTTAAAAGATGAATATGATAGAGATTTACCATTACATAAATTGTTACGTTATGATAAAAATAGTTATCCATATAAATGTGAAAATGATAAAAGTATAGTAACTGAATATTTAAAAGGTTCACGATATAATGTATTTATTACAGGTATAGAGCGTATTATAGATGGTATATTAATGGGATTAACATTACTTGGACTTTATCAAAAGGAACCTGATCCAAATGTATCATTTTTCTTCAGGAAATCACATAATATTGTAGGTGACTATATTTCTGATTTATTCATAGAGTCATGGTGTTGGTCAAGAGAATATATATATAATGCAATATCGTTGATAAGTATATTATTTCCAAGTGACAAATTAATAAAAGCTGATATGGATATATTTGATTTTATTCCAACATTTATGTTGATGAGAAAATATAAAAAAACAGAAAATGATAATATATTAAAAATTCCAAAGGGTTCTTATTTTTTTATGATAATATCATTACTTATACCTACTGCTATTGTGGTAATAATAAATATGTTAGATTTATCAGACACATTTGGACTTTCTAAGAAATATTTAGATATAATATCGTATTCTATATCTGGACTATGTATATTTATAGCGTTATTATATTATTCATATAAAATAAAGGATAAAAATGGTAATACCAATAGATTACTTTATTTATCGCATATTGATGAATGTTTGAAAGAAATTAGAAATAAGAATAGATATTATTTTGC